>Ga0172380_10000753_pt1 | contig 59153 bp, 62 predicted proteins | sample Leawe162metaG_FD_119747 | JGI IMG/M metagenome (GOLD analysis project Ga0172380, IMG submission 119747) | Leachate microbial communities from a municipal landfill in Southern Ontario, Canada - Leachate well 162 metaG | ecosystem: Engineered > Solid waste > Landfill > Unclassified | place... | reverse complement strand
GGCGACCAGTTCGACGCCCGCATCATCGAGCATCTGGTCGCGCCGGAGATCGGCAAGGGCAGCTGGTTCAGGAGTTTCGACAAGGTTCTCGACGTGCCGAGCAACTACTACACCTCGTTCTCGCGCTGGAACCAGCTCTCGGTGTTCAAGACCTCGCGTGAATTTACCGACCTCAAATCGCTGGTGCGCCAGAGCCTCGAGCCGGACAAGCTCGAACTGTTCATCGATCTCGTCGAGCATGACGAGGGCTATCCGCTCTATCAGGCGGTCTCGGCCACCAAGATGGCGCTGTCGGCGGAGGACGAAGCCGGGTTCCGTTTCGCGCCGCTCGGCAAGGCAGGAGAGAAGACGGTTCGCCGCACCGATTTCGAGAGCTGGATCGCCGACGATCTCGCCCGCATCGAAACCGCGCTCGACGAGGTGCTGACGACGACCAACACGGCGCCGGGCTCAATCGACAAGGTCTTCCTGACCGGCGGCACCTCCTTCGTGCCGGCGGTGCGGCGGATCTTCACCGACCGCTTTGAGGCTTCGCGCATCGAGAGCGGCGGCGAACTCGTGTCGATCGCCCACGGTCTGGCGCTGATCGGCGAGCGCGACGACATCGCGCAATGGGCGGCATGAGGCGACGCCACCTCCCGCAGGAATCTGTTTCCTTTGCCCCAGCACTGCACTAGAACGGGTCCATGATCTCCGCCCGCGACATGACCGCCGCCGAACTTGCCGCGCTTCTGCATTTTCATGCGGAGGCCGGTGTCGAATGGCTGGTCGAGGACGATGCGGTCGACCGGCTGGCAGAATTCGCCGCCGAGAAGCAGGCGCGCCAGCACAAGATCGCCGCGCCCGTGGCGGACCCGGCGGGCCAGAGCAGCACCTCCCCGGGGCGCAAGCGCCCGGATATGCCCGCGCCGCGTTCGCAGCCGGCCGCCGCCAACGTCGCCATTCCCGACGAACATGCGATCACCGAGGCGCGCTTTGCCGCCGAAAGCGCCCGCACGCTCGCTGAGCTGAAGACCGCCGTGGAGGCCTTTTCCGGCTGCAATCTGAAGACCAGCGCGCGCTCCACCATCTTCGCCAGCGGCGATCCGGCGTCCGGCATCATGGTCATCGGGCCGATGCCGAGCGCCGACGACGACCGGGAGGGTCAGGCCTTTTCCGGCAGGGCGGGCCTGTTACTCGACCGCATGCTCGCGGCCATCGGGCTTTCGCGCGAGGGCGTGCTGATCAGCACCGTCATCCCCTGGCGTCCGCCCGGCGACCGTCCGCCGTCGGTACCGGAAAGCGCGATCTGCCGGCCCTTCATCGAGCGCCAGATCGAACTGGTGGAGCCGAAGGCCGTGCTGCTGCTCGGCAATTTCACCGCCCGCTTCTTCTTCGGCGGCAACGAGACCATCCATGTCTTGCGCGGTCACTGGCGCGAGATCGCCTGTGGCAGCCACAGCGTTCCGGCGATTGCCAGCCTGCATCCGCAGGAACTGCTGACAGCGCCGGCCAGCAAGGCGCTCGCCTGGCAGGACCTGCGGGCCTTCCGGGCACGGCTTGACGCGTGAATCGCCCGTATTTTCATCGATGGTAAACGGATTATGAAGGAAGCCATGCAATTCAGGCATGGCAGCGGCGCGGTTGCGCCCATTGCCAATTCGATGCTGCACTGCAATATTGACATCAATGTCCTGGGAGGAGCCATTCGACAAGGAAGCCTTGCCATGACCGCCCGCACCCGCCCCATCCACTGTAATTTCGAAACGCTCCGCCTTGCCGGCGAGCCGCTCCGCAGCGGTCACGGCTATCACCGCTTCGGCTCCGCGACGAACGAACAGTTGAGCGCGCGGGTCCTCGGCCGCATCGGCCAGATCACCCGCCCCTCCGCCATCTTCACCGATTTCCGGGATTCCTGAGAGGTACAAACCGGGCGATGCGTCGACCGCATGCCTGCGCCGCTTGATTGTGCATTGCACAATTCAAGCCACCGATGCCGGGAACGCCGCCTTCAAAAGATACGCAACAATTGCAAGGGTCAAAGCCATGAACGTCAATTTCCATCCGCTGCGCCAGTTGAGGGATGCCGTCGGGCGGATCGGCGATGCGGTCAACGCCTCGGAAGAATATAGCCGCGCCATGGCGGGAGGCGACACGACGCGCCTGGGCCGGCGCGGCGCCAACAGCGCGGCATCCCACATTCCGCTCTGATTGAGGGCCGGTCTTACAGGACCTAGGCCGAAACCTTCGACCTATCCCTCGGCGCAGGCCGGGGCACGAGTCTCGGGGTGATCGCGCGACGCCTCCCGGCACGCCCAGTCGAACGCCTCATCGACCAGGGCGAACTTCACCGCCTGCCAGCCGATATATTCCTCGAGGAAATCGCGGGAGAACCAGAGATGGGTCTTCTTGCGCTCGTCGTGCCATTGCAGGCAGCCCTCGTCCACCGCCTTGCGCAGCAGCCGCTGGAGATGCGTGCGCGACATCATGAATTGCTGCGCCATGGCGCGCGCGTCGACGCGACCCAGATCGTAACGATCCGCCCCGGTGATCGGCGCAATGATCCGGCGCACCAGCTCGTCCATGACGAGGCCACCCGCCTCGGTCCAGAGGAACATGGCTACCCGCCGCGGCGGCTCGCGCCAGTGGCTGTCATCGATGGCGCGGCGGGCCACGCGCGGTTGAACGAGACGGAAAAGCTCCGGTCGGGCGAGAAGCACCCGGGCGCGCGATCCGCCGTCGACGTGGTCGAGCGATGCGAGATTGGCCGTCACCCAGTGAAACATTGCATTCTCGCAGACTTCGGTTGCCTCGAACCGGCGCGGACGCTTGTTCGGATCGTCCGCGACGCGGATAAACCGATAGGACTGCAACTGATCGAGAAAGTTCAGGACTGTGTTTCGGCTTGCGGCATTGACGCCGGTGATCATGTCACGCAGCCGGGCCGTGGTCAGGCCGGTCTGGGGAATTGCGGGATCGTATTCGAGGTAGAGGGCGAAGGCCGCCTGGCTCAACAGCCAGCGCTGATGGGAGGCGAGGAAGCGCGCCAGACGCGGATTGCCGTCATAGACGCTGCGCAATTCCTCGGCGAGAAATCGTAGCGCCATCATAAAGTCCGGATGGGCCTGCAACTCTTCCCTTGAGAATGCCATCAGCCTGCCCCTCCCTCGCGAAGGCGGCCGAACCCGCACAGCTGCGCGCGGCGAGATCGTCCCTGCGAACGCTCAGGCCGTCTGGCTGGATGGTAAAAGGATCGTGCGCAATTCACTCTCATTCTTCCATATTCAAAGTATGCGAGCCATTCCGGCAAGGGAAAATTGTCTCATCCCGGGAAGTATTCGAAAAAACTGAATATTGTAGGCAGAATTGTTGGCAAAGAACAATAAAAACCGATGAAGAACGAATCCCTCCGGCGATCGTCCGCCATCACCCTTGCGGGGTCGCGGCCTTGCGCGCGGCCTTTCGCTCCAGCCCGAGCTGGTGCTCACGATAAATGATGAAGATACCGGCGGAAACCACGATCGCCGCGCCGGCAAGCGTGGTCAGCGTAGGGATATCGCCGAACAGAAAATAGGCGATCGCGGAACCGAGCAGGATCGAACTGTACTCGAACGGCGCGATCGTCGAGACATCGGCATAGCGATAGCTTTCCGTCAGGAGGATCTGGCCGAGCCCGCCGAAGAAGCCGGCAATGGCCATCAGGGCGAGCGCCTCCCAGGACAGGGTTGCCCAGCCGAAGAACCAAGTGAAGGCCGCAAGCACGGAGGCCGTCAGCGAAAAGAACATGACAATAGTCGCAGTGGCTTCCGTTTGCACCAGCTGGCGCACCTGCAACATGGCGCCCGCCCCGAGCGTCGCCGATGCCAGAACCGCCATGGCCCCGATTGCGGCCGCCGATCCAAGGCCCTGCTCCCCGAAGAGCGTGAGCTTGGGCCAGGAGATGATCATCACGCCAATCATACCGACGAAAACCGCCGTCCAGCGGTAGATGCGCACGCTCTCTCCGAGAAACAATGCGGCAAACACCACCGCTACAAGCGGCATGGCGTAGCCGATGGCGATCACATCGGGCAGTGGCAGCAGGACGAGGCCATAGAAGCCGAAGCCCATGGCGGCGACACCGATCAGGCCACGCTTCAGGTGGCCGAGCGGATTGTCGGTGCGAAAGGCGGCGCGCAGGTCGCCGCGATAGGCGAGATAGGCAATGATCGGCACCATGGCGAAGGCCGATCGGTAGAATGTGATCTGCCCGGGCGGTATGCCGGCGCCCGCCAGCTTGATGCAGGTCTGCATGCCGAGAAACACGGCGACGGAAAGAACCTTCAGCAGGATGCCGCGAATGGGATCGGAAACGGCGGGGGCCATCTTTGGTTTCTCGTGAATTTCCTGGCTGATCTATCTTGGCGGGAGGCGGAGCGTCCGGTGCGAGGGACATTTTCTCCCATCATCGACCCGTCTAGGGATTCTGGCAAGGCGCGTTGAGCATGTTTGATCCGGCTATTCTGCACAGGCTGAATAAACTTGTCGCTTGCGCGCGGTATTTCTATCAATTTTAACAATCGTTCAGAATTTGCTGCAATTATCGCCGGCGAAATCGCGCTGGCACGTATTCGGTATCACGCTTGCGCACGCCGGATTCACGCAAGAGACGATCAGGGAAGATTTATGCGAACAGATACGGGCCAGATCACCCATCTGGCGGACTACCGCCCCACCGACTTCGTGCTGGAGCGCGTGGATCTTACCTTCGAACTCGACCCCACCGAAACCAAGGTTGAAGCACGGCTGATCTTCCATCGACGGGAGGGTGTCGATCCCACGGCACCGCTGGTGCTCGACGGGGACGAACTCAGTCTCGCGGGCCTGCTTCTCGACCAGATGGAGATGGCGCCCGAACGCTATACGGCCACGCCCGACAGCCTGACGATCCGCGACCTGCCGGAATCCACGCCCTTCGAGATCACGATCACCACGATCATCAATCCGCAGGCCAATTCCCAGCTGATGGGCCTCTATCGCTCCAACGGCATCTACTGCACGCAGTGCGAGGCCGAAGGCTTCCGCCGCATCACCTATTTCCCCGACCGTCCCGACGTTCTGGCCCCCTATACGGTCAACATCATCGCCGACAAGGCCGCCAACCCGCTGCTGCTCTCCAACGGCAACTTCCTCGGCGGCGCCGGCTATGGCGAAGGCAAGCACTTCGCCGCCTGGTTCGATCCGCATCCGAAGCCGAGCTACCTGTTTGCGCTGGTCGCCGGCGACCTCGGCGTTATCGAGGACACCTTCGTCACCATGTCCGGCCGCGAAGTGGCGCTCAGGATCTATGTCGAACATGGCAAGGAGGCCCGCGCGGCCTATGCCATGGACGCGCTGAAACGCTCCATGAAGTGGGACGAAGACGTCTTCGGCCGCGAATACGATCTCGACATCTTCATGATCGTCGCCGTCTCCGACTTCAACATGGGCGCGATGGAGAACAAGGGTCTCAACATCTTCAACGACAAATATGTGCTGGCCGACCCGGAAACCGCGACCGATCAGGACTATGCCAACATCGAGGCGATCATTGCGCACGAATACTTCCACAACTGGACCGGCAACCGCATCACCTGCCGCGACTGGTTCCAGCTGTGCCTGAAGGAAGGCCTGACCGTTTATCGCGATCATGAATTTTCCGCCGACCAGCGTTCCCGCGCCGTCAAGCGCATTGCCGAGGTGCGGCATCTGCGCTCCGAGCAGTTTCCGGAGGATTCCGGCCCGCTCGCCCATCCGGTCCGCCCGGACAAGTTCCGCGAGATCAACAACTTCTACACGACCACCGTCTATGAAAAGGGTTCCGAAGTTACCCGCATGATCGCAACCATTCTTGGCCGCGACCGCTTCAAGAAGGGCATGGACCTCTATTTTGAGCGCCATGACGGCGACGCCGCCACCGTGGAGGATTTCGTCAAGTGCTTCGAGGATGCCAACGGCCGCGATCTCACGCAGTTCTCGCTCTGGTACAGACAGGCCGGCACGCCGCAGATCACCGTGTCCGCGATTTATGACGCGACCGCCAAAACCCTCAGCCTGTCGCTCGAGCAGATGGTGCCGGCCACGCCCGGCCAGACGGTCAAGGAGCCGATGCACATCCCGTTGAAGTTCGCGCTGATCGGCGAGAACGGCGCGGAAGCGCAACCGGTCGCCGTCGGCGGCGGAGAGGTGACCGGCGACGTCCTGCATCTCACCGAGCGCAGCCAGACTTTCACCTTCTCCGGCATCGGCGCACGCCCGGTCGTCTCGCTCAATCGTGGCTTCTCCGCTCCGGTAACGCTGCATTTTGCCCAGAGCAAGGAAGACCTCGCCCATATTGCCCGCCACGACAGCGACCTCTTCGCCCGCTGGCAGGCGATCACCGATATCGCGATGCCGGCATTGATGGCTGCGGCGCGCGCCGTCGGTACCGGCCAGCCGGTGGAAAGCGATGCCGCGCTCTGCGATGCGCTGATCGCGATCGCCGGTGACGACACGCTTGAGCCGGCCTTCCGCGCCCAGGCGCTCGCGCTGCCGAGCGAATCAGATATCGCCCGCGAACTCGGCGCCAACAATGATCCGGACGCGATCCATCAGGGCCGCCAGGCGATCCTTGCGGCCATTGCCGAAGCCGGCGCCGCAACCTTCCGTGCGCTCTATGACGGGCTCGCATCCACGACACCGTTCAGTCCCGACGCTGCCGGAGCCGGTCGCCGTGCCCTGCGCAATGCCGCCCTCGGCTTCCTGGCGCTCAGCGACAACAGCCCCGCCGGCGCTGCTGAAGCCTATGCCAAGGCCGACAACATGACGGACCTGTCGCAGGCGCTGACCGTGCTCGCACACCGCTTCCCCGACGCGACCGAGACGCATGCCGCGCTTTCATCCTTCGAGAGCCGTTTCGCCGCCAATGCGCTGGTGCTCGACAAGTGGTTTTCGATCCAGGCGACCATTCCGGGCGAAGGCGCGCTCGACCGCGTGATGCGCCTGATGCAGAACCCGCATTTCGCCGCATCCAATCCGAACCGGGTGCGCGCGCTGATCGGCACGTTTGCCTTTGCCAACCCGACCGGCTTCAACCGTCCGGACGGCAAGGCCTATCACTTCTTCGCCGAAGAGATCCTGTCGATCGACAAGCGCAACCCGCAGCTTGCCGCCCGCCTGCTCACCGCCTTGCGCTCCTGGCGCATGCTCGAGCCGGTGCGCGCAGACCAGGCCCGCGAGGCGCTGATGACCATCGAACGGGCACCGGCGCTCTCGTCCGACGTCGCTGACATCGTCGAGCGCATACTGAAGGGCTGAAACGGGCGGCGCGGGTAACACCGCGTCCTCCCGCTTCTTTTCCTGGCCGTCCTCTTGGGGTTATCCACCTCCTGCTGTGCATCGACTTCGGCGCTGCCGAAGTCCGCGCCCTCCTCCTTGCCGAACACCTGCCAAACGACTTCTGGTGCATGTCGGGAAACCCTGTCCGGGCCTGCGTCCGCGCTGTCCGCCAGCCCTGTCGGTCACCAAGCAACGGCCATCTTCTCGATCAGATTCAAGAGTTTGGCTGCGTCCGCACAAAAAAAGTCGATTCGGATTAAGGGCTTAAGCCTTTGTTCACCCGGCCCATATGGACAAGGCGAATCAGTAGTGATTCATTAGCTTAGATTCGGGCGGGCGGCGCTTCGAATCACACGAGGGATCAAGGTAGGGACGATGGCGAACGCGCGGCGGTTATCCGCAGCCGATGAGCGGTTGCGACTCAAATTTTCTGGGTTTGCAGGCTTTTTCGAGGGACTACCCCAGCGGCTCGTGCTGCTCATGCGGGGCTGCGACGGCAGTTCGCGGTGGGTGGAGACTGCGCTGAGACGCTCCATTCCCGTCCTCATTCTCGCCTTCCTGATGGTGCTGGCGGCAGCGCGGCTGGCCGGCATTCTTTCCGAATACGGGCGCATGGAAAGCGCCATCCGGCAGTCGGCTGCGCTTTCGGCGGCAACCGCCGCGGCAGCGCTTGCCCCGAATGCCGCTATGTTTGAGAACGGCGACCGCGCAGCAACGGAGACGACCCTCGGCCAATACCTGCCCCAGGACCGCCTCAGCAATGGAACCCTTCTTTTGCTGATCGACGACAACGGGCGGATCTTCGCTTCGTCGGCCTCGGGCGCCGGCTATGTTGGCATGGATATTTCGGGGCTTCTGCCCCGGGTCAGCGCGGCCCGCTTCGCCGCCGAGCGCAGCGGCGCCATCGAGGCCGCCATCGACGGCGTCCCCCACTACATGGTGCTGGTTCCTGTCGGCAACGACGGCGCGCTGATCCTCTCGGCCCACTCCCTTCAGGGCCTGGCCGACTTCTGGCGCCGCGAGGTTTCGCTGAACGTCACGCTGTTTGCCGGCATTTCGCTGATCCTGCTTGTTATCCTCTACGCCTATTTCCAGCAGGTGAAGCGGGCGCGCGAAGCCGATGACATCTTCCTCGAGTCGAACTTGCGCGTCGAGGCGGCGCTGTCGCGCGGTCGCTGCGGGCTCTGGGATTTCGATCTTGCCAGCCGCCGGCTGTTCTGGTCGCGTTCGATGTACGAGATGCTGGGCCTGCCGCCATCGGGCGACGCGCTCGGCTTTGCCGACGCTGCCAAACTGATGCATCCCGACGACGGCAATCTCCATGCGCTGGCGCGCACGGTCGCCAAGGGCGATCCCCGGCAGATCGACCAGGTTTTCCGGATGCGCCATTCGAAGGGCCACTATGTCTGGATGCGGGCCCGTGCTCAGGTGCTGCGCTCCAATACCGGACGCCTGCATGTAATCGGCATCGCCATGGACGTGACCGAGCAGCACCGTCTGGCGCAGCGCTATGCCGAGGCCGACCAGCGCCTTGCCGACGCCATCGAATGCACCTCCGAAGCTTTCGTGCTCTGGGACAAGAATGACCGGCTGGTGATGTGCAACGCCCATTTCCAGCAGGTCTACGGCCTGCCCGACCGGGTTCTGGTTCCCGGCACCGAGCGCGCCGTCGTGCAGGCGGCCTCCGCGCGGCCGATCATCCAGCGGCGGATCGCCGATCCGGACCAGAGCGGCATGTCGCGGACCACGGAGGTCCAGCTTGCCGACGAACGCTGGCTGCAGATCAATGAACGGCGCACCCGCGACGGCGGTCTCGTGTCGGTCGGCACCGACATTACCCTTCTGAAACGCCATCAGGAACGGCTGCGCGAGCAGGAACGCCGGCTCATGGCGACCATCGGCGATCTTTCCTCATCGCAGCGCAAGCTCGAACGCCAGAAGACCGAGCTTTCGACCGCCAACGCCAACTATCAGGCCGAGAAGGAGCGCGCCGAGGCCGCCAACAAGGCGAAATCGGAATTCCTCGCCAATATGAGCCACGAGCTCAGGACTCCGCTCAACGCCATCCTCGGCTTCTCCGAGATCCTGCTCGCCGGCATGTTCGGCCCGATCGGCTCGCCGAAATACAACGAATATGCCCGCGACATTCACGAGAGCGGCAAGCATCTCCTGAATGTCATCAACGATATCCTCGACATGTCGAAGATCGAGGCAGGACAGATGCAGATCCGCTGCGAGACGATCGACCTTGCGCCGCTGATCGAGGAGAGCCTGCGCCTCACCGCCGTTCCGGCCGAAGAGCGCAACATCCATATCGAGCAGCGCGTCTCCTCGGGCCTGACCATGGGCGCCGACCGCCGGGCGATGAAGCAGATCCTCCTCAACATCCTGTCCAACGCCGTGAAATTCACCAATGACGGCGGCAAGATCGCGCTGCGGGCCCGCAAGATCGACGGCGCGGTCGCGCTCACCATCGCCGATACCGGCATCGGCATTCCGAAGGAAGCGCTTTCCAAGATCGGCAATCCCTTCGAACAGGTGCAGAGCCAATATGCCAAGAGCAAGGGGGGATCGGGGCTTGGGCTTGCCATCTCCCGCTCGCTGGTGGCGCTCCATGGCGGCACCTTGAGCATCCGCTCCCGCGAGGGCAAGGGAACCGTCGTCTCGCTGAAGATCCCCGACTGCATCAAGGAGCAGGCCCGCAGGAAGGCGTGAGGCGCCGCCCCTTCGCCCCATTGAAACAGGCCCCCGACCCGGTTAGCCTTGGAGACCGCAGACGTCTCCAAGGAATCCTCGTGAAGCGTATACTTCCATCCCTCTTCCTCACCTTCCTTCTCGCCTCATTGCCACTGGCGACAAGAGCCGAATGGCAGGCTGTGGAGAAAGTCGAAACCTATCCTGTCACGGGCAAGTCCGGCCTTGAACTCTATGCCTCGATCGGAGAGCGCGGACCCCTGCTCGGCGGCAAGGTCCGCTCCATCGCGCATACCAGCTTCAAGCTCACCTGGCAGCGCGACTACCAGACGCGCGGCACGGCTTGCGTGCTCGCCTCCGCGAAACCGAAGCTCATCATCACCACCGTTCTGCCCAGGCCCGCCAACGGATTGCCCGACCCACTGCGCCGGAATTGGGAAACCTTCGTCGAGGGCGTGCACGCCCATGAGAAAGTCCATGGCGAATTCATCAAGGACATGGTGAAGGAGATCGAGAAGGCGACCATCGGCCTTGCGGTCGATGACGACCCCAAGTGCCAGAAGATCCGGCAGAAGATGCAACCGATCCTCGGCGCCATTTCCGACGCGCAGCGCAAGAAAAGCCGCGATTTCGACAGTGTCGAACTCACCAGTGGCGGGGCCGTGCATCAGCTGGTGCTGCGGCTGGTCAACGGCGGGTGAACCGGTTGCCCCCTACCCCCTCACGACGCCCTGAAACACCTTCCGCACCGCCTTCGACAGCCGCTTGATCTCCGCCTCGAGCGTCTTGATGTCCGGGTTGTCGCCGGCGCGGCAGACGAGGTCGATGAGGCCGGCCGGCACGGCGTCCGGTTTGAACGGCCCGTCGATGCAGAGCCTTGTGACCTGTGAAATCTCGGTGAAGAGACGGATCGCCTCGACGCAGAGGTCGAGATCGTTCGGGTCCATCAGTTTGCTGCCGACCGCCTTCAGCGCCTCCTCGGTGGTGAGCCCGTTCACCCGCGCCTCTACACCGCGCGCCGGCGCGATCAGGGCCAGATATTGTGCGATGAACTCGATGTCGATCAGCCCGCCGGCAATGAGCTTCAGGTCCCAGATGTCACGCGGCGGCTTTTCCTGTTCGATCAGCTTGCGCATCTCGGCGACGTCGCGGGCGATCTTCGTCTCGTCGCGCGTGCGGCCCAGCACCTCGGCGATGATCTTGCCGGCATCGGCGATCAGGTCCTCGTCGCCGCAGATCAGCCGCGCCCGCGTCAGCGCCATGTGCTCCCAAGTCCAGGCCTCCTCTTTCTGGTATTTCTCGAAGGATCTGAGCCGGGTCGCCACCGGCCCCTTGTTGCCCGAGGGGCGCAGCCGCATGTCGACCTCGTAGAGCACGCCCTCCGCCGTCGGGGCCGACAGCGCGGAGATCAGCCGCTGGGTCAGGCGGGTGAAATAGCGCACCGGATCGAGCGGCTTGGCGCCGTCGGATTCCGGCGTGTCGTCGTCGTAGTCGTAGAGCAGGATCATGTCGATATCGGAGCCTGCCGTCAGCTCGTAGCTTCCAAGCTTGCCCATGCCGGCGAGCGCCACCTTGCCGCCCGGGAACCGGCCGTGCTGGGCTTCCATCTCCCTTATTACGGCGGCAAGTGCCGCCTCGAGAATGAGCCCGGCGAGATCGGAGAAGGCGTGGCCCGCCTGGGCTCCCCCTATCGTCCCGGTCAGGAGCCTGATGCCGATCAGGAAACGGTGCTCGGCGGCGAAAATGCGCAGCCGGTCCAGCACATCCTCGTAGTGGCGGGAGCCGGCAAGGAAACTGTCGAGCCGGGCCGCAAGATATTTGCGGGTCGGGAGTTCGACCATCAGGCCCGGATCGAGCATGCCGTCGAAGACATGCGGGCGCGAAGCGATGATGTCGGCAAGGCGCGGCGCCGACGACATGATGTTGACGATCAGCTCGAGAAGGGCCGGATTGTTGCCGAGCAGCGAGAAGAGCTGGATGCCCGCCGGCAGGCCCGAGAGGAAGTTGTCGAAGCGCAGGAAGGCGTCGTCGGCACGCCTGCTTTCGCCGAAGGCCTTCAGAAGTTCCGGCATCAGTTCGGTCAGCCGCTCGCGCGCCTCGACCGATTGCGTCGCGCGGTATCGTCCGTAATGCCAGGTGCGGATGACGCGGGAGATATCCTCCGGTCGTTCGAAGCCGAGACCGCTGAGCGTCGCCAGCGTGTCGGGGTCGTCCCTCTGGCCGGTGAAGACGAGATTGCCGCCGGACGACGAAAGCTTTTCCTCATGCTCGAACAGCCGCGCATAACGCCGTTCGACCGTCCTCAGAACCGATTCCAGTCTGTCCGAAAAGCTCGCCGTATCGGCAAAGCCCGCCATATAGGCGATGCGTTTCAGTTCCACCTCTGTGCTGGGAAGAACATGGGTCTGCTCGTCCAGCACCATCTGGATGCGGTGCTCGATATCGCGCAGGAACCAGTAGCATTCCATGAGTTCCGCCCGGGTCGTCTCGTCGATCCAGTTGGCGTCGGTCAGCGCCTTGAGCGCTTCCTCGGTCGCCCGCACGCGCAGCTCGGGCATGCGTCCGCCGGCGATCAGCTGCTGCGTCTGGGCAAAGAACTCGATCTCGCGGATTCCGCCACGTCCGAGCTTCACGTTGTGGCCCTTGACGGCGATAGCGCCGAAACCCTTGTGAACATGGATCTGGCGCTTGATCGAATGGATGTCGGCGATCGCCGCATAGTCGAGATATTTGCGGTAGACGAAGGGGATTAGCTCGCGCAAGAAGGAGGCGCCCGCATTCAGGTCGCCGCCGACCGGGCGCGCCTTGATGAAGGCGGCGCGCTCCCAGTTCTGGCCCCGCGCCTCATAATAGAGCAATGCGGCCTCGACAGGGACGGCGAGCGGCGTGGAGCCCGGATCGGGGCGCAGCCTCAGATCGGTGCGGAAGACATAGCCGTCGGCGGTCCGCTCCTGCATGATGCGCACGAGACGGCGCATCATGCGGCCGTAGGTCTCCGTCGCATCTTCGGGCGAGACCAGAATGCCGGCGGAGTGCTCGAAGAACACGACGAGATCGATGTCGGAGGAATAGTTGAGTTCGCGGGCGCCGAGCTTGCCCATGCCGAGCACGATCAGCCCGCTTGCAAGCGACGGCGCCTCGCAGTCGACGAGCCGGAGCTTTCCCGCCTCATGGCCTGCAAGCAGCAGGTGGTCGATCGCCGCCGCCACGGCGGCCTCCGCCATGGACGTCAGCCAGCCGGTCGTCTGCCGGCAATCGTAGATCCGCGCCAGATCGGCGAGTGCGACAATGAAGGACAGCCTGCGCTTGGCGACCCTGAGGCGCGCCATGACCTCGGCTTCGGCCGGCATCGCCTCGCCCGGGCGGGCGCGCCAGGCATTGCGTGCGTCCCCGACCAGCCCTTCGAGCAGCGGCTCCAGGGGTTCCTGAAGCACGGCGGCGAGCAGGGCAGGATCGAAGGCAGCCATGTCGCGCAGATAAGGCGAGAGGCTGAACGCGGCGATCAGGAAGGCCTTGAGAGGCGTCTCCCCGGCAAGCAGGTCGGCAATTGCCGGCTCGAGCTTGCCTGCATCCTTCAACACCGAGAGGACGGTCTTGAGCTCCGTCTGGTTCAACGGCCGGATCACATCCGGCGCGACCTCCGAAAGCCGTCTCGTCGTCTCGCCCATCTCCAGCCTCCTCCGCTTGCGCCGTTCGCAAGATGCTTTCTAGCGAATCTCACCGCATCAAGGGAAGTTAGGCTTTATACCCGGGAAAAACCATGCTCCGGATCGACGGCTGATCCGGCCTGCCCTGCGTCAAATTGTTTGTTGACGATTAAACTCATATTTCGATAGATCTATACGAAAGAACGGGGGCGTGCCCATCCTTGAGAAAGGCCGGATCCTGCCACCTGTTCGGAATGATACGCATTTGTATTGTCATCTGGAGCGGAAGATGCCCCGCAATGCCAGATATGCCCGGGAGAACACAATGACCGCAGCGTCGCTTTCCTATCCGCTGGCCATGGCGCGACCAGGCGAGAAAGTCAGGATCGTCGGGATCGGCGGCGGGCGAAACCTCACCCGGCGCCTGAGCGATCTTGGCCTCGCCGTCGGCAGCGCCATCCGCGTCGTCCAGAACCAGATGACCGGGCCGATGATTGTCGCCGTGCATGAAAGCCGGGTCGGGCTTGGTATGGGCATGGCACAGAAGATGACCGTCGAGCCACTGGACGAGTAAGAAATGACCCTGCTCAACGAACTTCCGGTCGGCGCGGTTGCCAGGGTGACCGGCTATAGCGACCGTAACGACCCCTGCCGGCGTCGCCTGCTGTCGATGGGCCTCACACCGGGCGCCGTCGTCACGGTCACAAGGCGGGCACCGCTCGGCGATCCGATGGAAGTAACGCTCAGGGGCACCGCCCTTGGCCTTCGCCGCGAGGAGGCGCGAGTCATCACCGTCGAGCAGCTCACCGAAAGTATCACGGCCTAGCGGAAACCTCCGATGAAACAGATAACCGTCGCGGTCGTCGGCAATCCCAATTGCGGGAAAACCACGCTTTTCAATGCACTCACGGGATCGCGGCAGAAGGTCGGCAACTGGCCGGGAGTCACGGTCGAGAAGAAGACCGGAACGATGATGCTCGACGGCGTGCCGGCGACCCTGGTCGACCTTCCTGGAACCTATTCGCTCGGCTCGTCGGACACGTCGCTCGACGAACGCATCGCGCTTGACTATGCCGTGTCCGGTCAGGCCGATGTGCTGGTCAACATCGTCGACGCCTCCAATCTCGAGCGGCATCTCTACCTGACGACCCAACTGCTGGAAATGCGCGTGCCGATGCTGGTCGTGCTCAATATGATGGACGTGGCGCGCCAGAATGGCATCACGATCGACGTCGATGCCCTCGCCGCCCAACTCTGCTGCCCCGTGGTGCCGGTCATCGCCGCCAAGGGTACGGGGCTCGAAGCGATGAAGCGCGCCATCGCCAAGGTCGCAGCCTCGAAGGCCTTGCCGGGCGCCTTCTGCCGCTATGATGCGCCGGTCGAGAGGGCCGTGGAGCGCCTTGCGCCGCGCCTGCCCGAAGCCCCGGCCGACCCGCGCTGGCAGTTGATGCAGATCTTCGACGGCGACCGCAGCCGGCTTGCCGCCCTGCCCCCGGCCCTAGCCGCCAACATCGGCGAGGCCATGGCCGATCTGGAAGACGAATGCGGCGAGGATCTCGACATCCTGATCGCCGACCGCCGCTACGCCTTCGCCGGCATGGCGGTTGCCGCTTCGGTCGAGCGCCCGCACGAGGCGTCGCAGTCGCTGACCGACCGCATAGACCTGATCGTTCTGCACAGGGTACTCGGCATCCCCATCTTTCTCGCCGTCATGTATCTGATGTTCATGTGGACCATCAATGTCGGCTCCGCTTTCATCGACTTCTTTGATCTCAGCGTCGGCGCTATTCTGGTCGACGGGCTCGGCCATGCGATGCGCTCCGCCGGTTCGCCGGAATGGCTGGCGGTGCTGATTGCCGACGGCATCGGCGGCGGCATTCAGACGGTCGCCACCTTCATTCCGGTCATCGCCTTCCTCTACATATTCCTGTCGATCCTGGAGGACAGCGGCTATCTCGCCCGCGCCGCCTTCGTCATGGACCGTTTCATGCGCATGGCCGGACTGCCGGGCAAGGCCTTCGTGCCGCTGATCGTCGGCTTCGGCTGCAACGTGCCCGCGATCATGGGCACCCGCACGCTCGACAACGACAGCGACCGCAAGACGGCGATCATGATGGCGCCCTTCATGTCCTGCGGCGCGCGGCTTCCCGTCTATGCCCTGTTTGCCGCCGCCTTCTTCCCGGCCAATGGCCAGAACCTCGTCTTCGGTCTCTATCTCACCGGCATCGCGGTCGCAATCATGACCGGCTACATCATGAAGATGACGGTCACCAGGGGACATGCCTCGCCGCTGGTGATGGAACTGCCGCCCTATCACATGCCTACCCTGCGCAATGTCGCCCTCCACACCTGGGAGCGATTGAAGGGCTTCGTGCTGCGCGCCGGACGCGTCATCGTGCTGATGGTCGCCTTCCTCTCGATCGTCAACGCCGTGGACACGAGCGGCAATTTCGGTCACGCCGACAGCGAATCCTCGATCCTCGCCGTCGCCAGCCGCACGGCCGCTCCCGTCTTCGCCCCGATGGGGCTCGACGAGCGCAACTGGCCGGCCATCGTCGGCATCGTCACCGGCGTATTCGCCAAGGAGGCCGTGGTGGGAACGCTCGATTCCCTCTACGGCGCGCTGGCTAGGGATGCTTCGAGCGAAGCACCGGAAGAGCCGCAGACGACGCTTCAGATCATCGAAGGCGGACTGAAGGATGCGCTTGCCTCCATCCCGGCCAACCTCGCCGCCGTCGCCGGCACTGCCACCGATCCGCTCGGCCTCGACGTCGGCAACGTCGAGTCGCTCGATGCCGCGGCCGCCGAACAGGCCGTTCAAACCGGCACCTTCTCCGAGATGCAGGCGCGCTTCTCGGGCAGCGCCGGCGCCTTCGCCTATATGCTGTTCATCCTGCTCTACACGCCTTGCGTCGCGGCAACCGGCGCGATCTACCGGGAAGCCGGCGCGCGCTGGATGACGGCCGCCCTCGTCTGGACGACCGGCATCGCCTACGGCGCCTCGGTCATGGCCTACCAGGTCGCCACCTTCGCGGACGCGCCGCTGCGCGCTTCCGGCCTGATCGCCGGTGTGCTCGCCGCCTTTGCCCTCACTATATTGGCACTAAGGTACCATTCGGCCCGACACCACCACCGCGTGCTCGCGCTGGCAACGACGGGAGGCGATTGATGGCGAGCCTGACCCAGCTGCGCGATATCCTGCGCCGTGATGAGCGCGCTTCGCTACAGAGCCTGGCCCTGAAAAGCGGCAGCGAGATCAGCGCCGTGGAAGCCATGCTGAGCGTGTGGGAACAGAAGGGGCGCGTCCGTCGCATAGCCCCGGCGAAGGCTGCCTGCGGGGGATGCGGGGGCTGTGTGCACGGCTGTTCGCCGGCACAGGTCTTCTTCGAATGGGTCGGGGATTGATCTGCCAGCGGCTGAGGGTAACCGAACCCGCTTGGCCTGCCTCAGGCTTTCTGCCCCGGAAAGACCATGGTCGCCGTCAGGCCGAACTTCAGTTCGCCGGTTCCGGGCGTATCGGAAAGCTCGAGCCGTCCGCCGTGCAGCGCCATGATCGCCTCGACCAGCGACAGCCCTAGCCCGGTGCCCGGCTTGCTCCGGCTTTCGTCGAGCCGCACGAAACGCTTGACCACTTCCTCGCGCTTTTCTGCGGCAATGCCCGGACCGTTGTCGGCAACGGAAAGGCGCACGGCCCCGCCCTGTTTTGCCACAGTCACGCGGATCTGGTGATCGCCCTCGCCGCGGACGCCATACTTGATGGCGTTGTCTATGAGGTTCGAGATCGCCTGGCCGATCAGTTCGCGATTTCCCCGCACTGAAAGCCCCGGAGCGATGTCGGTGACCAGCGTCTGTCCGGCTTCCTCGGCGACAGGTTCATAGAGTTCGGCGCTGTCGGCGGCAATCGCCGAAAGATCGACGTCAGTCAGCTCGGCGGCGATCGAGCCGGCCTCGACGCGAGAAATCATCAAAAGCGCGTTGAAGGTCCGGATCAACTGGTCGGATTCGGCGATAATCCCTTCCAGCGCTGCGCGCCGCGCCGTCTCATCCTGCCCGGCCAACGCATCGGCTGCCTTGTTGCGCAGCCGCGTCAGCGGCGTCTTCAGGTCGTGGGCGATATTGTCCGAGACCTGCCGCAGTCCCTCGTTGAGCTTCTCGATGCGCCCGAGCATATCGTTGAGCGAAAGCGACAGGCGGTCGAACTCGTCACCCGATCCTCCGACCGGCAGGCGCTGCGACAGGTCGCCGGCCATGATCTTCTTGCTCGCCGCCGACATCCGGTCGATGCGTTTGAGAGCATTGCGGCCGATGGCGAACCAGATCAGAAGCGCGCCGACGCCCATGATGGCAAGCGCGACCATCAGCGCATTGCGAACGAGCACGCGGAATCTCGCCGGGTCGCCGAGATCGCGCCCGATCAGCACGTGCAGGCCGTTGTCGAGCACGATGACGTGGGCTGCCGCCAGATGCTCCTTGACCTGACCGGAATCCGAATAGCGCTCGTAGAGGAATGGAGCGTCGGTCCAACCCTCCCTGTCGAAGATGCCCGGTTGCAGCGAGGCGACGTTGCCGGCAAGAATATCCCCGCTCGGCCCGGCGATGACGTAGAGGTTCGCACCTGGCTGACGGGCGCGGCGCTCGATGAGCTGCAGCATCCGGCTCATGCCGCCGCGTTCATAGGCCCGCTCGATCTCCTCCACCTCCTGGCTGAGGCTTTCGCGGGTCTGCTGGTTCAGGAGCCGTTCGGACAGCGCCGTGACATAGATGACGAGGAAGGCCGCGCAGAGCGCGAACAGCACGATATAGAGCGCCGACAATCGAACGGCAGTCGATTTGAACAGGACACCGGCACGGGACATTGGCGTCGGTTACCCCTCGTCCTTGATCATGTAGCCGGCGCCACGCACCGTCTTCAGCAACGGCTTGTCGAAGTCCTTCTCGATCTTGGAGCGCAGCCGCGACACATGCACGTCGATGACATTCGTCTGCGGATCGAAATGATAATCCCAGACGTTTTCGAGCAGCATGGTGCGGGTCACCACCTGTCCGGCATTCTTCATCAGGTATTCGAGCAGACGAAACTCGCGCGGCTGCAACAGCAGTTCCTTGCCGCCGCGCCGGACTTCGTGGGACAGCCGGTCCAGCTCCAGGTCGCCGACACGGTAGACCATGTCCTGCTCGGGCTTGCCCTTGCGCCGGCCCAGCACCTCGATGCGCGCCAGAAGCTCGCTGAAGGCATAGGGTTTCGGCAAATAGTCGTCGCCGCCGGCGCGAAGCCCGGTCACCCGGTCATCCACCTGGCCGAGGGCGGACAGAATGAGGACAGGCGTGTCGACGCCGCGCTTGCGCAGCTCGCTGATCACCGACAGGCCGTCGCGGCGCGGCAACATGCGGTCGATGACCATGACGTCATAACCATTCTCCGTACCCATGAAGAGGCCGCTTTCGCCGTCGCTCGCGTGGTCGGCGACAATGCCGGCCTCGCGAAAGGCTTTTGTCATGTAGGCGGCAGCCTCGAGATCGTCTTCGATAACCAGTATTTTCATGCGTGGAACATTACCGTCGGCCATGCCGTCCGCACAACCGGAATCGCCTGGGGTCGGCGACCCTTCCCGTCGGGAATCCATGTTGTACTCCTTTTCGGAACAAAAAAAGGGGGCGCCTTGTGGGCAATAGCCCGTCTGGCGCCCCCATCGGTTCAGACCGTGCGATCAGCCCTGGTCGATCGGAAGCGCGACGAAGCGGCTGCCCTTGTCCGATTCGATCTGGAAGAGCGCCTTGGTGCGGCCGTCCTTCTTCGCCTGCTCGATCACTTTCATGACGTCTGCGGCGGAGGATACGACCTGGTTGTTGACCGAGGTGATCTTCTCGCCGGCCGTAAGGCCCTTGTCGGCTGCGGCGGAGTCGGGATCGACATCGACGATCGTCAGGCCCTTGCCGTCTTCGGCCGGCGCGACGCTGATGCCCATATTGGCAAGCGCCTGGTCGGTCGAGGGTGCCCCCTTCTCCGGTGCGCTCTGGCTGGCAGAGGCCTGTTCCTGCGGCAGTTCGCCGAGTTCGACCTTCATCGACATTGACTTGCCTTCGCGCCAGATCGAGACGTCGACCGTGGTTCCGGGCGCGAATGCGGCGATACGCTTGGCGAGGTCGCGCGGATCCTTGATCGGCTCGCCATTGACGGCGGTCACCACATCACCCTGCTTGATGCCTGCCTTCTCACCCGGAGAACCGGCCTGCGGCGCCACGACGAGCGCACCGCTGGCTTCGGAAAGCCCAAGCGAGTCGGCGATGTCCTTGGTCACCGGCTGGATCTGCACGCCGAGCCAGCCGCGCTCGACCGAACCGCTCTTCATCAGTTCGGCAACGACGCCCTTGGCAACCGACGCCGGGATCGCGAACGCGATGCCCACATTGCCGCCGGACGGCGAGAAGATCGCGGTGTTGATGCCCACGACTTCGCCTCCCAGGTTGAAGTCAGGACCGCCGGAATTGCCACGGTTCACCGCAGCGTCGATCTGGATATAGTCGTCATAGGGGCCGGAGCCGATATCGCGGCCACGGGCCGAGATGATGCCAGCCGTGACCGTGCCGCCGAGGCCGAAGGGATTGCCGACCGCGACCACCCAGTCGCCGACACGCATGTTCTCGTCATCGGCGAACTTCACATAGGTAAACTTCTGCTTCGGGTTCTCGACCTTCAGCACCGCGAGATCGGTCCGCCGGTCGGTGCCGACGAGCTTGGCGCCGAGCTCCGTGCCGTCATTCATCACGATCGTGAAAGCGGCGCCGTCTTCAACCACGTGGTTGTTGGTGACGATGTAGCCGTCCTCGGAGATGAAGAAGCCGGAGCCCTGAGAGGTCGGGCGAAGCCTGCCCTCGCCGCGAGGGCGGTTCGGCCGGACGCCCGGGGCGGGACTCTTGTCCGGGCCGGGCATGCCGAATTCCTTGAAGAAGCGCTTCAGCGGATGGTCGTCCGGGAGGTCTTCGAAACCACGGCCGCCGAAGCCGAACTGGAAACTGCTTTCATCGGAGGCGGGCTGCACGTTCGACTCGACGCGGACGGAAACGACGGCCGGGGAAACCGCGGCCACGACGTCGGCGAAGCTCGGCACCTGCGGAGCTTCGACCTTCACAGCCTCCGCATAGGCGGGAGCAACCATCACAGGCAGGGCGCCAGACAAGATGAGCGCCGCCAGACCTGCCGCCGTCGAGTTCTTGAGGATGGTCTTGAGCTTGGAGCGACCGTTTGTGTAAAACATGGAATATACCTTCATCTCTTCATCTGGCTGTTGGCCGAAAACCGGCGGGAAGCGGTGGATGATGAAGATATAAGGCGCCCCACCTTACTGTGAACTGTACGGCAGATGAAATGTTCGTAATGTTTGGCGAATATTCCCGCGTCAGGCTGCGGGGCCGGCATCGCGCAGCCTCAGTCGCCAATCAGCTTGTCGAGACGGGCTTCTTCCTCGGACGTTAGTTTTTGCGGCGCCGGCCGGCCCGTGCCGCGCGCATAGCTGATGGCCGCGATCAACCCCACCAGCAGCAGGATGGCCGGCATGCCCCAGAGTGCCACGGTCTTCATCGACAGGCGTGGCTTCAGGAGCACGAATTCGCCGTAGCGCGAGACGACGTAGTTGATGACCGCCTCGTCGCTGTCGCCACCCACGATTCTCTGGCGCACGATCAGCCGCAGGTCACGGGCCAGTTCGGCATTGGAATCGTCGATCGACTGGTTCTGGCAGACGAGGCATCGCAGTTGCGCCGAGATGGCCCTGGCACGCGCCTCCAGCGCCGGATCCGCGAGGATCTCGTCCGGATTGACGGCAAGCGCGGGGCTCGCCGCGACCAGAAGCGCCAGCAGGAGAAAGAGGCGCCGGATCATTCCGCCGCCTCCAGCGCCGGAGCGGCCACGGCTTTTGCCCGGCGCGGAGCGCCGACACGCAACCGCCGATCGGACAACGACACGAATCCGCCCGCCATCATGATCAGGGCGCCGAACCAGATCAGGAGAATATAGGGCTTCCACCAGATCCGGACGACGATGCCGCCGTCACCCATTGGGTCGCCGAGGGAAACATAGAGTTGGCTCATGCCGAAGCTGCGGATGCCGGCTTCGGTCGTCGGCATGCGCCGCGCCGTATAGAGCCGCTTGGAAGACCATACCTCGCCCTTGTCGACCTCGCCCTTGCGGAGCATGAAATGGCCGCGATCCTCTGTGTAGTTCGGGCCTGCCGCCTGGCGCAGGCCGTCGAAGGTCAGCGTATACCCGCCCGCCTCGGCCGTCATGCCGGGCTTCATCTCGACCACCGTTTCGGTCTCGAAGGTCGTCACTGCGACGATGCCGAGAACCGTCACCCCCAGGCCCATATGGGCAAGCGCGGTACCGAAGGCCGAGCGCGGCAGACCCGCAAGGCGGCGCATGGCAATGGCGAAGGAAAGCTTGTTGAAGCCGGCGCGGTACCAGAGATCGGTGAGCGAACCGAAAATGACGAAGAGGCCCGCCGCGAGCCCGAAGACCGCAAGCACCGGACCGCCGTTTTCGACATAATAGAGCCCGAGCGCCAGCATGAGTGCAAGGCCTGCCGCTACATAGAGCCGCTGCATCGCGCCGAGCAGATCGCCGCGCTTCCACGCAAGCAGCGGGCCGAACGGCACGGCAACCAGAAGCGGCGACATCAACAGGCCGAATGTAAGGTTGAAGAACGGCGCCCCGACAGAGATCTTGTCGCCCGTCAGCGTTTCGAGCAGCAACGGATAGAGTGTGCCGATCAGGACCGTGGCCGCGGAAACCGTCAGGATCAGGTTGTTGAGGACGAGCGCGCCTTCGCGCGAGATCGGGGCGAAGAGCCCGCCGGCCTTCAGAAGGGGGGCGCGGATCGCAAAGAGAGTGAGAGCGCCGCCGATGAAGATGGTCAGGATGCCGAGAATAAAGATGCCGCGGCTCGGGTCGGTGGCGAAGGCATGCACCGAGGTCAGCACGCCGGAGCGCACGAGGAATGTGCCGAGCAGCGACAGCGAGAAAGTGAGGATCGCCAGCAAGACCGTCCAGATCTTCAGCGCTTCCCGCTTTTCCATCACCAGCGCCGAATGCAGAAGTGCGGTCCCCGCGAGCCAGGGCATGAACGAGGCGTTTTCGACCGGATCCCAGAACCACCAGCCGCCCCAGCCCAGCTCGTAATAGGCCCAGTAGGAGCCCATCGCGATGCCGGCCGTCAGGAATGTCCAGGCGGCGAGCGTCCAGGGCCGCACCCAGCGGGCCCATGCCGCATCGATCCGCCCGTCTAGAAGCGCGGCGATCGCGAAGGAGAAGCAGACTGAGAAGCCGACATAGCCGAGGTAGAGAAGCGGCGGATGGACCGCGAGCCCCGCGTCCTGCAGGATCGGATTGAGGTCCTGGCCCTCGGCCGGAACAGGTGTCAGGCGCGCGAAGGGATTGGACGTCAGCAGGATGAAGAGCATGAAGGCCGAGGCGATCCACCCCTGCACCGCCAGCACGTTGGCCTTGAGGCGGGCCGGCAGGTTGCCCCCGAAATAGGCCACCATCATGCTGAACAGCGACAGGATGAGGAGCCACAGCATCATAGAGCCTTCGTGGTTCCCCCAGACGGCGGCGAAACGATAGACCGTCGGCATCAACGAATGGGAATTCTGCCAGACATTGTTCACCGAGAAATCGGAAACCAGATAGGCATATGCGAGTACGCCGAAGGAAAACACCACCAGTGCGAACTGGGCCATGGTCCCGGTCGTTGCCACAGACATCAGGGCGGCATCGCCGCGCCTGGCGCCGATCACCGGCAGGACGGAGAGAACAATCGCCGTCGCCAGCGCCAGCACGAGAGCATAATGGCCGAGTTCAATGATCATTTTACCGTTTCCTTGCCGCTGAGCTCGACGCCCTGCGCCTTGAGGCGGTCCGCGACATCCTTTGGCATATAGGTCTCGTCATGCTTGGCAAGAACCGTATCGGCGACGAATACCGGGCTGCCGGCCACGAACGCCCCCTCGGCCACGACACCCTGCCCCTCGCGGAAAAGGTCAGGCAGGATGCCTGTATAAGTCACCGGGACGGTGCCGATCGTATCGGTGACCGTGAATGTCACCGTCGAGCCCTCGCCGCGTGTGACGGAACCCGTCTCGACGAGACCTCCGAGCCGGATCCGGGTTCCCGGCGGCACGTTGGCGGTGGCCAGGTCTCCCGGCACGTAGAAATAGGCGACGGCCTGGCCAAAGGCGAACATGACCAGAAGCACGGCGGCGATGATGAAACTCATGCCGCCCGCGATGACGGCCAATCGTTTCTGTTTGCGGGTCATTTCGAGAGTTCCTCCACCGGCAGGCCGAGCTCACCGGCCAGCGCGATCAACTGCTTTCCTTCAGCACCGTCCGCCGGAAAGGCGGCAAGGCTGGCCTTCAGGGCTTCGATAGCGCGGTCCGGTTCCTTCAGCATCACATAGGACCTGACCAGCCGCATCCAGCCCTCGAAATTGTTCGGGTCTTCCTTGAGCTTGGCATCGAGCCCGGCGACCATTCCACGGATCATGTCGTTGCGGTCTCCCGCCGTCATGTTCTGCGCCGCCGCGACGTCTGCCGCCGTCGGATTTCCAGGCGCGGCCGGCGCGACCATCGGCGCGTCGCCGGTGTTCATGGCAATGTGCTGATTGACAAGCGGCAGCCATGGAGCGTCAGCCGGCGAGGCCTTGGCCAGCGCCTCGAACGCCGCACGCGCCTCCGCGCGCTTGCCGCCCTGCTCAAGCGAAAGGGCCAGATAGAATCGGGCGCGCGGATCGCTGCTGCCAAGCTTCAGCGCCTCTTCGAAGGCCGCGCGGGCATCGGCGGTGACGACGCCGTCATTGGCCTCCACGAGCGTTTCGCCCAGTCCGGTCATGCGCGCGGGGCTCGGCCCCAGGAGCCGGATCGCATTGCGATAGGCGAGTTCGGCGTCGCCCAGCCGCGAGGTCTTGAAGTAGATGGGGGCGAGCACGTCCCAGCCCGCGCCGTCATTGGGATTTGCCGCAAGGTGGCGTTCCGCCTTGGCGACCAGAAGCTCGACGTTGTTGCCCGGGTTTTCGAGCCGCGCGGCAAGCGGCTGCGACGGCATGTCGGGACTGCCGGTCATGAGATAGAGACCAACACCGATGGCCGGAAGGCAGACGATGATGAAGCCCTGCGCCAGCAGATGGCGGCCGCCGGAGGCCGTCTTGCCGCCGCCCGCGTCCTTGTCTCCTGCGGTCGACAGCAGTCTGCGCCCGATCTCGGCGCGCGCATATTCCGCCTCTTCGCCGGAGATGAGGCCGAGCGCCTTGTCGCGTTCTAGTTCGCGCAACTGGTCGCGGTAGACTGCGGCTTCGCCCGCGGCCCCTTCTGGAACGGCATTGACGCCGCGAAGAAGCGGCCCGAGGAGAATGGCGGCGATTGCGGCCGTCAGTAATGCGATGACAATCCAGAACAACATAGAGCCCAATTACTTTAAGCCAGCGGACATTCCAACTGACAAACGGTCGATGACGCGAATTTGAGGCGTTTCGCCGCAACCATTTTCCCGGAAAAAGGCGCCGGCATGGCCTTGACTTACGTCAAGGGCGTCCAAGAGCCGTTTTGATTGCGGCATGCCGCACCCCGGACCTCGATTTGCCGGCCGCCTTCGATCAGCTTGTGGGTGTATTGCCGGCAATTCTGCTGGCCGACCTGATAGGGCGCGGCCGCAACCACCTGGCCGCTGACCTTCTGTCCGCTCCAGGCCACCGGCTGGCCGCCCGGCGCGGCCTCGAGCGCCCGGTATTCCGCCTCGAGGGCGCGCTGCGTCTCGCTATTGGACAGGTCCAGTCCCGAACGCGACACGATCCCGCCCTGCAGCGCGGCGATGTATGTGGCCGAGGCCGACGCCCCACTCGCCGCGCGTGCCGAAAACAGTCCGCCACTCTTCGAACCGCTCGTGGTCGTGCACGAGGAAAGCGTTGCGGCCGTGACGACGACCGTCATCGCGAAGCGGAAGCGAGAATTCTCCATTTGCCCAGCCCGAACTTTTTCTGAACGATCGATCATCAAAAACATGTCCCCCGCTCTGCTGCGGCATACTAATGGCATCATTGTGGCCGCCTTGTTTTTTCATGCAAAAGCGCCTGATGCAGTGTCCCTTGTTACGGCGGGAAGCACAAGTCTTGCCCGCAATCCGCCACCGGCGCCCCGGGAAAGGCCGAAGCTTCCCTGATATTCGGAGGATATTTCATTTACGATCGAAAGGCCAAGACCCGTTCCCGGCTTGGTCTCGTCCAGCCTGCGGCCGCGCTTCAGCGCCTCGACGATCTGGTCTGGTTCCAGGCCCTGCCCGTCGTCCTCGACTGTCACTTCGATCCAGTCGCGCCGCGCCGCGTCGCTGGCTGCCTCGGGCGCTTCGGCGGGAGAAGCGGCGATCGCGACCCGGGAAACCGCAAATCGCGCCGCATTCTCGAGCAGATTGCCGACTGTTTCCTCGACATCCTGCTGTTCCATGGCAAAGACCAACCCGGGAGCGATCCTGAGGTCAAAGGTCATGTCCGGATTGAGCCGCCGCATGACCCTGACGAGGCGCTCCAGAACGGGCTCGGCCTCGGTGCGCGCCAGGATCGATTCGCGTTGGGCGGCAATCCGCGCCCGGTTCAGATAGGAACTCACCTGCCCCTGCATGGCTTCCGCCTGGGAGGCCACCAGATCGGAATGGGGCTTGGCGAGCACGCGGGCTTCGTTGAGAAGCACGGCGATCGGCGTTTTCAGCGAATGGGCGAGATTGCCGACCTGCATGCGGGCCCGCTCGACGATGCGGCGATTGCTGTCGATCAGCGCGTTGATCTCGTTGGCGAGCGGCTCGATCTCGCGGGGATACTCCCCCTCGATCCGCTCCGCGTCGCCGGCGCGGATCTTCTCCAGCGCTCTCTTGGCGCGCTCGAGCGGCTTCAACCCGTAGAGAATGGCAAGCCCGTTGACCAGCAGGCCGCCGAAACCGAAGACCGCCAGCGCGGCGTAGAGGCGCCTTGAAAAGAAGCTGATATCCTCTTCGACCACTTCGAGATTGCCCGTCACGCGAAAGCGGGCCGCGCGGCCGTCATTGTCCAGGACCACCTCGGTTTCGGCAACCCGCAGATGGTTTCCGAAGGCGTCGGTCATCTCATAGAAACGCTCATACTGCGCGTCGAAGGGTACCTCCTCGCGGCTCGGCACAGGGAGTTCGCCGATGCCAAGCGAGGTGGAGCCAAGGGGTGCTGCGTTGAAGGTGCTGAGCGGCTCGACCAGCCAGTACCAGCCCGTCATGGGCTGGGAAAAGCGCAGGTCCCCGAGTTCAGGGGTGCCCGACAGGCTTTCACCGTCGCCGATCGAAACCGAATTGATGACGTTGTAGAGCTGCGCGCGCAGAAGGTTGTTGAAGCCGCGCTCGGCGCCCTGGCGGTAGAGCGCCGAAATCACCAGCGCGATCGTCACGAGTGCCGCCGCCGACCAGAGCGTGGCAAGCAGCAGGACCCGTGCCGTCAGAGACCTAATGCGCATCGTTTGGCGCTTGCATTCGGTAGCCGAGACCGCGAACCGTCTCGATGATGTCGAGGCCGATCTTCTTGCGCAACCGCCCGACGAATACCTCTATCGTATTGGAATCGCGATCGAAATCCTGGTCGTAGAGATGTTCGACAAGTTCGGTGCGCGAGACCACCTCGCCCATGTGGTGCATCAGGTAGGACAACAGCCGGTATTCGTGCGAGGTGAGCTTGAGCTGGGTGCCGGAAACGGTCGCCTTCGAGCTCTTGGTGTCGAGACGCACTGGCCCGCAGACGATCTCCGACGAAGCGTGCCCGGCGGCCCTGCGGATCAGCGCGCGGATGCGGGCAAGAACCTCCTCGACGTGGAAGGGCTTGGTAACGTAGTCGTCGGCCCCGGCGTCGATGCCTGCCACCTTGTCGCTCCAGCGGTCGCGCGCCGTCAGGATCAGGACCGGCATGGTGCGGCCCGCCGCGCGCCATTTTTCCAGTACCGTGATGCCGTCCATCTCCGGCAGGCCGATATCGAGGATCACCGCGTCATAGGGCTCCGTCTCTCCGAGAAAGTGGCCCTCCTCGCCGTCGAACGCATGGTCGACGACATAGCCGGCCTCCTGCAGCGCCTCGACGAGCTGCCGGTTCAGATTGACGTCGTCCTCAACGACCAGAATGCGCATGCTACCCAGCCCTTCTCTGTCTTCGTTTCCGTCCCGGCGCGTTTCACGCGCCGGAACCTGCGATCACAAAAGCGCGGTCATTGCCGGACCTGAATGGTCACCTTGCGCGGGCGCTCATTGCCGTTGCCCGGCACCAGCACGGTGATCACGCATACTCCGCCGGAGGCGCGCACCGACAGCAGCTGGCCGCCCGTCTCGGCAACGGCGCGGGCCGCTGCCGCGCTGCAATCGCCCTGCCCGTTGTTCTGGACAAGGACCAACGGCGCCGGATTGATATCGCCCGCGTGAGCCGGCACGGGCGAAGCCACCATGCCGGCTGCGAGGCTTGCTAAGATCAGGAATGATGCCATGGGCCTCTTCTTCCGCAAATCATTGGTTGTTGCGAAATATGTACCCCATGGCATCTGAATGGCAAATGAATGCGGCCTCAAAACCTGTCCTGGCGCGCTCCGATCGACTTTTTCGCCGAAATCCGCCCGTAAATCGCCAGAAGCCCTCCAAGGGAACCGGCAATCGACGTGGCGGCATCGGCAAGCTGCCCTTGCTCGGCGAATCCCAGATCGATGCCCTTCATGCGCAGCGCCGAGGCGCCGATGGCGATCAGCGCGCCCCAGACCGTCTTCGACTGATACCACGGTTTGATTTCATCGGTGGCAAGCATTGCACGTCTCCTTCCTTCTGGTTGTCAAAGGGAAATTATCGCCTCGGCGGCGATGCCGTAGGCAATCCGGCGGCCCAGTTGCCGGACCCGGATCGAAAGGCTCTGACGGGGCGCGCCGAAATCGGCGATTTCGTCGGCCTGGGCGTAGAGATGGCCGGGTGCGCTGACCTCGACTTCCCGCAGCACAGCCGCGCCGTCGAGGATCTGCAATCGGTAGCGCTCCACCTCCTCGTCGAGCGGAATGTCGACCGCCTGCCAGCTGTCGGCGTCGATCCTCCCGCGCCGGGTCCAGGCGAGTTCGATGTCGCCGCTTGCCAGCCGCCGTCCGCGCAGGTGAACGGGCGCAAGCGGCGTCTCGGCGCGAAGTCCGCCGGAAAAGGTGAAGGGTCCGGCCGGCGCGGCTGTGCCCCCCGGCGGTTCGGCGATATAGTTCAGCGCCAGCCCCGCCTCGTCCGCCTTCAGCCCGAGCGGCTTCACGGCGCCGTCGAGAAGAACGGCCTGGGCGCCCGCCGCCGCGCCCGCCGCCATGGCGTCCTCGGTTCCGGCAAGCCCGCGAAGCAGCTTCGACAGCCGCCAGCGCCCGGCGGAAATTTCCTGCGCCACCGAAAAGCCGATGATTTCCCAGGCACCCGAGGCCGATTGCACCGCCAGCCGGTTGGCGCCGTTGAGGACCGCGAGAGCGGTAGCTGAGGCGAAACCGCCATAGGCCAGATCGATCTCGACCGTGCGGGCAAGATCGAAGCGCCCGGTCACGCCGGGCGAGAGCGGCGCCGAAAGCGCACCCAGTATTGCCGGGCGTTCCAGCAGCGCCCGCGTTTCAAAGGCCTCGTTTTCCGCCGACGACGAGATCGCCAGACGCCGCCAGGGACGTGCAAGCGCCGCCACGCGGGCGAAATCCGTTGCCTCGCCTGCCTCGTAGCGCGGCAGGTCCATGAGGCGGATCACCGGCGCAAAGCCCTGCGCGCCGGGGTTGGGCGCGTTCCGCCCGGGATTGGTCGTCACCGGGAGCCCGCCGCCGCCCGCCGCCATTTCCCGCAGCTTCAGCCGGCGTGCCGCGCCGTCCTCGATCTCGCTGACGAGAAACCGGCCTTCCGGCCCTTCGCCGATCAGCACCACGTCGCCCGGCTTCAGCGCCAGCTCGTTGGGACCGAGGGAAAGATCCAGTGTGCGCCGCGCCATGCGATGATCGTGCAGCAGCGTCTCGGCGCAACGAAGTGCGGCCTCCTCCGGCATAACGGCGGCAAGGTCGTGCGCCAGAACCCGGCTCGTCGCCGCCGGAACGCGCCGCGAGCGCACGCTCGCCTCGGCATAGTCGGCGCCCGCGTCGTAGAAAGTCAGGATCGCCTCGCCGGCGAAGTCGCTGTCATGGCCGCGCGTCTCGCGCCAGCGCGGTTCGTCCTCGGGATCGGCCAGCACGTCGAGCGTCACCGCCGGCAGGCTCGCCTCCTCGCGCGAGCGGAAGCGCAGCGTTGCGCCATCCTCGATCACATCGAGGCGAAACGTCTCGGCCAGCGGCTCGATCAGGCTTCGCGCCGAGGCCAGCTCAGCCTGTACATAGCCCGTGAGGTCGCCGCTCACGCCCGACACGTCATGGTCGGAAAAGCCGTTATCCCCGAGGATCGCCGCGATCACGTCGGCAAGCGTGCCCGCGCCCAGCCGTCCGTTCAGCCAGTGGCCGGTCTTCCAGTTGCCGCCGTCGGCCCATAGACCGACATTAACGGGAAAGCCCGGATAGGGCCGCGCATCCCAGGTCCAGACGAAGATGCGAGACGGATCGACCATGCCGGAAGGGGCCAGCCCCCCGCCCCAGTAGCCGTGATGAGCTTCGAGAAATCTCCGCTGCTGGCTGTCGGATCGAAGCCCCCGCGAATGGTGCGGCACGGCGCTTTCGGAGGATTTCGGATCGGCGAAGACATTCGGCTGGTTTGCGCCCCTGTCGATTGCCGGGCAGCCGAGTTCGGTGAACCAGACCGGCTTTGCGCGCGGCACCCAGGCCGTCGGCACTGCCCGTTCCGCGCCGCCCACGCGGTCGTAATGCGGGTTGGCCCACCAGCTTTCGATATCCTTGTAGCGGAAGACCCAGGGCTTGCCCGCCAGCCCGTCGGTGATCGGCGAGCGCGTGCGGCTCTTGCGGTCCGCGTCGCTGGCATAATACCAATCGAAGCCCTCGCCGCCTGCAATCTGCCCCGCCATGGCGTCCGCGTCGTCGGCCAGCCGGAAGCCGTCAGGATTTTGAGCCGTCAGGTCCTCGTCGCGCCAGTCGGAAAGCGGCATGTAGTTGTCGATGCCGACCGCGTCTATGGCGGCGCTCGCCCAGAGCGGATCGAGATGGAAATAGACGTCGCCCGAGCCGTCGGACGGGTGATGGCCGAAATATTCGCTCCAGTCGGCCCCATAGGTGATCTTCGTCGCGGTCCCCAGAATGCCGCGCACATCCGAGGCCAGCGCCACCAGCGCCTCGACGAAGGGAAAGGCATCCGCCCCGTCGCGCAGTGTCGTCAGCCCGCGCAACTCCGAGCCGATCAGGAAACCGTCGACCCCGCCCGCCGCCTTCGCCAGCAGCGCATAGTGCAGCACCAGGCGGCGATAGCCCTCGTCCACGCCGGAATGGATGACCGATGTGCCTGAAACGGCGAAGTCGCCCGGCACGGCATTTCCGCAGAAGCTTTCGACTGCCGCGCGCGCCGCGGCCGTGCGGTCGGACGATCCCGCCTGCCCGGGTGCCGGATGGCAGGTGATCCTTCCGCGCCAGGGATAAGCCACCTGCTCCGTTCCGCCATAGGGGTCGGGCAGGCCGTTTGACGCGGGAATATCCATCATCAGGAAGGGATAGAGCGTCACCTTCAGCCCGCGCGCCTTCAGGTCCATGATCGCGTCGATCACGCTTGCGTCGCTCGGCGTGCCGCCATAGGCCGGGCCGCCGTCGTGATGGCTGACCCGATGGGCGGCACTGCGGGAAATGCCCGAAACCGACCATGGCCGGCTTTCGTTCTGGCGGGCTTCCACCTCGACGCCCGGCACCACCCGGCATTCTCCGGCCCTGAGATCCGTGCCGAACCAGCTGACGACGAGCGCGACATTTTCGAGGTTCGGGCACAGCGCCTGCAACTCGTCGATGGCCGCCTGCCAGTCGGTCCCGGCCACCAGGGTATTGCGGTTGACGATCCGGGCGCTGCCCTCGCCGGTCTTCTCGCTCACCGTCACGCTTGCATAGCCGTGTTCGGTGGCACCCGGGATCACGGTCACGGCGCGGATCTGACTTTCGAGCTTGCCGACCGGGCGCATGACCTCGAACTGGAGCAGCGGAACGCGGTTGCCGAAATCGTCGAGCGGCAGCCGCTCGAAGACGACATAGGCAAGCCCGCGATACGCTGGCGCCATCCCTACACCCTGCTTCGCCTCGATCAGCGGATCCGGCAGCTGGCTCCGGTTGCCGGGATAAAAGCGCATCTCGATGCCGGCCAGGTCCAGTTCCCGGCCGTCGGCCCAGGCCCGGCGTATGCCCGCCACCGGCCCCTCGCAAAGGCCGATCGCCAGATTGGCGAAATAGCGGTAGGTCTTCGTCCGCGCGCCGGCCGCCTTGGCCCCGGCCCGCTCTATCGTCGCCTCTTCCTCGAACCGCGTCGCCCAGATCAGCGTGCCGCCGATCCGCGCCGTGCCGTAGAGCCGAGTGATCGCCGTCCCCTCGCTTGCGCCGGGAAGCCGCGCGGCGGAAAGCCGGGGTCCGGCGACGGTCCGCCCGCCGAGCAGCGCCCGGTCCACCGCATTGCCGGCAAGCGCGCCCGCCGCCCGGCCGATGACGGCGCCGAGTGGACCGAAAGCGCCGCCGAGTGCCGCGCCCGCCGCCTGAAACAGGATGGTCGCCATTCGTCAGATCTCCGGGAAACGAAAGATACCGGCCACGCGCCGCCGCCAGGACGGCACCAGCGCCGAACGGATTACGGCTGCCTGTTCATAGGCATGGATGAAATGGTCGGGCCCGGCGAGCACGCCGGCATGCTTGGCCGCGAAATGCGGCCGGAACCGGAAGAGCAGGAGGTCGCCGGGCAGCGCCTCGCTCCAGCCGCCCACCGTCCTGAAATGCCGTTGCGCCGCCGCGATCAGCCGCTCCTGCCCGCTCCGCTCCGCCCAGTCGGGCGCATAGGGCGGCGGTTCTTCCGGCTCTCCGCCGTGGATTTCGCGCCAGATGCCCCGGATCAGCCCGAGGCAGTCGCAGCCGACGCCTTTTGCCGATGCCTGATGACGGTAGGGCGTGCCGATCCAGCCTTCGGCCACGGCGACGACACGGTCTCCAATGGGGGTCATGGATAGAGCGGGCTCCCGTCATGCAGGCTCTCTCCATCGACATAGGAATAGGCAAAATCGCTGCCCGGCATATGGGGAAAGCCCTGGAAGTTTGCGGCGTTGGCGAATTTCTCGCGGCAGGTGGCGAAGGCCTTGTCGCAGCCGACCGTCACCGTCACGCCGTCGCCCGGCGCGGGCAGGCTCTCGAGCGGAAGCCAGAGGACCAGCTCCGTCCCGCCCGCCACAACGCGGCTCTCCTCGACCAACGCCGAAAGCCCGTTGTTCGCGCCGCTGGCGAAGACCAGCGTTCCATGCCGGAAATACCCGTCCGCGAAACCGCCGAGCCCCGAGACGACGATCCGGTCGCGGCCGGCAATCTCCACGACCGCGCCCTGCCCTCGCCGTCCCGCCGTCGTCAGATCCACGCCGCAGCGCGTGTCGCCCAGGGTCGCGTCGCAGCGGCGATTGTAGATCCGCCCCTGCTCCTGCGACAGCCGGTGGGCGAAGCTTCGAAGCTCGGCGGTGAATTCGCCCGTCTGGCGCGACACCTCGCCGATCTCCTGCACCTTGAGCAGAAGATGTTGTTCCGGCGCCCGCCAGTTGACGATGAAGACTTCCACCCGCGCGCCGTCATAGCGCCCGGCGGCCAGATCGGCCTCGGTGATCGCTTCGCTGGAAAAGCCCCCGGTCACCTCGCTGCCTGGAGCCGCAAGCCCGCTCTCCTCCCGCGTCTCGCTCGCCGAAAACCCGCTTGCCGCGAGGAACCCGGTGCCCGCGAAGGAAAGCGCGCCGTCATGCTCGGTGAAGCCGAGCGCCACGCCATCGCGCCTTGTCACCCGCCAGCAGCGGCAGAGCGTCGTGGCATCGCCGGAAAGATGCGCGGCCAGATCCGCCGGTATCGTCCTCATGGCACTACCTCGATCAGCGGGATCGCCGGAATACGACCGGCATTGAAGGCCTCCATGTTGATCTCGAGCCGGTCGATGCCGAAACGCACAGGAACGTCGAACTCGAAACCGGCCTGAACGATCTGGCCGGCCAGAGGAATATAATCCTGCGCGATCGTCACCAGCCCGGTCGTGGGATCGCAGGTGAAACCCGCTTGCGGCAGCACCACGCCATCGACCGCCACGGCCACTGTGCCATCCACAGGCTTGGCAATTGTGCGGACCCACTCGCCGCCGGCATCGCCATAGGTCTTCGAAAGCTGGAAGACCGCCGTCGTGCCGTCGCCCGTGCCGATCGCCTGGTCGAGGGCGGAAACCGCCACATCGGGCGCCGAGGACCTGAAATCCATCGGATCGCGGAAGCGGAAACCGTAAAGCTCGCCTGCCCGCGCCTCGAAGAACTCCAGTACCGCGTGAAGGTCGCCGATCGAGCGCACGCCCGATCCCGCGTCATAGGCCCGGCGGGAGTTCCTCCAGCGGGTGTTGCGCGTCTCGCGCCCATTGGTCAGATTGACGATATCGGTGCGCCGCACCGGCCCGCCGCTCATGACAAGCGAGAGCCTGAGCGGAAAGCGCACCTCGTGAAAGCCTTGTGCCATTGCCTGCCCCTTGCTTGTCGGTCAGAGATTGCGCCGGCCGCGTCCGACGCTGCGCGCCAGCATGGCGGTGATCTGGCCCTCGCTCTTGCGGAAGCTCTGCGCATCCGCCGCCGTCACGTTGAAGGTGATCTGGGTGCCGCCACCGCCGCCGCCCGAAACGCCGAGCGATCCGTCGGCCCCGCGCTTCAGGGGCAGGATCGCCTCCGCGCCCGCCTCGCCCATCAGACCGAGATCGCCGCCCATCGGAAAATAGGTCGGAGCAGACACCACGCCGCCTTCGGCAAAGGGGGTCACCCGTCCCGGCACGCCGCCATCGGAGAAGGCGAACAGCGAGCCGAAGCCCGATGTCAGCCCCGAGGTCACGGAAGACAGCAGCCCTTCGAGCGGCTTCAGCCCTGCGGTGAGAGCAATCCCGGCCAGCCTGTTGCCGAGCGATCTCAGCGTATCCTCGAGGCCCTTGCCGCCGATGGTGGCGCCCTTCAGCGCCCCGGTGAGCGCCGCCCCGAAGCTTTGCGAGCGCGCCTCCAGGTCGTCCAGCACGCCCATCGCCGCGGAAGCATCGAGCGTCAGCCCGAGCGCGATCGTCTCGTCCTCGTTCATCGCTTCGTCCTCTCCTCATCGGGAAAACGGCGCATCAGCACCTCCAGCCGGGCGCGCTCCAGTCTCGCCGGCCTTGGTGCGAGAGCGCCGGTCATGGCCGCGAATTCTCGGGGGCTGAGCGCCCAGAAAATTGCCGGATCGAGCCGCAGGAGGCAGAGCCCGGCATGCATCGCCGCGCTCCAGGGAAAGGGCCTTGGCGCGGCCTCGCCCGCGCTTTCGCCTCCTGCGGCCGTCAAGGGTCCGGGCGGCTGCCCTCTCCCCCGCCCGCAAAGGTCACCGTCAGCAGGTCGCGTACCAGTGCGGCACTCGCCGATATGCCGCCGTCGATGGCCATATCGGCCACATCCTCGTCCGAGACCCGGTTTCCGCCGCCGCGTAGCCCCGCGCCGATGATGCGGATCAGGTCGTCGGCCTTCAGCCCGCCCCCGGAAAATCGTGCCGCGAGACCCGCGAGGCTATCGGCGCGGAATGCCGTTTCGAGTTCGGCGAGGGCTCCAAGCGTCAGGCACAGGATGCGCCGCTCCCCGTCGATCATAGCCTCGACCTCGCCGCGATGGCGGTTGGCGCGATGCGTCCTTGCGCGCGCCTCCATCAGAGCGCACCGAAGGAAAGCGCACCCGCCGATTCCAGCGCCAGGTCGAATGTCAGTTCGCCGTCATGCTGGCCGGAATATTCGAGCGCGGTGATCTGGAACGCCCCGGTCACGGTCCCGAAATCGGGGATCAGCACCTGCCAGTCAAGGATCGCGCCGGCGAAGAAGGCGGCCCGCACCAGCCCGTCACTGGCCTGATCCTTGAACAGTCCGCTTCCGGCAAGCGATGCCCGCTGCACGCCGGCGCCGCCCAGGAGCTCGCGCCAGCGCCCGGCGCTCTCCGCGTCCGTCACATCGACGGTCTGGGCGTTGAAGGAAAGCTTCTTCGACCTCAACCCGGCGACGGTGACCCAGGCCCCGCCGTCATGGACCTTCAACAGCAGGTCCTTGCCCTTCTGTGCAACCATGGTTCTCTCCCGTGGAAAACGAAAAAGGCGCCCCGTGGGACGCCGTCAATTCCGGTCATGTCCGCTGCATTCCCGCTCCCGGGACCGGGACGCTCACGCCTGCGCGAGCGATGCGATGATATCCTTAACCGGAAGCAGCAGAGTGCGTTCCAGTCCCCTGGCCTCGCGAAATCCGTATTTTGCATAGAACAACGCGGCGTCGTCATCGAGCGCATGCACCATGACGGCGCGAAACGCGATGGTCTCGGATGTCGACACCACTGCCATCAATGCGTTCCTGAGCAGTGCGGCGCCCAGGCCCTTGCCCTTATGATTGCGGTCGACCGCCAGCCGGGCGAGCAGCGCAACGGGTATGTCGCCCGGCGCGCCATGCCCTTTGACTTTTCGCGGCGCATGCTCGCGGCTGATCATCCCGGCACAAAGGGAATGATATCCCACCACCTGATAATCCGCATCGGCGATCACGAATGTGCGCGTATAGCCCTGCGTCTGGTTGAACAGGGCCAGTTCCTTCAGGAAGGCGTCGAGCGGCGGCTTGCCGCTTTCGAACCGGTCCGTGTGATGCCTTTCCGTCAGCAGCGCCGGTTTGCGGTACATGGCGCGTCAGTCGATCCATTCATGACGGGATCTGAAAAGTTCCACGAGCCGCTGGTTGGCTCTCGCCGGCTCCGCAAGGAGATCTTCCACCGCATCGAAGACATCAGCGTCGACTCCTATGAAACGCTGGTCGAGCAGCTGCTGCTGCGCGGCGCTGAACGCCGCCTCGGTCATGAAGGCGCTCATCGACTTGCCGGAGATTTCCGCCGCACGCGAAATCACATCGCGCGTCGCTGAATCGATGCGCAGATTGACCGTTTCACTTTTCTTCAGGGCGACCATCTGATGAATGCCTTCAATTTGTATGCACAATGCATATACACCTGCCGGACGGCGGTTTCAACCAGATACGCCCTTACTCCATCACCGCCCGGAACATCATCTCGGCCACGAACAGCGCCGTCTTCGCCTCGCGCCGGCTCGTGGTTCTCCGATGCCGAAGGCTCACCAGTGTGGCGGTCGTAAGCGCCAGGTCGGCATCGTCGAGCAGCATCCTGACCAGGCTCGCGATCTCCTCGGCCTCGCGCCGTCCCGCCGCCGACCAGGCCTCGATCGAAAGCAGGCATTCGAGCCCCTTCTCCGTCGCGGTCGAGCGATCGCGTGTCTCGATTGCCCCGATCGCCAGATAGGGCATGACGGTGCGGCCGAGCCGCCTGTCGTGGACGCCGTTTCCACCGATCAGGGCGGCCAGAGCGGGATCGCCCGAAAGCCGCGCGTGAACCGCCTGCAGCAGGTCATTGACCGGACTTGCCATCTGCGCCCTCCCTGTCCTTTGCTTCCGCCTCCGCCTTCTCGTCGGCCCGCCGCTTGAGGATCGCTGCCGCGCGGCCCATGAGCGCCCGGCGCAGGGCCTCGCCGAGATCCGCCCCGGTCGTCTGGACCATGAGCTTCATCAGCCTTCCTCCGTGCATTGGCATATCAGATAACGGCCCGTCTCGTCAGGGTCGCGGACCGTGCTCACGGCGAACACCCGCCCGCCCTTCATCAGCCGCATCCCGGCTGCGAGGTCGGCGCGGTGTCGGACCCAGACATTGTGCGTGACGGTGACCGCATCCGCGCCCGCCCGCTCCTCGGCCACGGCGGCCAGCGGCACGATCCGCGCCCAGAGAGCCGTGACATCGGAGAAGCCGGCCGTTGCCCCGCCCTGCCCGTCTGGCAGGTCCGCCGGTGCCTGAAGCGTGAGCCGAGCGGTCATCTCTCCCGGGTCGAAATCGGCGATCACCATGGTCAGAGCCTCCGGTGGCAATAGGGGGCCACCAGCCGGTCGTAGCCGGCGGGGATCGCCGCCGGCTGATCGGCAAGCGCCACCGCGCCGCGATAGGAGAACATCAGCGCTACATGCATCAGCATGGCGCGTTTCAGAGCGTCCGGCACATCCGTCGCGGCAGCGCCGAAGCCGGCGGTGAAATCGATTTCGATGCCGTTGAGCAGCCTTCCGGGCGCCGGCGGATCGCGCAGCCAGAGCCGGGCTGGCCGGCCCGCGCCGTCGAGCAGGTGATCCTGAAGCGATACTTGAACGGGCGTCCCGTCCGCCTCGTGGACCACCACGTTTACAATGGCTTGGACCGGTCCCCTGGAAATCTGAATCACGCCGCCGCGCGGCCATTCATCGAGATAGAGCCTCAGTGTGCGGGTCATCAGGCAGAGCCCGGTCTGGCGCTCCAGATGCCCGCGGGCAGCGGTCACGAGACCGTTGAGCAGCGCATCCTCCTCCGCTCCGTCGAGGCGCAGATGCGCCTTCACCTCGACAAGCGTCAGCGGCTCCGCAGTCGGCGGAGTGATTTCGGCATAGGTCATGAATGTCTCCGATGGGAGTTAGGTATTGGCAGGAGGTTGAGAGTTCGACGGGCGCGTGCCGGGCTCATGGCGAGAAACGGGGACGCTGGCTCTTGGCCGGACGGTCCTTATGCGGGCCGCTGTAGGGAGGGATTCCCCTTTTTCACTCTAGCGGCATATGGGGCTGTAGGGCCGCTCAGGTATCGAACGGTAGAGGATCATAGTCACGCCCTGCGGGGCAACGTTGGGGGTCTGAGCGGGTTTATTCGCTCGGGAATTGGCCGTGGAGCGTACACGACCAAACGGGGCCACCAGACGAGAAGACATTTTACCTTTCAGGTTAATTTTTTTTATTAGTACGATTGATTGTTTCACGTTCCGGCATTATACTCTCTGTGCGCGAAAGTCAGACACCATGCGCTAAGGAGAACCAACATGCTAACCGAACTCGGAAAGGAACTGCGAAAACTCCGCATCGACAACGACGAAAGAATGGTCGAGATGGCTGAAAAACTGGAGCGTTCACCAGCTTTCATTTCATCTGTAGAAACCGGGAAAAAGTCGCCGCCGAGCGGGTTCGAGGAACTCGTGATCAAGGCCTACGGCCTTGCATTTGATGCCGCAGCAAAGATCCGCCAGGCAGCCGATCTGTCAAGAAAAGCATTCGTACTGGAGCCTAGCAATGCCCTTGGGAGGGACACAGCAGGTTTAATGGCTCGTCGGATGAATACCCTGTCGGACGCCGACCTAGAAGAAATACGTCAGATTCTAAAGAGAGGAGTTAAGGAGAATGGGAAGTAGCATTGATTTCGTTGTCCCACCACGGTCGTGGGACAGCATTCATGGCGTGGCGACGCGTGTTCGAGAAGTGATCGGTCTCGAACACTTAGCTTACATCCCGGTAGTGGACGTGCTCGAGAAGGTTCTAGATCAAAAAATGGGACTTGTTCGTTTTGAGATTGGGGACTATCTCGAAATGGAAGGAGCCGAAGGGCTCACAGACCCTACCGGGCACTTCATACAGATTCGGGAAGACGTCTATACCCGGGCTTTAGCCGGTGATGGGCGTGCTCGCTTTACGGTGGCTCATGAGTTGGGACATTTCTTCCTCCACACCGGGATCCCCCTCGCTCGATCTTTCAAGGGGGACGGTGTACAGATTTTTTCAAAAAGCGAGCCCCAGGCAAACCAGTTCGCCGCCGAATTTCTTATGCCCCGGAGCCAACTCTGGAGGGGAATAAGTGCTTCTGAAGTCGCCGCCAATCATGGAGTTTCTGATGAAGCAGCGAGAAACAGATGCAAATTCATGTCGGGACGAGGCCTGATATGAAAAAAGGGAATTTGGTAGCACCCAAATCCCCTTCTCCAAGATTTCCGTATCGGGCTTGCAAAGGGGCTAGCCGAACGGAAGCCTGAGATGCAAGGACGTCGTATAATCTGTTAGTGTCGCAGCTTCAGATAATACCGACCAAACCTTGTGTCAAGGTAAACAGCGCCCCTTAGGGAGAGCGCGATGACTTCGAAGAAGTACATTGCACCCCCGGGCTATAAGTACATCTTCCGCCCGTGGCGGAAGTGCTCAAAGACCGGCAAGGTTCTTTGGGCGCGTGCGTTTGGCTTGAAAGCTTGGCCAATTTTGGTTCCGGCTTGATCGACTGACAAAGTACATGCGGGGTGGTAACTGGTTTACCTCCCCGCATTTCAGGCTGGGGTGACAGGAATGAGGATATCTCAACTTGACGTTCTCCCGGCCTGCTGGGAGAAGTGGGTGAGCCAGACGAGGGGAATCCTGCCCCGACTGCCCCCCGAATGCCTCGCCCATCAGCTCACCCCAAACTTGATGAGCTTGATCGCCTCGAAGTTCTGCACCCCGCCGCCGACCCGCTTGGTCGTGTAGAAGAGCACATAGGGTTTGGCCGAATAGGGATCGCGCAGCACGCGAACGCCCATGCGGTCGACCACCAGATAGCCGGTGCGGAAATCGCCGAAGGCGATCGACAACGCATCGGCCGCGATATCCGGCATGTCCTCCGCCTCGGCTATGGGAAAGCCCATCAGCGCAGCCGCGTGGCCGGCGCCTGCCGGCGGCTGCCAGAGATAGATGCCGTCGGCATCCTTGAACTTGCGGATCTCGCCTTGCGTCTTGCGGTTCATGACGAAATGCGCGTTCTGGCGATGGCCGGCCTTCAGCGCGTAGACCGCTTCGATCAGCACGTCGGATGCGCCGGTTGCCGCAAAAGCGCCCGCCGCGCCGGTGGGCAGATAGCCGATATTGCCCCAGCTCCAGCCAGCTTCCGCAACCGTCGTATAGCTCAGGAAACCCTTCGGCTTGTTCACGCCGTCGCCGGACACGAATGCCGTCCCTTCCTGCTCGGCGAACGCGATATCCACCTCGCCCGAGATCCAGGCCTCGATATCGACGGCGGCATCGTCGAGCAGACCTTGCGTCGCCGCCGGCATGGCATAGAGCTCCATGGTCGGGAAGGAGAGTTCGGCAAGCTCGGCCATGGCCGTCTGCGGCCTTGCCGCCGTCTCGGCAACCCAGCCGGAGGCCATCCCCGCCGGCGCGAAGGGCTTCTTCAGCACCGCGCCGGAGACTTGCCGCACCGTCGCCAGCGCCCGGATGGGCGAAACAACCGAAAGCCTGCGGCCGATCTCCGTATCCGTCTCGGCTGGCACCAGATAGCCGCCGTCGCCGGGAATGCCGGCCGACATCGCCTTGGCCTCCAGTTCGCGAAGCGCCGTCTCGTCGCCGCGCCGGATATAGCTTTCGAATGCCGCCTTGTGCTCGCCCGCATCCGCCGCCTCCGCACCGGCGCGCCCCAGCGGCGGGCGCATCTTCTTCAGCACCAGTTGGTCGAGCATACGGCTCTGCTCGTCCATCGCCTTGTTGATCCGCTCAACCTTGTCGCGGGTCACGACATCGGCCACGAGCTTCTGCTCGACCTCGGCCAGCCTGCGGTCGTTGACCTCCTTGAAGGCCTCGAAGGATTGCATGAAGTCGTCGAAGGCCGCCGCGATCGTGTCCGGCGCCGCCTTCATCTCGGGCGCCGCCCTCGCAATCCCGGTCCCCGTCATTTCCGTTCCGCTCGTCTCGCTCACCATGTTCTCATCCTTGTCTGAAGTTGCTGATCGCCATTGCCCTTGCCGCCCGGCGCATGGCGCGGACGAGTTCGGTTTCCTTGTCGCGGAAGAACCGCGCGTGCTTCACGTTCGAGATCCTGGCCGAAGGCAGCATCGGAAAGGTCACGACCGAGATTTCCCAGAGGTCCGCCTCGAGAATGCGGCGTATGCCGCTTGCCCGGTCGGACTTCGCCTTGACGGCGCGAAAGCCGATCGACAGCCCGTCGAGCGCGCCCGTCTTCAAAAGCGCATGCACCTCGCGGGCACGCGCCACCCCGGTCGCCAGCACCCCTTCGACATAGAGCCCGCGGCCGTCCTCGCGGATCACCCGCCAGGCGCCGATGGGTTCGGCCGGATCGTGCTGGTAGAGCATGCGCACGCCCCCTGCCCCGCGTGCCGCAAGCGACTGGTGAAAGGCGCCGGGCTCGATCGCGTCGCGTCCGAGATCGACCTCGCCGAAGACGCTGGCATAGCCGGAAAAGACCCCGTCGCCGGTCACGCCGTTGAGCGTCAGGCTGGCGAATTTCTGGGTCAGCGAAACAGGCCCGCGATAGGCGCGCATGGGTATCCTCCTGGTGATCTTGGATGGTTGTTTGGGCACTTCTCCCCAGCGGGGCGAAGTGAGCACCTCAGCCGCGCGGCCTGGCCCCGTAGCGGTCGAGAAGCCGGACCAGAAGCCCGAGGCTCCACCAGGCCAGAAGGCTCGCGGAGGTTGCACCGGCCAGCACGATGTCCTCGGGTGCGAGGCTCGTCAGAAGGTCGAGCTTGCGGGCAAGCCACAGCCCGGCCGGATCGCCGAAGATCAGCCCGCAGGCGACCCCGGTCAGGAAACGGCCCGCCGCCTCGCGCCGCCCCTTCGGCAGCATGTAGACGAGCGAGATCGCCGATCCGGCCAGCGATCCGATCACCCTGGCGCCCGAAAGCGCGCTGTCAGGACCGAGTTCGGTCATTTCCTCGTCCTCCCGTGATTGTCGTGGAGCAACGCCGGGCAAGCCGCCGGGTCTGCCCCGGCAACATCGCTTGACGTTACGTGAGGTATGGCGAATTGCCGATTCAAATGAATCGCTTGGCGCCGTTCCCTCACATCCCGATTCCGTGCCTTCACGCGTTGATTCAGCGTCTTCACAATCCGATTCACGAAGCCCCGCGAACCGGGCTCAGTAACCGACCGCCTCGCGCTTTTCCGCGTCGGTCAGGAAGTTCGCCGTTCCCACCCGCGCCCAGAGCGCGTCGCGCTCGGCGGCAAGTCCCGCCACCTGGTCGAGGTCGGGGAGAAGCTTCAGCTCCTCCCCATAGAGCGCCGACAGGAAGCCCGAGAGGCTCGCCGCCGTGCGGTTGATCAGCGGCAGGACCGTCAGCCGGTAGAAGGCGCGGTTCGCCTCCTGGTAGTTGGCATAGGTGTTGTCGCCGGGAATGCCGAGCAGCATCGGCGGCACGCCGAAGGCGAGCGCCACGTCGCGCGCGGCCCCGTTCCGGGCCTCCACGAAGTCCATGTCCTTCGGCGAAAGCCCCATGGATTTCCAGTCGAGCCCGCCTTCGAGAAGCAGCGGCCGGCCGGCCCGCATCGGCCCGGAATAGCCCTCGTCGAGTTCTGTCTTCAGCCGCTCGTACTGGTCGGGCGAAAGGTTGCCGCCCTCCTTCGGCTGGTAGACCAGCGCGCCCGACGGCCGGGCGGAATTGTCGAGCAGCGCCTTGTTCCAGCGCGCCGCCGCATTGTGCAGGTCGAGCGCCACCTGGGCTGCGGCCAGCGGCGGAAAGCCGAGATGGTCGTCGAGCGGATGGAAGAGCTTCAGATGCAGGAGGGGTGGCCCGTCGCCCTCCGCCGCGATCCTGCGGACCGCGCCCCCGGCGCGATATTCATAGGCTTGAGGCCAGCCGTCGCGGCCGGCCAGAATGGTCATGCGGTCGGGCCTGAGCAGATGCAGTTCGGCGGGCCTCCCGCCGATCGCCAGCGGCTCGACGAAGGCATTGCCGGCAAGCAGCAGGTGCCCGTAGAGCGCCTCGAAGAAATCCGGCCCGCCCATGCGGGCATTCGGCTTTTCCATCAGTTTCAGCGCCGGATGGGCCGTGAGCTCCCCGCCCGCGTCGGCGAGCAGCCAGGGCACGGCGGCGGCAGCTTCCGCGATCAGCCGCACGGTCCGGTGCGCGACCGGGTTCTTCATGAAGCCCTCGCGGGAAAGCGATGCATAGGAGCGCCCTGTCCATTGCGCCTGGCCTTCCGCCGCGACGAGGCTGAGCCCGCCCACGGCCTTGGTTTCGGCCATGACTCTCTCCTCCGCCGCGGCTCCCCACGGCAGTCGAAACGGCAATCTCATCGGATTTTTCCTGTTGTTTCGAGGTTGGCTCAGCGCAGGGCGCACCTCTTCTCCCCTTGAGGGAGAAGAAGCGAAATCTGGCACTTAGCTGAAGCCAAGGCGCCGATTTCGCAGATGAGGGGGTAGGTAAGGCAGTAACCCATCACGCCCCCTCACCAACAAAATCTACGACTTAGCTTTGGCTAAGATCGTGATTTTGTATCCTCTCCCTCGCTGGGGAGAGGAGGGGTGTTACGCTCGGCCCTCCAGAACCTCGACGACGTGGACGAGGGCCTGGTCGACATCCGCATAGATCTCCTGGTTCCAGAAACGGACAATGCGATAGCCGAGCGAGGACAGATAGCGATCACGGTTCGCGTCGCGCCCGTCTTGGGCATGCTGAAAGCCGTCGAGTTCGACGATCAGTTTCTTCTCCGCGCAAAGGAAATCGACAATGTAGGGGCCAATCGGCGCCTGTCGGCGAAACTTATGACCGTTCAACAGCCGGTTGCGCACGTGCGACCAGAAGATCGCCTCCGGATCGGTTGCTTCAGTCCGCATTTGTCTGGCCCGTTTTCGGGCCAAGTCGGGAAACTCTCTGGCCATCGCGGCTCTCCGGAGAACTCCAAATCATGCCGTTTCAGACGAGGCCATGCAAGGCCGGCCGACGCCTCCTCTCCCCAGCGAGGGAGAGGATACAAAATCGAGATCTTAGTCGAAGGCTAAGTCTCAGATTTTGTTGGTGAGGGGGATAGGATCACCCGCCGCGGCATCCTCGACCACGTAATCCGCCGTCGAAGCAGTTGGCCCTGATATTGGTGCCGATCTCTGGCCAACCACCTACCCGACAATCGCCATGAGGAACGCCTGCCCGTATCCGGCAATCTGTTCCGCCCGGTCCGTTCCGTTGACGATCCGCCGGGCGCCGATCCAGTCCTCGCGTTCGCGGTTGAAGACATCCGTGAGCCTGACGCCGGTGAAGAGCCCCTGCCCCATGCCCACGATCAGGATCTCGACCGCCACATCCATCTCCATGGCGCGGCCCGGCTCGGCGACGAGGTCGATGCCGGTAGCCTGGCCCAGCCGCCGGTAGTTGCGCCTGTGGGTGATCTGCACCAGCCCGCGCCCGAGGAAGCTGCGCCCTTTGCCGTCGCGCCGCCAATAGGCCGCGCTCACCTGCGGCATCCGCCCCTCGGCAAAGGCCTGGTCGAGGATTTCGATCGCCCGCTCGTCGCTCGAGGCCAGCGTCTCGCGCACCGGCCGCATGGTCTTCGCCGTCTCGTGGAAGGCGGTCGCCAGCATATAGGCGAGATGGCGCGGATCGCCCTTTGGCATCATCCTGCGCCAGCCATCGAGGATGGCGTTGATGCCGCGCACCTGGCCTTCCGTCAGCCTGCCGCCGAAGGGATCGTTGCGGATCGCGGCGAAGAACCGGCGGTCGTTTTCGGACATCTGTTCCCCTCCCGGCGCGGTCAAACCACCGCTTTCCGGGCGGCCATACCTGCCCCGCCGGATCGCCGGTTAACCAAGCTTGTGAGAAAGTCAAAACTCTAATCGTTTGAAACAAATTCAATCGTTTAGAGTGGTTGGTCGGTATATTTACAAAAACTTAACTCTGTGGAATTTACTTGCCCGTCCCGCGTTGGATGCACGCAAATCATCGAGGAGAGATCCGGATGCAAGTGAAGTCCACCACAGAGCCCAAAGCCCCGTCGCAGACCATCCCTGCCGAAGTTCTCGAGCGCATGGAAAACGAATGGCGCCAGATGCGCCAGATGAGCCAGAGCGCACCCCAGCCGACGATTTCCATCCAGGCCAAGTAAGTCCAGCCTCACTCAAATTCCACGGACGCGCGGTTCGCCCGCGCCTTCCAGGATCAGCGCCGTCAGCGCCCAGACCAGAGCGTCCAGCCGGTCGGGCGAGCGGCCTGACGAAAGCCCGTCGGGGCCGAAATCGCACATCTGGTCCTCAAGGGCCGTGAAGCGGGCCGCGTGCACGACGCGGCCCTGTTCGTACAAGGCCGCCACCGGCTCGGCGCGCAGATACTTGCCGCGCATCGCCCGCACCGTCGTCACCGGCAGGTTGACATCGACGCTTTTGAGCATCGCCGCCACCATGTCGCCGCCCTGGTTGATCTCGGCAACGATCCGGTCGGCCTCGAAGCGGCGATAGGCCCTGACCACGGCATTCGCCCAGTCGGCGGGGCTTGCCCCCTCGACCGAGAAATCAGCCAGCACCACCGCCCGGCCGGAGCCCTGCAGCCCCGCGACCACGATGCCGCAGCAGCTCGATCGCCCGGCGCCTGCGGGCGGATCGACGGCCACGACGATGCGCCGGAGCGGTTCGCTGATCCTCACGGTCAGCGCCTCGATCTGCTCGCGCCTCCACAGCGCGTCCTCGCGGTCCTCGACCAGTTCGCCGCCCAGTTCCTGGCGTCCGAGCCTCGTTCCGCCATAGCGGGCCTGAAGCGCGGCGATGAAGCCCGGCGCGAGGTTTCCGGCATTGTCTGCCGTGGCGATCCGGGAAAGCCGCGTGCCGGGATCGGAGATCAGCCGCTTGAGCAGCGGCAGCGGGCGCGGCGTCGTGGTAATCAGCTGGCGCGGTGCCGGCCCGAGCCGCAGCGCGAACTGCAACATGTCGAAGGTCTCCTGCGCGTATTTCCACTTGGCAAGCTCGTCGCACCAGGCGAAATGAAATTGCGGCCCGCGCAGGCTTTCGGGATCTTCGGAGGAGAAGAACTGCGCCATCGCTCCGTTCGGCCAGACCAGCCTGCGCCGCGAGATCTCCACTTCCGGCCGCATATGCCGCGCCACCCGCCAGATACCCGACACGCCGTCGACCATGACCTCGCGGGCGTCGCCCAGCGTTTCGGCCACCAGCGCGATCCTGAGATCGGATCGCGGCCCGGAACCGGTCGCCAGTTCATGCACCCATTCGGCGCCCGCCCGCGTCTTGCCGGAGCCGCGCCCGCCCATCAAAAGCCAGTTGCGCCATTCGCCTTCCGGCGGTTTCTGCTCGGGCCGGCCGGTGAATTCCCAGTCAAGCACCGTCCGGCGAACCCGGGCGGCCCGCCGCCCGCGCACCAGTGTCTCGACTGCGTCCGTCAGCTTGCCGTCTCCAATCGCCCTGCCGGCCCGCACCGCGCCGCCTTCGGCTTTCACAACCGCCGCCGCCGTTGCAGGCGTCTCCGATGCGCGGATGCTGGCGGCTATCTCGCCGGCGAGGCCGTCGACCACGCTCAACAGGCTGTCGCGACGCTCGAGGCCGATCGCCTCCATGGCCTGCCTGTTGGCGTCGAGAATGCGGTCCAGTTGTGCTTGCGCCCCCCGGACCAGCGCCCGGTCAGCCGCTGTTTCCGCCAGGCGTCCTTTCCGGTTCTTCGTCCCGCCCGGTCGTCCCGACGCCATCGCGCCCGGCGAGCCAGACTTCCATGAGCACCCGTGCGCGCGCTTGCGCCTGTGCTTCGATGATCCGGCGGATCTCGTCCCTGATCTCTTCATCGCTTTCCCCGTCGCCGCCGGCCAGCGCCGCCTCCTCCCGGTCGCGGGCAAGCTGTCGCTGCAGGCTGTCGATCTTTTCGAGCGTGCGCACCATCAGCGCCATGGCGTCGGTCGCAGCCTTGGCGTCGGACCGGGCAAGCCTGGAGGCTGCCTCGTCCTCGCCGGAAATCAGCGCTTGCGCCGCGCCGCGCAGCTTGCGGAAGAGCTCGAACTGCTCGCGCATTTCCAGCGTCAGGTCGTTCAGAAGGGCGGACAGCTGCTCGACGGGAGACAGAGCTTCGGCGGACTTTACCTCGAGCATGAACCTTCCTGCGGCGCGCATGCGCCTCTGATCGCTCCAGCCGGTGCCCGGCTTCTCCCGGGTCTCCGCACGGGCATTCCGCCCCGTCCCGGCCCCACCCGGCGCACCCGGTCCACCCGGACCACCGGGCCAGAGACCGAACAGCGACAGATCGGTATCGGCGATATCGTCCATGAAACTCTCCTGCCGGGCCGGCCCGAGCCGGGATAAAGACATGAAAAAAGGCCCGGTTTCCCGAGCCTTGACAAAAATCCCTTGCCGCCATCCGCCGCCACCGAAGCGATCCGCTCCGGCTACAACTCTCCGACGATGGCATAACCCTATCAAACGACCGTCACGCCGTCAAGGATTATTTTCCTATTTTGATACGTGAAGTAGCCGGCGCGGCTTGATACACAAAGATCGCGTGAAAGGACGGCAAAGTCAGGGAACCTAGAGAGTTCCTATGACCGACGGAGGATACGAGGACGAAATTGCTGTGACGCCCAAGAGGATCGATGCGGGCGGGCCGGCGTAGGTGAACCATGACCCAGAGTATCCGTTGGATGAGATTGTGTAATCCATCTGGAAAGCGTGGAGACTGCTAAACGAAAGGGAGTGGTCGGCCATGGTTATCAGCCGCTTCGCCCAAAGCATTGCTGATGAGTTGAGCCGTCATCATGTACCGAAAACGGGGGTCCGACAATTTTTCTTCGTGATTAGGAAGGCCCATGTAAGGGTTAGGCCTATCTGTAAGAGCTTGAAGGCCCTCTTGCTCAGGCACTGGTCCGACATGCCTGTCCACTAGCAGAAAGTTCCCGCAACGGTCCCGAACAGTCGGGACATCGAATGTGTCCAAGTCTAAATCATGGGCAAAATCGTTTCTGATGTTTTTCAGATTCAAAAGGTCTTTATACGCCTCGTCGCTCAATAGACCGTTGAGGTAGGCAAGGTCTATCTTGACACTAAAAGGCCCAAGAGCCCCACTGGGCCTAAATAAGTTCTGAGCGATATTCCGTTGATCAGTCCGCAATCTGGAACGTAGCGCTTGCTCCAATCGTTTCTCAGCAATTGAACCGGCGACGATGCCAGCCGCTCTGTCCGAATCGAACTCTACTTGCTCGAATGGGTTTGGGCCAATTCGGGTTTCTCCAACACCGTAGTAATAGAAGCCCAACCCCTCTGTAGTGACTAGGAACCTGTCGTCGCCAAATGATGTTGCTGAAGGAGAATGTGTATCGCGGGTCGCGGTTAACGCAGTGACTTTCCGGAGCCACTTCGCAATTTTGCCTGCCTCAAAACGAGGGAAACCATAGCCTGACCATCCAAAACTGGGGTGGCGTATCCAGAACGTGGCATATTGGTTTTCAGTGTTTGGTACCACGTACCATCGGGGGTTAAATTCAGCCAGAGAATGGACACCATCCGCCATATCGTTCGGGATGGGATCAAGCATTTGGTGCCTGGTATTACCGAGTGACGTGATAAGGGCGTCCACAGACGCGGTGTCGGCAGCTACGATATGGGTTTCGCTACCGCCGGATTGGATGCGGATAGTTGCGCGCCTTCTGTCTTCGGTGACCGAAATGCTAATGTCGAGAGGAAGGTTATTAGTGATTTCCGCCACATTAGCCTCTAAGCTGTTGAAAAAGGAGCCGAAAAATGAGCGGGAAGGCTAACCTTGAAACTGAGCGCCTTCGCGACGCCGCGCTCAAGAACCCTATCAAACACTGGATACTAAACGGGAATCGGTGAAGCGGAAAGAGCCCCAGCAAAAGAAGAAGCAAGCAAATCGATGGGCTATTTCCCGTGCTCCCTTCGCCATCGCATGAATGCTAGCGTCTTTCGCTCAAGCACTTGCACTTTCGTCAAACCACTGGAGGCCGCCCCGATGACCGAAGACGAGATCGCCGCCATCGCCCTTGCCTTCCCAGAGGCTTCGGAGAGCGCGCATTTCGGCAAACGGGATTTTCGCGTGCGGGGCAAGGTGTTTCTCACCCTGCCGAGACCGGGTGAAGCGGTCCTCAAGCTTTCGCCGGACCAGCAGGCGCTCGGCATCGCAACGGCGCCGGAGGTGCTTGCCCCCGTCCCCGGTGCGTGGGGCCTCAAGGGCTGGACGGTGCTGCGCTACGGCGCCTGCGAGCCCGCCCATGCCGCCGGTCTCATCGAAAAGGCGTGGGCGACGGTCGCGCCGGCGAGCCTTTCGACTAGGTGATCTCAGGCCTTTTCACCGCCGCCATACTGGTCCCAGGCGGCCATGGCGTGGGCGGCATACATCAGCGCCGGTCCGCCGCCCATGTAGATCGCCATGCCCAGCGTTTCCTCGAATTCCGCCTTGGTCGCTCCGAGCTTGATCAGCGCCTCGGTGTGAAAGCCGATGCAGCCGTCGCAGCGGGTCGCGATGCCGATCGCCAGCGCGATCAGTTCCTTGGTCTTCTTGTCGAGCGCGCCGTCTCTCGCCGCCGCCGAGGCCATGGCGGAAAAGCCGGACATGACGTCGGGAATGTCCTTCCTCAACGTCTTGATTTCGCTGGAAATGTCCTTGGTGATGTCGGGATAGTACTTGGTGGTCATGGGTCTGCCCTTTCCTGGATGAAGCCGAAAACTCGACCATGCTTCAAGCATGCGGGAGATTTGATGACCTTGCGCCAGATCAATTCCCTTGACGAAAGCCAAGGGAAACGGCCGGTCCCCCGACCGGCCGTCAGCTGCCGAATGCGCAAGACTTCAGGCGTCGGCGCCCACCCGTTCCGGCGTGTATCCCGCCTCGCGAATCGCTTCCTCGGCCTTGGCCGCATCGCCCTCGACGCTCACCTTGTGGCTGGCAAGATCGACGGTGACGGCGGCGCCCGGAAGCGCTTCGGCCAGTGCCGCGCGCACCGCCTTCTCGCAATGGCCGCAGGTCATGTCTTCGACGTGGAACAGGCTGGTATCGCTCATTTTCTTTCCTTCGCTGGAGAGGGTTGTCTTTCTTTTGCACCTTCCCACAATGGAAAGGTCAAGGGAAATCTGTCTGTCAGTTCGGGCCGGCCCGCGCCGTGCCGCCGCTTCCGGCGAGATCGGCGAGGATCGGACAGTTCGGCCGCTGGTCGCCGTGGCAGCAGTCGGCAAGCTCGGTCAGTGTCGCCACCATCGCCTTCATGCCGGCGATCTTTTCTTCCAGCTCGGCGATATGGTGGAGCGCCACCTTCTTCACCTCGGCGCTGGCGCGGGACTTGTCGTCCCAGAGTTCCAGGAGCCGCTCGGTCTCCTCGAGCGAGAAGCCGAGCGAGCGGGCGCGGCGGATGAAGCGCAGCCGGTGCACCTCCTCGTCGCCATAGGTGCGGTAGTTGGCGGCCGTGCGGCTTGCCGGACGCACCAGCCCGATCTCCTCGTAATAGCGGATCATCTTGGCCGATACGCCGGAGGCCGTTGACGCTTGTCCGATGTTCATCATCCCTTGTCTCCCAGTCACTTGGCCGCAATCGCCGACACCCGCGCCCGCTTCAGCCTCAGCGCATTGGTCACCACGAAGACGCTCGACAATCCCATGGCGCCGGCCCCGATCATCGGCGAGAGCAGGATGCCGAAGGCCGGATAGAGCACACCCGCCGCCACCGGTATCAGGAGCACGTTGTAGCCGAAGGCCCAGAAGAGGTTCTGCCCGATATTGCGGATCACCGCCCGGCTCAGCTCGATCGCATGCACCGCCGAGGAGAGATCGCCGCCGACCAGCACCACGTCGGCGCTTTCGATGGCCACGTCCGTGCCGGTGCCGATGGCGATCCCGGTATCCGCCGTGGCCAGCGCCGGCGCGTCGTTGATGCCGTCGCCGATGAAGGCAACCGTCCGGCCCTCGGCCTTCAGCCTGTCGATCACCTCGACCTTGCCTTCCGGCAGCACCTCGGCGAAGACGTCCGTGATCCCGGTCGCCCGGCCGATGGCCTCAGCCGTGCCCCGGTTGTCGCCGGTCACCATGACGACGGAGAGCCCCATGCCCTTCAGCACGTCCACGGCCCTGCGGCTGGTGTCCTTGACCGGATCGGCGATCGCGATGGCGCCCGCCAGCCTGCCGTCGATGGCGACATAGAGCGGCGTCTTGCCCTCGTCCGCCAGCCGTTTCGCGGCCTCGGCGAAGGGCTCGACCGAAAGCCCGAGTTTGACCATCAGCCGGTCGGCGCCGGCGGCCACCTTGCGGCCCGAAACGCTGCCCGAAATGCCGTAGCCGGCAATCGCCTCGACATCCTCGACGGCGGTGATTTTCAGCCCGCGCGCCTGCGCCGCCTTGACGATGGCCTCGGCCAGCGGATGTTCCGAGCGTGCCTCGAGGCTTGCGGTCAGCGCCAGCACGTCGGCCTCGGCAAAGCCTTCCGCCGCGATGAGGTCGGTCAGTTCCGGCCGGCCCTTGGTGATCGTGCCGGTCTTGTCCATGACCACGGTATCGGCCTCGCGCAGCTTCTGCAGCGCCTCGCCCTTGCGGAAGAGCACACCGAATTCCGCCGCCCTGCCGGTGCCCACCATGATCGAGGTCGGCGTCGCAAGCCCCATGGCGCAGGGGCAGGCTATGATCAGCACCGCGACCGCCGTCACCAGCCCGTAGGTATAAGCGGGCTCCGGCCCGAAGATCGCCCAGACGACGAAGGTCAGCGCGGCCACCGCCATGACGGCGGGCACGAACCAGGCCGTCACCTTGTCGACCATCATCTGGATCGGCAGCTTGGAGCCCTGCGCCTCGCCGACCATGCGGATGATCTGCGCCAGCATCGTATCGCCGCCGACCTTGGTGGCGCTGAAGCGGAAGCTGCCGCTCTTGTTGATCGTGCCGCCGATGACGGTCGCGCCCTGGCCCTTCTCGACCGGCACGGGCTCGCCGGAAATCATCGCCTCGTCGACATAGGACTGGCCGTCGATCACCTCGCCGTCGACGGGAATGCGCTCGCCGGGGCGGATCACCACCACGTCGCCGACCACCACCTCGTCGGGCGAAATGTCGATAGTCGCCCCGTCGCGCTCGACCCTCGCGGTCTTCGCCTGCAGGCCGGCCAGCCTTCGGATCGCCTCGCCGGTCCGGCCCTTGGCGCGGGCTTCGAGCAGCCGTCCGAGCAGGATCAGCGTCACGATCACCGTCGCCGCCTCGTAATAGACGTTGCGCGCCTCTTCCGGCAGGACTTGAGGCGCAAAGGTCGTCACCAGCGAATAGCCATAGGCCGCCATAGTGCCGATCGCGACCAGCGAATTCATGTCCGGCCCACCACGCAAGAGCGCGGGGAACCCCTTGATGTAGAAACGCAGGCCGGGGCCGAGGAGGACGGCGGTCGCCAGCGCGAACTGGAAATAATAGAGCGAATTGCCCGGAAAGATATCCATCAGCCGGTGATGCAGGTCCGGATAGATGTGAACGCCCATTTCGAGCACAAAGAGCGGCAAGGACAGCACGGCGGCGATCCAGACATCGCGCGTCAGCCGGCCGATCTCCCGCTCGCGGGCCTCGGCCGCGGCGTCGCCCTTGTCGCCGGCCGCAACCGGTTTGGCGCCATATCCGGCCTTCTGCACCGCTTTGATCATCGCCGGAAGCTGGCTGCGCCCGCCGAGCACGGAGACTGTCGCCTTGCCGGTCGCCAGATTGACGGAAGCCGTCTCGACCGCCGGCACGCTCTTCAGCGCCTTTTCCACCCGGGTCACGCAGGAGGCGCAGGTCATGTCCTCGATCTCGAGTTCCAGCGTTTCGGCGCGCGCCTCGTAGCCGGCGGCATGGATCGCCTCGACGAGCTTCTGTGCGGAAAAACCCTTTTCCGGTGTCACTGTCAGCGTCTCATTGGCAAAATTGACGGAGCTTTCGGCAACCCCCGGCACCTTGGCCGCGGCCTTTTCGACACGGGCGACGCAGGACGCGCAGGTCATGCCCTCGACCGGCAGGGCAAAGGACGTGGAAGGATCTATTTTCTTCGGCAGTTCGTTCATGATTTTTCACCTCTGCCACCCAATATGGACCTTCCCATCATGGGAGGGTCAAGGGGAAAGGCGAAGATTTTTGAGGGGGGTCGGTGGGGGTGCGGCAAGAACGGTGGTGGGGCGCTGAGCATTTGCGCGGGCTGACAACATTCCGTGCCAGGAGCCGGCTAGGTAGCCCGTTGGTTAGCACCGAGGACGTTTCATTGCTTTACAGAAATGATGTCGGTGCGCCGTGAGCGGATCGGCCCGGTGATCGGCCGCCTCGACGACGAGACCATGCTTGCGGTCACGCGCTCGCTCGCCGTGTTTCTCGGGATTGCCTGAGGGAGTCATTGCCCCTTTCACGCCTTCGGCGCAAGCCTGTTCAGGCGGCGCCGTTTTCCCGGCGGACCCTGTCGGCGAAACCTTGCAGGAAAGCCTGAAGCTGCTCCTCGATCCTCGGATCGGCGAGATTTCCCCCGGCATCGAAGACGGCTGACGCGCGCGGCACCTGGAGGCGCAGCTTCACAGCCGCCCGCCCCGAGGTTTGGACGACAGATTGAACCCTCTTCCGATTCAAGATATGCCTCCAAAACTCATGGAAAACGAACGCAAGTCATTATGAAAAAACGCATTCTCGTCACCGGCGGCGCCGGGTTCCTGGGCTCGAACCTGTGCAGGACGCTGCTCGACGAGGGGCACAGGGTTGTCTGCATGGACAACTTCGTCACCGGCTCCCGGCAGAATATCGCGGCCCTGCTCGGCAATCCCGCCTTCAGCCTGCTGAAGCAGGACGTTTGCGCGCCCGTAACGCTCGATGTCGACCAGATCTACAACCTCGCCTGCCCGGCCTCGCCCGTGCATTACCAGGCCGATCCGATCGCGACGCTCAAGACCAGTTTCATGGGTGCGCTCAACATGCTCGACCTGGCAAGGCGCAACAGCATCGCCGTCCTGCAAGCCTCGACGTCGGAGGTCTACGGCGACCCGCATGTCCACCCGCAGCCGGAGAACTATTGGGGCAATGTCAATCCGACAGGCCCGCGCGCCTGCTACGATGAGGGAAAGCGCAGCGCCGAGACATTGTTTTTCGAGTATCACCGCGCGTTCGGCCTGCAAATCAAGGTCGCCCGGATCTTCAACACCTACGGCCCGAACATGCATATGGCCGACGGCCGCGTCGTCGCCAATTTCATTGTTCAGGCACTGTCGGGCCGCGATATCACCATTCATGGCGACGGCACGCAGACACGGTCGTTCTGCTATGTCGATGATCTGGTTGCGGGCCTGCAAGCCATGATGACGAGCGGCGCGGATGTGACCGGGCCCATCAATCTCGGCAATCCCGAGGAAATCACCATGCGGGAGCTGGCGGACCTTATTATCGATCTGACGAATTCCCGCTCGCGTATCGTCCATCGGCCGCTTCCCGTCGATGACCCGCGTCAGCGGCGTCCGGATATAGACAGGGCCAGAGCCACCTTGAACTGGGCGCCGACCGTGCCGCTTCGTAACGGCCTGCTGCGCACCATCGCCTATTTCGAGGAGATATTGGCGGAACCGGCGCTGGCTGCGCTGTAGGACTGCTCATCGCGGTCCCAGTGCTCCTCGATGATGGCGGCCGCGCGGCGTGCCTGGCTTGCGAAGGTCAAGGTCTGCGCCAGCGCCTGGCCGCGTGCCGCAATCGCCTTTGCCTCGTTGTCGTGGCTGCGTACCCATTCGATCTTTTCCGCAAGGTCGCTCATGTCGGCGAACACCGGCACAAAGTGCTCGAACGGCTTGAGCTCGCCATAGTACCACTGCCGGAAGCCGAACTGGGACTCGACCTTGAGCACGCAGCACCCATAGAGCATGCGCACGAGAAGGTTCGACCAGGTGTTCGTGTAGCCGTCTATGTCGACGGCGAATTTGCGCCCGAGCCAGCTCAGGGCCGGCATCGGCTCGGACAGCAACCCCTGCCGCCTTGCCAGCATGGCGAAATCGGCTTCGGACCGCCGGATATCGACGAGCCGGACGTCGGTTCCGGCCATGTCCTTGAGCCGCATGACCATCCGCACCCTTTGCAGCACGGACGGATTATCCACGTCCTGCGGCGAAAAGCTGATCCAGCCGCATCCGTTCATGCCGCCGCGCCAGACGATATCGTCGGATCGATCCTCCCAGCGGGGCGCGGATTTGCCTAACTCCATGTCAGCCGCAAAGCCGTCATTCTGGAAATAGTGCGGATCGGGCAATGCCACGTGATGGGGGAAACGCACCGAGGCCGCGAACCGGGCATTCGACACGGTCTCGCCGTCGGACGCATTGACGGTGATCCGCGTCACCTCCGGCGGGCACAGGCTCAGCCAATAGGCAAAGGCACAAACCTTGCGGCGCATGGACCGCGTGAAACGGGGTTCCGCGGCCTTTTCGACGACCAGTGTGAACTGCCGCCCGTGTCGTTCGATGAGCACGTCTCGCGGCGGATTGCCGGCATCGGCATAGCGGATGCGCACCTGCGGGGCCCGCGCATCGACACGCGCGAATTCGCGCCTGAAATAGGGAGCAACCGGCAGCGCGTGGTACAAGCGAACGGGATCAGGGATCATTGCGTAGTTCATCATGGTCATGAATTGAAACGGAGCCTCAGGGAAACACTATTTTTGCGCGCGCCGCTATCGGCTTTGTACCGCCGATCGAAATTCGCAGGGGGGTGGAAGAAACATTCCGGGGACGGCCGATATTTCCTGTTCATTTATATTCACCCATATGGTTGACTATTCCGCGACGTTTTGTATATTCAACCAAGTGGGTGAATAAATGGATGAAGATGCCCTGTCACGAATTCTCAAGGCCGCGGGCGACACCACGCGGCGACAAATCCTGACGCTGCTCGTTCAGGAAGGGCCGTTGAGAGTGACCGCGCTCGCCGCCCATTTCGACATGTCCCTGAATGCCGTCTCCAAGCATATCAAGGTTCTGGAGGAGGCAGGACTTGTCACCCGCCGGACTTTGGGCCGCGAGCATTTCATCGCGGCCGAGCTCGAACCGCTGAGGCTGACCGAGAGCTGGTTCCAGCAATTGAAGTCGATCTGGGAGCTGCGCCTTGCGGCGTTGGACAATCTACTCGTTTCAAAGGAACACGACCATGAGTGAACTTGAACTGACTGTGAGCCGCACGATTTCCGCCCCGCGCGAAAAGGTGTTCAATGCCTGGCTTTCGCCCGCGATGCTGGCGAAATTCATGGCGCCGCCTTCCGGCGGCAGCGAGGCATCCAGAGTGACGAACGATCCGGTGAAGGGCGGGCGGTTTTCGATCGTCATGAAGACCGCCGAACGCGAGATCCCGCATGCCGGCACCTATCTGGAGATCAAGCCCCATTCGCACCTTGCCTTCACCTGGGAGTCGCCCTACTCGCTGGACGACAGCGTTGTCACGATCGACCTTGCCGAGGTCGATCCGGGCACAACCGAAGTCACGCTGAGACACGTGAAATTCAAGAGCGAGCAGGCAAGGCAGGGCCACGAGGAAGGCTGGAGCGCGATCCTCACCAATCTCGAAAAATGCCTCGCCTGAGCACGCCGCAGAAGCCCGATTGCGAAGTGTTGGAGCCGCGTCCGTTCGCACGCACGCGGCTCCAGCATTTTTTGTCGCTTCTCCCGGCCTAGAGCTTTGCCTCCAGCACCAGGTTGAACGGCGTTGCAAGCGCACGGCGGAAGCGGGTAAAGCCGGCCTTGCGGAACACGTCCGCAAGCCTCGCTTCGCCGGCCTGCGCGCCGAGCACCAGGCGGCCGCCGTCGGAGATCGCATGGGCGCAGCAGATCGTCGTCGATGCGGCATAGTACATCCGCGCGATCGGCGAGATATTGTCCTCGACCCGGTCGTTGGCGAAGGGCTCGACCAGCATCACCGTTCCGTCGGGCGCGATGGCCCTGGCGGCGTGTTCGGCGACTGCGATCGGGTCACCCATGTCGTGCAGGCAGTCGAAGAAGCAGATCAGGTCATAGCCGGTGCCGGGATAGGTGCTGGCGCTGGCCTTGTCGAAGGATGTGCGGCCGGCAACGCCCGCCTCGGCGGCAACCTTGCGGGCCGCAACGACCGAATCGCCATGGGTGTCGAAGCCGCGGAACGTCGAGGCCGGGAAGGCCTCGGCCATCTGCACCGTCGAATGGCCGTAGCCGCAGCCGATATCGGCGACCAGCGCCCCGGCCTTCAGCTTGTCCACCACGCCGGTCAGCGCCGGCAGCCATTCCGGCACGAGGCTCGCCTTGTAGGCATTGCCGTAGAAGGCGGCGATGCCGCATTGCAGCCGCCCGTCATGATCACCCCAGGGGATGCCCTTGCCGGTGCGGAAAGCCTCGACCGCCTTCATCTCGTCCGCCCACATCGAGGCGGGGATCGCCCAGGCATTGGGGATGAAGACGGGGCTCTCCTCGTTGGCGAACACGAAGGCCTGCTCGGGCGTCAGTTCGTAGGTGTCGCTGACCGCATGATAGGTGGCATAGCCGCCGGCAACCTGCGAGCCCAGCCACTCGCGCACATAGCGCTCGGCGCAGCCGGTCCGGTTCGCAAGCTCGCGCGAGGTGAGCGGCCCGCCTTCCGCCAGCGCCTTGTAGAGGCCGAGGCGGTTGCCGATACTGACCATCACGCCGCCATAGCCGGCCGAGAGGTCGCTGACCGCCCGGCCGATGACAGCGTCGAGCTTGGCCGGATCGATTGCATTCTTCTGGATGTGGTCCATTTCTTTTCTCCGTTTTCTGAAACCTGCGGGTATCCGAGGCTGAGAGAAGGATTGCAGGCGGCGCGGGCAGAAGGCAGAGCGGGACTGTCCAGAATCGGGCCATTTGCGCCACGCGGCCGGTGCGCGGGGCTCATGAGGCGTGGCGCGGCGCGATTGTCCGCGTTATCCTGTGCTTCCGCAGCCAGGGGATTTGAGATGCCACGTCAGCCTGACCAGACCGGTTCGGAACCGCTTCATGTGAGCCTCGTCGCCATTCCCGAGGCGGGGGTGTCGACGCTTTCCGGCATATTCGACGTGATGAACGCCTTTGCCATCCCGCCGGTGCGCAGCCAGGCAGCACTCGAGGCAGCACCGTTCCGCGTGGAGATCGTCGGGCTCGAAACCGGCCCGCTGCAGCTCGCCAGCCGCGTGCCGGTCACTGTGCAGCGGAGCATCGGCACGATCGATGCGACGGACATCGTGATCGTTCCCTCACTGCTGCCGCATGCGCAGGGCTGGGAGAAGGGCCGGCATGCGCAACTGGTCGAATGGCTCGCCGCCATGCATCGCCGTGGCGCATTGCTGTGCTCGGCCTGTTCGGGCCTGTTCCTGCTGGCCGAGACGGGACTCTTCGACGGCGTCGACGCGACGGTGCATTTCGGCTATGCCGACGCCTTCAGGGCCGCCTTCCCGAAGGTGCGTATACATCCGGAAAAGGTTCTGGTGGTCGCCGGCGAGCGCGAGGAACTGGTGACGTCAGGCGCCTCGATGACCTGGCACGACCTGGTTCTCTACCTGATCGGTCGCCATGCCGGGGCGACCGCCGCGCAGGCCGTCGCGCGCTTCTTCGCGCTGCAATGGCATCAGGACGGGCTGGCGCCCTACATGGTTTTCGAGGGGCGCAACGATCATGGCGATCTCGCCATCCAGGCGGCGCAGGACTGGGTGGCGACGCATTTTTCGGTCGCCAATCCGCTGGAGGAGATGATCAGGCGCGCCGGCCTTTCGGAACGCACCTTCAAGCGAAGGTTTACGAGCGCCACGGGCCT
>Ga0172380_10000752_pt1 | contig 59195 bp, 55 predicted proteins | sample Leawe162metaG_FD_119747 | JGI IMG/M metagenome (GOLD analysis project Ga0172380, IMG submission 119747) | Leachate microbial communities from a municipal landfill in Southern Ontario, Canada - Leachate well 162 metaG | ecosystem: Engineered > Solid waste > Landfill > Unclassified | place... | reverse complement strand
GGAGCAGCATCAATCAACGAAAAAATTCGGATGCAGCGTGGATAATCAGGAACTGAACATACTATTCAAGCGCGTTGTCGATACGGCAACCGTGGAATTTTATCTGATCGACGCCGAGGGCCGGTTTGCTTATGTGAATCAGGCCGCCGCCAGAAATCTTGGCTATTCCGAGGCAGAGCTTCTTGGTTTATCCCTTGCCGATATAGACCCGGAGATCGGTCCCAGGGTCGGGCAGCTCTGGCCGGAGTGGAAAAGGCAGGGCAAGCTGTGGTTTGAAACCACCCATCGGACAAAGAGCGGGCAGATTGTTCAGAAGGAAGTCGACGCGGTCTACGTGACCCTTGGCACAGCCGACTATACCTGTGCCTTTGCCCGGGATATCACCGAGCGCAAGCGCATGGAATCCGCCCTGCGGGAAAACGGCGAGCAATACCGCGATCTTTTTGAAAGCGCCGGCGACCTTATTCAGTTCGTCCGCCCGGATGGCACCTTCTTCCAAGTCAACCCGGCCTGGCGCGCCACCTTCGGCTATTCGGCCGAGGAGGTCGAGAAGCTTACCATCTTTGACCTCATTGATCCGGATTGTTCGAATCACTGCATGGAAACCTTTCAGCGTGTTCTGGAGCAGGGGCGGGTCGACAGGATCGAGACGTCTTTTGTCGCCAAGAACGGCGACAAGATCATGATTCAGGGCGCGGCCAACTGCCGTTACGAAAACGGTAAACCCCAAATGACCCGCTGCATTTTTCGCAACGTCAGCGAGGAAAAACGGTTGCAGGCCCAATTGCTCCAGTCCCAGAAGATGGAGGCCATCGGGCGGCTGACCAGCGGTGTGGCCCATGATTTCAACAACCTGCTCACCACGATCCTGAGCTACAGCGAGCTGTATCTGAGGCGGTTGCCGGAGGGCGATCCTCTGTCGGAGGCCCTGCGCGCCATCCGTGACGCCGGGATCCGCGGGGCGGCCCTGACCCGTCAGTTGCTGACCTTCAGCCGGCATCAGGTTGTTGATGTGCGGGTTATCGACCTGAGCAGCGTTGTCTCGGGGTTAAGCTCCATGATTCGGCGCCTTATCGATCCCTCCATCCATTTTACGGTGGAGGTCGCGCCCTGCGGACAGGGGAGGATCCTCGCCGACCAGCACCAGATCGAGCAGGTATTGCTGAACCTGGCCATCAACGCGCGGGATGCCATGCCGGATGGGGGTGTCTTGGCCATTTCCTGTCTCGAGGAGGTTCTGGAACAGGAGGAATTTTCCAATTTCGGCAATATCGGGCCAGGGCGGTATGTTGTCCTGGTGGTGAGTGATACCGGGGAGGGTATGAGCGCCGAGGTGCAGGAGCATATCTTCGAGCCGTTTTTCACCACCAAACCGCAGGGCAAGGGAACGGGTCTTGGCCTGGCCACCGCCTACGGCATTGTCAAGCAACACAGCGGCTACATCGTGGTGCGGAGCGAGCCCGGCAAGGGAGCCACCTTCCTCCTCTATTTTCCTCGGGTGGAGGCGCCGGTGGAGGCTGCGGTAACGGGCGCCGCCCTGGAGGTATTGCACGGAAGCGAGACCATTCTCGTGGTTGACGATGAGCCGGATATTCTTGCCGTTATCCGGCATGCCTTGGAATCCATGGGGTATACCGTGCTTACGGCGCCATCCGCCGCGGAGGCCTTGCACCTTATCGAAGAGGGCAGGGAGAGGATCGACCTCCTGTTGACCGACGTGGTCATGCCGGGGATAACCGGGCACGGGCTGGCCACCAGAGTGCAGGCGATCGATCCCCGGATCCGGGTGTTGTTCATGTCGGGCTACACCGATTCCATGCTCGAAGAGCACGGTGTTTCCCGGACGCACGCCAATTTCATCAGTAAGCCCCTTTCCCCCGGCGACCTTGCCATCAAGCTCCGCAAGATGCTGGCTTAATAAGCCCCCATCTCCTTGGCGCGGTTCCCGTTCCGCGCACCTCCCATTTTTTCATCCAATCCTCTGGTCGCCCCGCCCCCTCCCCTGTGATATTGCGCAAGATTGTTTTCGGCAGGGATGGGATATGATTTTTTCCGGTTTTTTGGAAAAAACATGGTAGTTTTTCGGGAGAAGCGGAATCCCATCGCAGCATCTCATCTTGTGTTTGAACGGAGGACGCCATGGAGCATAAAATCGTTATCGTTGCCTTTGCCGGAGAGCCACCCTGTTTTGCCCATGCCCTGCTGAACGGTTTGGATATGCAGGCCAGGGGTTGGGATGTCAAGCTGGTTATCGAAGGCAGGGCCACGGCCCTTGTCAGGGAACTGGCCGAACCGGACGCGCCCTTTGCCCCCCTCTACGACAAGGCGAAAAAATCCGGGCTCATCGACTGCGTCTGCCGGGCCTGCGCCAACAAGATGGGCGCCCTGGCCGCCGCCGAGGCGCAAGGGCTGCCCCTGGCCGACGAGATGCAGGGCCATCCGGCCATGGCCCGCTATCTGGAGGCGGGCTATACGGTGATCACCATATAGGAAGGCGGACAAACCCGAAGGAGGAGTTGTCATGGAGCTGTATGCAACCAAGCCCTATATCTATTGGGGCGGAGTTTTTATCTTTCTGCTGTGCGAACAGTTTTTTTCCTACCGGGAGCCCACCGTGCCCCGCCCCAGGCGCTGGCTTGCCAATCTGCCCCTGTCCATCATGAACGGAGCGATCTACCATCTGCTGTACACCAGTGCCATCGTCGCCCTGATTCTCGTCGGGCAGGAAAAGCAGGTCGGCCTGCTCCATGTCTGGGCCTTGCCCGGGTGGCTGAAGATTGTCGCTGGCATCCTGATTCTGGATTTTTTCATCTACCTCTGGCACTTGCTCACCCATGCGCTGCCCTTCCTCTGGCGGTTCCACCGGGTTCATCACAGCGACATGAACATGGATGTGACCACGGCCAACCGGTTTCATCTGGGTGAGTTCCTTTTTACCGGCCTGATCCGCCTGGCGGTGATCCACACCTTCGGCATCGGACTTACCGCCTACATCCTGTTTGAGATTTGGGTGAACCTCTCGGTGCAATTCCACCACAGCAGTATCCGTGTGCCCGACTGGTTCGAGAAATTGTGGGTGATCCTTTTTGTTCCGCCGTTTTTGCACCGCATCCACCATTCGGTGCGGATCAAGGAGCGGGATACCAACTACGGGGTGATCTTCTCCCTTTGGGATCGGATGCTGGGCACCCTGACCACCGAGGTGGAACAGGAGAAAATCATCATCGGCATCGGTTCGCACCGGCAGATCGAGCAGCTGGGGTTCTGGCGGCTGCTGGCGCTGCCCTTTACGCGCAACACCCCGTGAGAGCAGGACGATCGCGGCGGGAAATATACACACAAGGGAGTGAGCGATGAACTGGAAGAATCTGTTTGTGCCGGGCGAGGATTTCAGTGTGGCCCAGGCCAGGGAATACATGGAGAAGCACGGGGCGGATGGCTATCAGCTGCTCGATGTCCGGCAGCCCAAGGAGTATGAGGAGGGGCATCTGGCCGGGGCCAAACTCATCCCGCTCAAGGAGCTGCCCGGAAGGCTGGGTGAGCTGGAAAAGGAAAAACCGGTCATCGTCTATTGCGCCATCGGGGGCAGGAGCAAGGCGGCGGCCCAGCTCCTCGCTGGCAAGGATTTTGCAAGCGTTTACAATATGGCCGGAGGCATCAAGGCCTGGCAGGGGCAACAAGCCAGGGGGGGGGAAGAGGCAGGGCTGGAGTTCTTCACCGGTCAGGAAGAGTATGAGGACGGCGTAAGTCTGGCCTATGCCATGGAGGATGGCTTGCAGGAGTTCTACCGGCTCATGGCCGAGCGAGCGCGGGATGACGAGGCCCGCCAGCTCTATACCCGGCTGATGGGCTTTGAGGATGCCCACAAGGGTCGGCTTCTTGCCGAGTTCCGGCAGGCGCGCGGGGTGGAGGCCATGCCGGCCCAAGGGGCGGCCGGAGTCATGGAGGGCGGCGCCAGGGTGGAGGATTTTCTCACCCAAGCCGAACCCCATCTGCACACCAGGCGCGATATCCTGGAGTTGGCCATGGCGCTAGAGACCCAGGCCCTTGATCTGTACAGCCGCATGGCGCGGAAGAGTGAAAAAGAAGGGACCAGGGCATTGTTTTTGCGTCTGGCGGAGGAAGAAAAAATGCATCTTTCCTATCTGGCCGACGCGATGGATACGGTGTTGAGCCAAAACCCGAAAACCTTGGATGCCGAGCAGGAGCGCTGATGAGTTGGAATGCCCATGACCGCAGGGTAGCAAAAAACGACAGGCGGGCCATTGGCCGCATGTTGCTGGATCACCTCCGCTTTCTGCAATCGGTGATCAACGGGGTGACCGATCCTGTCCTGGTGATCGGGACGGATATGCGGGTGAAACTCATCAACCAGGCGGCCCGAGATTTTCCCGTCGACCGGAGCAAGAGCGGAAGGTTTGCCGAGAATTCCCATTGTTACCGGGTGTTGTTCGGCAGGGAGCAAGCCTGTGACAAGGACGGGCGCGAGTGTCCGCTCATGGAGGTTCTCGAGACCGGCAAAGCGGTCACGGTTTCCCAGAGCATCACCTTGAAAAGCGGCGAGCTTCGGCATTACGAGGTTTTTGCCTCTCCCCTCTGGGGCGGTAATGATGAGCTCCTCGGCATTATCGAGATTTTGCGCGACGTCACCGAGCGTGAGCTTGCCGCCGAGGTCTTGAAAAAGAGCCATGACGAGCTTGAGCGCCGGGTTGAGGAGCGGACCCTGGAGCTGCAAAAGGCCAATAAGGCCCTGCGCCTTGAGATCGATGAGCGGCGTTGGGCAGAGGATCAGCTCATCCAGTCCCTGGAACAGGCGGAGCTTGTTTACAGCGTTATTCCCAGCGCGATTTTCACCGTCGATCTGAACCGGAACATCACCAGTTGGAATAAAAAGGCCGAAAGCGTAACCGGATACAGGGAAGAAGAGGTTCTCGGCAAGCCGTGCAGCATCTTTGCCCTGCATCCCTGCACGAAAAAAGGCTGCGGGGTGTATTCGGAAAAGGTCAAAAAGCCTATCCTCAGCCGGGTTTGCGAGATCAGGACCAAGGATGGCCGGATTCGGATCATCAGCAAAAATGCCGATTTGTTGCGGGATGCGGACGGCAAGGTCATCGGCGCCGTGGAAAGCTTTGAGGACATTACGGTGCAGCAGGATGTGGACAGACAGCTGCGCACCGAGCGGGACAAGTTCCGGGGGATTCTCTCCGCCCTCGATCAGGGCATGCACATCGTCAACCGGGATTATGTGATTGAATACCAAAACGAGATCCTGCGCCGGATCTTTGGCGATAAGATCGGCGAAAAATGCTATGAGGTCTACAAGCAGCGCGACAAGCCCTGCGAGGTGTGCCGCATGCATGCCGCCATCGAGCGCAACGATATCCAGCGCACCGAGGAGATCATGTCCGACCGGCGGCACTATGAGCAGAGTTACGTGCCCTTTGCCGACGTCGATGGCCAGACCAAGGCCCTGATTCTCCTGCGGGATGTCACCGAGGAAAAGATGTACCGGGCCGAAACCATGCGGGCCGGGCAGCTTGCCTCCATCGGCGAATTGGCCGCCGGGGTGGCCCATGAAATCAATAACCCCATCAACGGCATCATCAACTACGCCCAGGTGCTGCTCGACGACTCAAGCCAGGTGTCGCTGGAAGGCGAGGCCGCCAACCCGGTCCAGCGGGAGATGCTCGACCGCATCATCAAGGAAGGGGAACGGATCGCCTATATCGTGCGCAACCTCCTCTTTTTTGCCCGCCAGCGGGAGGAAGAGGCGGAGGTGGTCGCAATCGAGGCGATCATCCACGATTCCCTCTCCCTGATCAAGCACCAGCTCCAGAAGGACGGGGTGATCATCCACACCGATATTCCGGAGGGGTTGCCGGCCGTCAGGGTGTATCCGCAGCAGTTGCAGCAGGTTTTCCTCAATCTGCTCAGCAACGCCCGGTATGCCCTCAACCAGCGCTATCCCGGGCGGGATCCCGGCAAGAAGGTGGAAATCCGCTGCCGGGTCGTGCAGGGCCCGGGGCCCGTTCTGGTGAGAACGGAAATCACCGATTATGGCACCGGAATCCCTCCGGAGCTTCTCAGCCAGATCTTCGAGCCGTTTTTCTCCTCCAAGAAACCCGGGGAAGGGACCGGTCTGGGGTTGTCCATCAGCGCCGGTCTGGTCCGGGATTTTCATGGGGCGCTCCGGGTGGAGAGCGAGTTGGGGGAGCATACCACCATGATCGTTGATCTGCCTGCGCATGAAGAGTGAAGCGTGTAATTTTGTGGGCAATGAATTGCCGGGGGAGCAGCAAAAATGATTGTTGTAATCGCAAAAAAAACCGCGATTACAACAATCACTCTTTGGGAACTCTTTGCGTTTGTACACGGACCTGCGCGGATGGGTCAAGCCCATCCGCTGACCTTTTTCCTTTCTTACGAGGGTAAAAATGATTGATCTGGACAAATCAGAGACCAGGATACTGGTGGTTGACGACGAGGAAAGCCTGCGGTTGACCTTTCAGATGTTTCTCGGCCGCGAGGGGTACGGGCCGGTGGTGACCGCCTCGACCTTCGAGGAAGCCCTGGGGTTCATCGAGCAGCAAACCTTTGATCTGATCATCAGCGACATCGTCATGGAGGGTGCCTCCGGTATCGATCTGCTGCGGCGGGTTCGGGAGTTGGGGTTGGAGTGTCCGGTGGTCATGGTTACGGGGTATCCCAACATCAATACCGCTTCCGAGGCGGTGCGGCTCGGGGCCTTTGACTATCTGGCCAAGCCGGTGAAAAAGGCCGACCTGCTGCGCACCGCACGCATGGCCCTGCAGCAGTATAGTCTTTGGAAGGAGAAGGAGCGGCTGAGCGGGGAAAAGGAGCGCTACCAGCAGTATCTGGAAACGATCTTCCGCAGCGTCCGGGACATGATCATCACCGTTGACCATGATCTGCGGGTAGTGCAGATGAATGACCAGGCCAAGAACTGGGCGGCCACGCACATGCCGGGTCTGGCCGTCGGCGCCAGTCTGGAGGAGGCGGCCGATTCCCTGGCCGTGTTTGCCACGGACGTGCAGAAGGTTCTTGAATGCAGGGAAGCGGTGCGTGAGCATCGCATCGAGGTCAACCTAGAGAGCGGCGGCCATGTTGTGTTCCGGATCAGCGCGGCGCCCTTGGAAAGCCAGCAGGACAAGGGTTTTCTCGGGGTGGTGCTGGTGTTTCGCGATGTGAGCCGGCTGGAGGATCTGGAAAAACGGGGCAAGCGCACCTATTTTCACCGGTTGGCCGGGGTGAGCCGGGCCATGCAGACCGTGTACACCCTTATAGAAAACGTCGGCCAGGTGGACACCTCGGTGCTGATCACCGGGGAATCGGGCACCGGCAAGGAACTGGTGGCCGAGGCCCTGCATGCGGAAAGCCCGCGCCGGGACATGCCCCTGGTGAAGTTCGACTGCACCTCCATCCCGGAAAACCTCATGGAGTCGGAGCTGTTCGGCCACAAGAAGGGCGCCTTTACCGGGGCGGACCGCAACCGGGAGGGGCGCATCCTCCAGGCGGACGGCGGCACCCTGTTCCTCGATGAGATAGGCGATATTTCGCCGCTCATGCAGCTGCGTTTGCTGCGTTTTTTGCAGGAGCGCACCTTCTATCCGGTGGGCGAGGACAGGCCCGTCACCGTGGATGTCCGGGTGGTGGCCGCCACCAACGCCGATCTGAAACAGAAGGTCCAGCGGGGGGAGTTCCGCGAGGATCTCTATTACCGGCTGCGGGTGATCGACATCACCCTGCCGCCGCTCAGAGACCGGCAGGGTGACCTGCCCATCCTGGTGGAGCTGTTCCTGGCCCGGTTCAGCAAACGGCTCAACAAGAATATCACCGGGATCTCCGATCAGGCCTTGCAGCTGCTTGGGGCCTACCGCTGGCCGGGAAACGTCCGGGAGCTGGAGCATGTGGTGGAGCGGGCCTGTGTGCTGTGCATGGACGATACGATTACCACCAGTAATCTTCCCGAGGAGGTGCGCAGTGGCGGTCGCGACGCCGGTGCGACACCAGGGGCTGCCGGAGCGGAAACCGTGGCTGCCGTTGATTCGGGGGGTGCCGCTCCTGTTTCGCGGGAGAGCGAGAAGGCGCACCTTTTGAGCATCATCGCCCAGACCGACGGCAACAAGGCCAAGGCCGCCAGACTGCTCGGCATTGATCGCAGCACCCTGTACCGGAAGATGAAGGCATACGGCCTGGAATAGTTATAAGTGTTGCACCTGCAACACTCTGCCACACATGCAACAGTAAAAGTGTGGCGCCACAATCCGCGGCGCCACACTTTTTGTTTTTTCCCCTCCCTGTTTGCCTCCTGCCATTCCCTTGTTGCGCATCCCCTCTGAATATCACGGTAATAGTATTGTAACACGCTGATATTAAGGCATTTTCTTTCTTGTGTCCCTGCTCCTTCGCGCCCTGCTTCCTGCAAATGGTCAAATTTTTTATTTCATTTTAAATCAAGTAGTTATTGGTGCGGATTGGAAAACATCCCTCTGTTTCCGGGGTGGTGTTGGCACACCCCGTGCAATGTCTCCTGATCAAACGAGATTAACATCGCAATAATGGCGAAAAAACAAAATCATAGGAGGCTCACCATGAAGAACACATTGCAGAAACAAGGACTCGGACTTGGCGAACTTGATCAGGAAGCAATCGGTGAGGGAATCTCCCAGGCAGGTGTGGCCGTTATCCTTACCCTGGCAACATTGATCGGTGTATGGGGCATTGCTTGTCTGATCGGCGGGATGAGCACCATGGGCGGCATCATGGAGCTGGGCCGCGGCTGGCTCACCGCAGTGACCGGGATGTAGGCGGAACGAAAACACAAGAGTGATCAGTTAAGGATCATTAGAAAATAAGCGAATTCGACAAGGAGAAACATCATGGAAAAGGCAATGACGGAAAAGAAGGGCGCAGGGATTTTCATGGCAATAATGGGCGGTATCGGTGCGGCCGTGGGGCTGTGGGCATTTGCCGCCCTGAGCTTCAGCCTCTCCAAGGCGGGTTTGAGTGAGGTGGTGCGGCAGTACATGGTGGCCATCGGTCTGATCGGCGAGCAGGCCACCCTGGTGGACTTTTACACCCACATCAAGGGCATTGAATACCTGGTCTGCGTCGCCTTCTTCGCCGCATTCCCGGTATTCTTCAAGTATGTCAACACCCCGAAGGTTACGGTTCCCGGCCAACGCTGATAGCCTTGTAGTACCTCCCTCTAAGCCCGGGCTTTTGTCCCGGGCTTTTTTTTGCCGTTTTTCCAAGATGAGGTGCGGGCAGGCAAAGCTGCCTGGCCTGGTTGTTGCAACACATCAGTTGCAGAGCGCATTCACTGTCGCATTACATTCATTTTGTCCGGGAGGGAGATCATGGCCAAGTACGTGCGAAATTATCTGTTGCTCATGGTGGCGGCAGCCCTGGCCGTTGTCGTGTACAACGTCTGGATCGTGGAAAATCGCCCACCCATGCTTGAGTATTCCTCCTTCCTTGTCCGGCTGGAAAACAACGAAATAAAAGAGGTGCGGATACAGGGACAGGAGATCAGCGTCACGGACAGCTATGGCCAGTCCTTTCTCACCTATGCCCCGGATGTGCAGCAGCTGCTTCCAAGGCTTGAAAAAAAGAATGTCCGTATCTCCGCCAGCAAGCCCGAGGTATCGTCGCCTTTCTGGTCATCAACCTTTCCGGTACTTCTGCTCATGGGCGGCTGGATGTTTTTCATGCTCCGCGGCCAGAAAGGCGGTAGCAGTAGCGGCTTTGGCAAGAAAAAGATCGCCATGGACCCGGACAAGGCGCGGCGGGTGACCTTTGCCGATGTGGCAGGCATTCCCGAGGCAAAGGAAGAGCTGGTTGAGATCGTGGATTTTCTCAAGGATTCCAAGAAGATCACCAGGCTCGGCGGCAAGATCCCCAAGGGGGTGCTGTTGCAAGGCCCTCCCGGAACCGGAAAAACCCTGCTGGCCAAGGCCATTGCCGGGGAAGCAGGGGTTCCTTTCTACAGCATCAGCGGCTCCGACTTTGTCGAGATGTTTGTCGGGGTCGGCGCCTCGCGGGTGCGGGATCTTTTTGCCCAGGCCAAGAAAAGCGCGCCCTGCATTGTCTTTATCGATGAAATAGACGCGGTTGGCCGCAGCCGCGGGGCTGCCGGGGCCATGGGCGGCCAGGATGAGCGGGAGCAGACCCTCAACGCCCTGCTCGTGGAGATGGATGGCTTCCAGAGCGACCAGACCGTCATCATCGTCGCGGCGACCAACCGGCCGGATGTCTTGGACCCCGCCTTGATGCGGCCGGGGCGCTTCGACCGCCAGGTCACCATCATGCCCCCGGATGTCAAGGGGCGGCGCAAGATTCTGGAGGTGCATTCCCGCAACGTGATGATGGACCCGGACGTTGACCTGCAGATTGTGGCCCAGTCCACGCCGGGGTTCACCGGCGCCGAGCTTGCCAACCTCATCAATGAGTCCGCCCTGATGGCGGCGCGCAAGGGCAAGGCAGGGATCCAGCTCAGCGATATCGAGGATGCCAAGGACAAGATCCTCATGGGCGCGGAGCGGACGGGGCTGGTGATCAGCGAGCAGCAACGCCGGGTCACGGCCTACCATGAAGCAGGCCACGCGATCATTGCCAAGGTCTTGCCCAACACCGACCCGGTGCACAAGATCACCATCATCCCCCGGGGGCAGGCCATGGGCGTCATGCAACAGGTGCCCATTGATGATCGCCACGCCTATTCCAAGGAGTATCTGACCAACCGGATCACCATCCTGCTCGGCGGCAGAACGGCGGAGGAAATCATCTTCAACGAATTTTCCACCGGGGCAAGCAACGATCTGCAGGCTGCCACGGACATCGCCACCCGCATGGTCTGCGAATGGGGGATGAGCGACCGGCTTGGGCCGCGCGCCTTTGTCACCCCGGATCAGGGCTTTCTCGGCAGCGGCTCGCGTCAGCGTCCCTACAGCGAGGAGATCGCCAGGGCCATCGACGAGGAAGTCGCCAGGATCATCGCGGAGTGCTATCAGGAGGCGATCATTGTCCTTGAAGGACGGATAACCTTTCTGCACAAGCTGGCCGAGGTTCTTCTTCTCAACGAGACCATTGACGCGGAAGAGGTTGATATCATAGTGACCTGCCCCAAACTGACCGAGGAAAACAAGGTGCAAACCGGGTTGCCCGGCTAGGGGTGTTCGGCCCTTTGGGGCGACCTGTTGCATGCAACACTTCTGTCGCGCCACAAGTGTTGCATGCAACACCTCTTCGCCACGTCGCACAACGTCATCGCCCAATGAAAATCAGTTGGCGATGATTTTTTTTGCCGCTCTTCCGACAACCCCTCTTGGCCTTTCCTGATCCAACCCGGTTGTTTCTCCCTGCCCATCCGTTTTTTTCCGCTTTTCTTGCCCCGGGTTGCCTGCCGCCATCGGCGCTCTATTTGTGTCGCGGCGTGTTGCGGCAGGCATTCATGCCCCCGGAGGGAGCGCGTGGCACAGGATGTGCTTAATCAGGGGGCGGAACCCCACAAAGCCTTGCTCGAATGGCGCTGCAAGCCGTGGGCCGGCCGGAGGAGTTCCCCAGCCGTACTGATAACGCAAACGGAATTTGTTTACGAGATTACTTTTTCAGAAGGAGACCAACATGGGAGGAAGAAAGAAGACACTCTTGGGCATGGCGGCGCTGATGCTCCTGACCGCGCCACTTGTCGCGCCGGTTTGGGCCGGGGATGGCCCCGGCACGGTGGAAATCGGCAGTCTGGCAACGTATTATTCCGCAGTGACCTTTGATCATGCCATGCATACCGGGGTCGCATCGAGCTGCGCCGAGTGCCATCACCACACAACCGGGCTTGCGCCCACCGACCCGACCTGTGCCCGCTGCCATGAGGCCGGGGCAAAAGCGGGCTCCGTGGCCTGCAAGGATTGTCATTCCGACAAGCGGTTTTCCGCGGAAGACCAGGCAAAAATCGAGGGAAATCCGCAACTCTATCACAAGGGCAAACCCGGCCTGAAAGGGGCCTATCATCGGAAATGCCTTGGCTGCCACACCACCATGGGCGGCCCGACCGGCTGCCAGGATTGCCATACCCGCAACGACAAGGGGGATGCCTTTTTTAATTCCGGTAAATATGCCCCGGCTCCAACCACTTCCGCCGGGCATGGCGGCGGGCATTGATTGAAGAGCTCAGAGGCTTGGAAGTTACGCTGAAACGATATCAGAGGGTTACACTATGAAAATGATAAACCGCAGAAGTTTCTTGAAAGGCGGACTGGCCGGTGGCGCTGCCATCGCCGCCGTCGGGACAAGCAAACAGGCCGAGGCCGCAGGGAGCTTTGGTGGCTACCCGGACAGCATGGGCGTGCTTGTCGATCTTACCAAATGTGTCGGCTGCCGCACCTGCGAAGCCGCCTGCAACAAGGAACAGGGGTTGCCCGCGCCGGACAAGCCCTTTGACGATCCATCCGTATTCGAGGAGAAGCGCGAGGGCGGGCTGCCGCGAAGAACAACGGAAAAGGCCTACACCGTGGTGCAAAAATATGATGTGCCGGGCCGCGAGCATCCGCTGTTCCGCAAGGTGCAGTGCAACCACTGCAACGAGCCTGCCTGTCTGACCTCCTGTTTTGTCAACGCCTACAAGAAAACGCCGGAAGGGGCGGTGATGTACGACCCCACCGTCTGCGTCGGCTGCCGGACCTGCATGGTGGCCTGTCCTTTCTACATCCCGGCCTACAGCTATTCCAGCGCCATCAACCCGGTGGTGAAAAAATGCATCATGTGCTACGACACCCGCCTCAAGTTCGGCAAGCCCCCGGCTTGTGTCGAGGCGTGTCCCCAGGAAGTCATGACCTTCGGCAAGCGCAAGGATCTCCTCAAGCTGGTCACCAGCGGATCAGCGAGAAGCCCGATGCCTACGTGGATCACGTGTACGGCGAAACCGAGGTGGGCGGCACGGCCTGGATGTATCTTTCCGACGTGCCCTTTGACAAGATCGGCTACGACACCCATCTGGGCGACCAGCCGATCATCAGTTACGTCAAGGAGTTCCTGGCGGTGGTGCCCATGGTGCTCACCATCTGGCCTGCGCTCTTTACCGGCTTTCATCTGCTGAGCAACCGGAAAGACGCCCTGAAAAACGAAGAAAATAAAAGCTGAGAAGAGGTGGACGACGATGAATAGCTTACAATCAAAAGGGTTCGCCCCTGTTGTCTCCCATCTCAAAAAGGATGGGCGCGAGTGGACCGTAAAAGAGAAGATCATGTTGGGACTTTCCCCCAAGGAGTACTGGGCGGTTCAGCTCCGCAACCCGTTCAACTGGGTGCTCTGGGCCATCTATGCCGTGGGGCTGCCGATTCTGGTGGGCCGTTTTATCTTTGGTCTGGGCTGGGTCACGCATTCCTCCTATGACTATCCCTGGGGGCTGTTTCTGGGCTGGGGTTTGTTTACCATGGTGCCGCTTTCCGCTTCCGGCTTCATGATGGGAACCACGGTGGAGCTTTTCGGCCGCAAGGATTTCAAACCCATCGAGCGGCTCGGTCTGCTGAACGGGCTCTTGGGCTATCTGTTCGCGGTCATGTTTTTGCAGGTGGATCTCGGTCAGCCCTGGCGGTTGATCTACCCCATGTTTGTCTCCCTGGGACCGGCGGCGGTGCTGTTTCTCGTGGCCTGGCATGTGGCCACCTATCTCTCCTGCCAGGTGGCGGAGCTGGTTCCCGCCTTTGCCGAATGGATGGGGTTCCCCAAGGCCAAACAGGCCATCAAGAAGATCGTGCTCGGGCTGACCATCGCCGGGATCATCCTCTCCACCCTGCATCAGGGGGCGCTGGGCGCGCTGTTTACCTATGCGCCGGGCAAGGTGCATCCGCTCTGGTATTCTTCCTCCTTCCAGTGGTTCCAGTTTTTCGTTTCCGCGGTCTTTGCCGGGCTTTCCATGCTCATTGTGGTCAGCACCCTCACCAAGTGGTTCATGCGCTGGCGGTGCGATGAAAATTATCTGAACAACCTGAGCAAACTGACCCTGGGGCTGGCCAAGGGCGCTTCCCTTGCCCTGATCACCTATCTGGTCGTCAAGATTATCGGCGTTGCCCATGATAACGACTGGCAGTACCTGGCAACAGGCTGGGGGGGGTGGTTCATGTTCGAAATGGTGGTGGGGGTGATTCTGCCTCTGATTTTCTACACCATGGCCGTGCGGAACAGCAACGCCTCCCTGGCCCGCTTCAGCGCCTTTCTGGCGGTGTTCGGCATCGCCTTGAACCGGTTGAACACGGCGCTCATTACCTTTAACTGGCAGTTGTATCAGGAGATCCCGCACTGGCGGGAGCTGGTGATCGTGGTCACCGTCTATGCCACCTATATCGTGGTCTACCGGGCGGTTCTGGCCAGGATGCCGATCCTCTACACCTGGAAGGAAAACAAGTAACACGGCGTCAGTGAAGAAAAATGGCAGGGCCGGGGCTCCGGCCCTGCCGCAACTCTAAACTCCGGGCTGAGAGAAATGGCATTTCCGTTGAAGAAAACCATCCATGCCACCGCCATCTCGGTCTCGCTGATTCTCGTGGCTCTGATGTGCCTTGGAGTCAGGCAGTATCAGCTGTACCGCAATCATGTCGAAGTCAGCCGCCAGACCGAAAAACTCATCTTCCAGTTCGCCATCATCCGGGAGCATGTCACCGAAAATTTGCTTGAAGGGCAGTATGCAGGGCTGGCCCCGGTGGGCGCGGAGCTGGAGGAACTCAATCTCAATCTGGCTTCCGTTATCGGGAACCGGTCCATAGACGACCATTACAAACTCACCCTGGCCAATGCCATCGACCTGCCCGGCCTTGTCCTGCTGGTGCGAAAGATCAGCAATGGTCCGGCCCGGCCCGAGCACCTGCGGCAACTCAATACCGAGATCCGGACCCTGGGAGAGCGGCTCATGCTCTTTGACCGGGTGCTGGTCGAGCATGGCAAGCGCGAGCTGATCAGTTTTCAGAATGTGGTGATCGGCGCCCTGGCCATGGTGGTCAGCCTGATCATCGTTCTGCTTCTTTTTTTTCAGAGGCGTCTGATCGCCCCGCTGCTGGATCTTGTCCAGCAGGTGAAAGAGGTGGCCGCGGGCGCCAGGCCCGGCCTGTCCATTGCCGGGAAAAGCGGGGAGATCTCCGAGCTGGCCTATTCCTTCCACGATCTGTTGATGGCCCGCGAGATCACGGCCCAGGGGTTGGCAACGTTTCAGCGGGTGGCCTCGGCGGTGAAAGGGGCGCAGCTGGCAATCGCCAGGGCGAAAACAAGGGATTCCCTGTTCAAGGAGGTCTGCCGGGCGTTGCTCGCCAACCAAGAGTATTGCCTGGTGTGGATAGGCCAGACCGACGGGGGTGGGGAGATCATGCCGGTGACCGCGGACGGCGCGACCTCCATGAGCAACAAGGAGTGCGAGGCCTGCATGGCCGTTTTGCTTACCGAGGCCGAGGAAAAGGGGCTGGAACAGAATCCGGCGGCCCTGGCCGTGCGTTCCAAGGCGCCTGTGGTGCGGCTCGATATCCTGGCCGGGATTCCCAAGGGGCTGCTAAAGGGAACCCCCCTGGCAGACGGGCATGCGGCCTGCGCCGCCCTGCCCATCGTCTGGCAGAATACCGTGTATGGGGTGCTTTCCATCTACGCCCTTTCGGCCACGGATTTTGACCCCAGGGAAATGGAACTGCTCGAAGGGTTGGCGGCGGATCTCGGCCTGGCCCTGCATACCATTGAAGGACAGCAGCATCTGGCCAGCCGGGAGAATCTACATGGCCGGCTTTTTGAGGCCTTGCGGGTGATCCAGCTGACCCTGTCGCCGTCAGGGGAGATCCTGGGCGCGAATCCGATTTTTGCCGGCTTGGCAGGCTGTGGCGCCGACCGGATCCCGGGGCGCGGTTGGCGGGAGTTTCTGGAGCCGGTGCAGCCGGGCCTGGCTGGCGATACCCAAGGCCTGCTGGAAAAATTGCGCTCGGAGGAGGGCGCCCAGCTGGAGTTTTCCGGGGGCACGCCCCCCCAACGTTTTCTCTGCCGGGTTGTCCCGGACCGGGAAATGGACGGCGAGCCGGAACGGCTGATCTTGGTTGGGTATCCCCTTGTCCGGCAGGATGGCGCCGGGGATCGGGAGGCGGGGTTGCGGCTGGAGATGATTGCCTCCCTGGCCGGCGGGGTCTCGCACGAGGTGAGCGATCTCAGCAACGGCCTGATCAACTATGCCCAGGTGCTGGCCGACGAGGAGCAACTCAAGAGGCCTGGGGAGCCGGAAAACGAGCTGGTGGCCAAGATCATCGAGGCAGGCGAACGCATCGCGGAGATAGTCCGGAAGTTCATCCTCTATGGCCAGGAAGAGGGCGCGGCGGCGGGAGAGTTCCTGCCGGTGGCCGTCGTGCTGGAGGATGCCCTGCTGCTCATCGGCTACCATCTAAAAAGCGAAGGCATCGGGCTGGAGACCGATCTGGAGGCGGCGCCGCCGGTGGTGCCGGTGCAGGCCCAGCAGATGCAGCAGGTTTTTCTCTCCATTCTGGGCAGCCTCCGGACCGCGCTTGCCGATAGGTTCGTGGGCAGGGATCCGCGAAAAAAACTTGGCATCGCCACCCAGACCTTGGTGGAGAATGGCCGGGGCCGGATATTTGAGATCAGTATCAAGGACTTCGGCGCCGTGATCCCGCAGGACAGCCTGTCCGAGCCCGGACCCGGCATGGTCCCATCCCGGAGATGGGGACGGTTGCTTGCCGTCTGCCGCCAAATCGTCGAAGACCACGGCGGGCTCTTGGAGATCAGCGGAGAAGAAGGACGATACACCAGGATAGCGTTCAGTTTCCCGGTGAAGGGCGATTGAACGCGGTTGTTGCAAAAGTTAGAGAGAATGAGAAGGATTGCCCATGCGCTGCCAAACCCATCCCTCGGTTTACCGGATTTCCGCAGCGGCCGATATGCTGGCCCTGCACCCGCGCACCTTGCGCAACTATGAAAAAGCTGGACTTGTCACCCCGAGCCGCAAGGGCAAATGGCGTTATTACAGCGTTGATGACATTGCCTGGATCAGGTGCCTTTTCAGCATGATCCATGGCGGCGGCATCACCATCGCCTCCATCGGCAAGCTGCTGCGCTATGCGCCGTGCTGGGAGGTTGCTGACTGCGCCAAGGAGAAACGCGCGCAATGCCCGGTGTATCAGCGGCGTATCCGGGAGCCTCGCTGAAAATCCGGGCAGGGCTCCGGTTCATTGCCGCAACAGGGCCCAGCTGCACCAGCGGTCGCTCCGCCTTCGTTCCAGTAAGGTGATCCCGCTCTGCGGCAGGGCGGCGAGCAGGTCTTCTTCCATGCCGGAGATAAAGCCCGAGAGCAGGTAGAGTTTCGCCTGCCAGAAATCAGGGTTCTCGAAGAGTTCAAGCATCAACCCCTTGTAGAGATTGGCCATCACCAGATCCACCCTGGTGTCCGGGCACTGCCTCCGGAGGTCGGTCTCCAGCACCGTGACCCGGTCCTCCACCCCGTTGAGTCGGCAGTTGGCGCGGGCAACCTGGCAGGCCAGCCGGTTGTTGTCGCAGGCGGTAATCCTCCCCACCCCCTGTTTGGCTGCGGCAATGGCGAGGAGCCCGGTGCCGCAGCCCAGATCAAGGGCGGTATTGATGGTGATCTCCGGGCTGGCCGCATATTTGAGCAGCCCTTCCAAGCAGAGGCGGGTGGAGGGGTGGAAGCCGCTGCCGAAGATAACGCTTGGGTCAAGGCGGATATTCGCCGTGGTGTTTTCCCAGACCGGGGCCACGGTAAGGCCGCCCACCGTGAATGAACCGATCTCCCTGCCCGCCTCCCAATCCGTGTAATCCAGATCCGCCTCATAGATAACCGTGGCCCCGGAGGCCTCGCAGATACTTTTGACCAGCCGTTCCTTGGGCCGGTGAAAAAAGAGGATGGCGGTCTCGTCCTCGATCCAGGTGCCGATGAGATCCGGGTCGTCGATGGCCGGAATATCCTTGAGGTCGAGATGGTAGGTGTACAGGCGGCTGTAATGGGTATAGGGCGGGCGGAGCATGGGCGGTATCCGGGTCAGGGGGCAAGGGGGGTTTCCGTCGGCTGGTTGACGGAGGGTTGCAGGTACTGTCTGGCGGCCTGGGTAAGATCCTGGGCAAGGGCAATCGCCTCTGCTTTTTTTGCCGCGGGGTCATCGGGCGGGGCTGGGGCGCTCTCGTTTTTTCCGGGCTCCGCCGGCTCAGGCGTGATCGGCGCCGGCTCGGCGGGTTGGACCGGGACCGCGGTCAGGCTTGCGCTCTCGGGCAGGGTGATCGGGATGGCGTTGATTGTGGCGTGCAAGCGCAATGGGGTGGTTTGGCCGGGGGAGATGGACAGGGTGAGTCCTTCGGCAAGATGGGACTTGCCGGTCTGTTCATCGTCAAAAACAACACGGCTGTTGGCGAGGGCAATGGTGGTCAAGGAAAACCGCGGAGGGAGCGCGGGCATGGCGGGCAGGAGATCAGCCATGGTCTGGCCGAGGTTGTAGCCGCCGTCCTTTTGGCGGACCAGATGCAGAAAGAAGTGCCTGGCGTCCAGATTGCAGGCGATCTCTCCGTCCAGCAACCGTTGCTGGTCAAGGGTGATGGTGATACTGCCCGCCGAGAGCAGTGGGTCCACCGGGTCATCGGGTTGGGAAAGTTTGGGTCCGACAATGAGCTGGTGCAGGGTCAGGGTGGTGGTGAGCGGGTTGAATTCCGCCCGGGCAATGGTCACCGGGCGATTCAAAGCCCCGGCCAGATGTCTTGGCAGAAGGGTGGTGGCCAGATAGGGAACCAGCAGGACGCTGCCAAGCCCCAGGAGGAGCGCCAGCCCGAGGAGAAGGGCGATGATTCTTTTCAGCCACCGCTGGAGGGAGGATTTCCTGGGCCGTCTGGGCAGATACGGCCCCGAAGCGAAGTTGTTTGCCGGCTTGCTCTCGCGGATGGGGATCGAGCCGAATCTGTCGCGCGGCTTTGGTGTGCTGGTAATGCGTATCATCGTTTCATCCGACTGGCGCGTGTCCGGTGTTGGTGGTCAGTGCTTGGCAGGAGCACCAAGGAATGCTAAGATGCCGCCAAGCCTGAACTGAAGGAAAACAAATAACCGCAGGCCATTTTTTGTTGAAATCGCAAAAAAAAACGCGATTACAACGGTTGTTGCTTTGTAACTCTTTAATTTTGTGTTACGGACCTGTGGCCTGTTTTCCTTTTTGCGAGTCCATCATTTTTTCGGCACAATACCATAACCATACCGGGGAATTCAACGTGCTTACTTTTTTACGAGGTGTTCTGGTTCTGGCGCTCGCCCCCATGCTTACCGGGTTGGTCAGCATCGCGGCCATCATCATGATTCTCATCTTCCGGCGCACGGCGGCGGATGTCCAGTTTTTGCCCCGCACCCTGGGCAGGATTGTCGCCCGGCTCAGCGGGGTTTCGGTGAGCATGACAGGCTCAGGCCTTCTTGAGCAGGGGCGGCCTTATATCTTTGCCGCCAATCACCAGAGCCAGTTCGATATCTTCGCGCTCCAGGGGTATCTGGGCTGTGATTTCCGTTGGCTGGCCAAGCTGGAACTGTTCAAGATTCCGGTGTTCGGCAAGGCCATGCATCTGGCCGGCTATATTCCGGTGGACCGGGCCCATGGCCGCAAGGCGCTCCAAAGCCTGGACGAGGCGGCCCGCCGCATTGCCGACGGCACCTCGGTCATCATCTTTCCCGAGGGAACCAGAAGTCCGGACGGGAATCTCGGCCAGTTCAAGGCCGGGGCCATGGTGCTGGCGATCAAGGCCGGGGTGCCGGTGGTGCCGGTGGCCATTATCGGCACCCACCGGGTTTTGCCCAAGGGCAGGCTGTTGGTCCGGCCGGGGAGGGTGGAGATCCGGGTGGGCGCGCCCATTGCCACCAGCGACTACACCGTGAAGCAGAAGCAGGAGCTGGCCGAGCGGTTGCAGGAGAAGGTCGCGGAACTGCTGGGCGGCGCGGCGGCGGGGTCTGTTGCCGGCAAAGGGGAGGGGCAGCTGGCAATCAAACCTGCCGTGCCGGTGGATGATGTTGCCCAGGTCCGCCGGAACTACCATGGGAAGATCACGGTGCTGGTCGGGGCGATTCTCTTTGCCGCTGCCTTGGGAGGGCTTAGTGTCATGGCCGACTGGGCCCGGAATCCCATCTTCACCAACATGGCCTTTGCTCTTTTTGTTTCCGCCGGGTTCGCCTTTGTCTATTACATGGAAAAGCTGAAGGAGTACAAGGTGCTTTCCGCAAGCGAGCAGGGCAAGGTGGCGGAATTTGCCAAGGAGTACCAGGAGGTTGCCGAGTACCTGCAACAGGTTGCCGCTGCCGAACGAGAGCTTGTGGCTGCGGAATATGAGGCGATTCTTGTCTTTGTTGAGGCAAAAAAGGACGCAGCCGGGAAAATCCGCTAGAGCGTCAGCTGGCCGAGGATGGTGAGGCGGCCGGAGGAAGAGTCGAGCTGTGCCTGTGCCCCCACGGGCAGGATCCGGTTTCTGTCGCCATGGCCGCAGGGGAAATTGGCCCAGATGGGGATGGGCCGGTGGGCCAGCAGTTCAAGGGCTCGCTGCCAGATCAACTCGACATCCCCGCATTGGTCAAAATCCCCCAGAATGAGCCCGGCGATCTGTTCCAGCTTGCCCGCGGCCCAGAGGTGGGTGAGCAACCGGTCGATGCGGTAGGGCGCTTCGCCGATGTCCTCCAGCACCAAAATGGCATCCCGCCAGTCCGGTTCATAGGGGGTGCCGATCAGGTGGATCAGGCTGGTCAGGTTGCCGGGCAGGAGTCTTCCCCGGGCCTGGCCGCCCTTGAGGATTTCCAAACCCTTCACCTTGATCTCCGGCATTGAGCGTCCGGTGAGCAGATTGAAAAATGATTCCTGCGAATCGCGGTCGCTTTTGGGCAGGGTGGTGAGCATGGGGCCGTGGAAGGTGATGAGCCCGGTTTTCTGTTGGACCGTGGAAAGCAGGACCGTGAGGTCGGAAAAACCGATGAGCATTTTCGGCTGTTGGCGGATCAGCGTTACATCGAGGTCCGGCAGGAGCCGCAGGCAGCCGTAGCCGCCGCGCACAGCCAGGATGGCCCGGACCTCGGGGTCGCGCCAGAGTTCATGCAGCTCGGCCGACCGTTCCTGGTCGGTTCCGGCCAGGAAGCCGTTTTGCCGGAGGATGTCGTTCCGGTGCCTGGTCTTGAAGCCAAGATCGTCGAGCATCTTCAGCCCGGCGCTGAAATCGCTTTCGTTGCGCACCGGCCCGGCCGGGGCGATGATGCCGATGGTATCCCCTTTTTTCAGGGGGGCGGCAAGGATGGGCTTAGACGTTGCGTTCATGGAGCAGCCGCAGGCCGTTGAGGGTGAGCATTGCGTCGACGTGGTCGATGCTGGTGGTGTACGGGGCAATGAGGGTGGCCATGCCGCCGGTCGCCACGGTTTGCGGCAGCGCCGGGGCCATCTGCTCCCGCAGACGCCGGATCAGGCCGTCCACCATGCCGCCGTAGCCAAAAAGGATGCCCGACTTGATCGCTGCCACGGTATTGGTGCCGATGGCGGCACCGGGTGGGATGGAGATGTCGACCTGGGGCAGCTTGGCTGTGCGGCTGCCCAACGCCTCCATGGCAATGGACAATCCGGGGGCGATGGCGCCGCCCAGGTATTCCCCTTCGGCGGAAACGCAGTCCCAGGTGATGGCGGTGCCGAAATCAACGACAATGAGGGCGCATTTGAACCGGTCGTAGGCCGCCACGGCATTGACCAGACGATCGGCGCCGATTTCCGCGGGGTTGTCGATGAGAACCTCCATGCCCGTTTGCACCGTATCCGTGCCGACCACCAGCGGGGTGGTGCTCAGGTAACGGGTGGCAAAGGCTGCCCAGGCGGCCTGCATCGTCGGCACCACGCTGGAGATGATCGTGTCGGAAATGTCGTTGAAACGGAGCCCTTCCATGGTAAAAAGACCGTGGAAGATGGCGGCCAGTTCATCAACCGTGCTGCCCTTGTCGGTTTTTACCCGCCAGTGGCAGCGAAGCGTTTGGCCGGTGAAAACCCCGATCACCATGTGGGTATTGCCGATATCTACCGCCAGCAGCATGGGAAAACTCCCTGGTTGTGGTGAGGAAAGCTGTTTCGAATGTCCAAATGTACCAGAGATCGGGCCAGGCTGTCCATGCTCTTGGTCGTCTCGGTGAAAAACTTTGTTTTCCCGAGGGATTGACGGATTCCGGGCGGGGAACAAGAATATTTGGCGTATGGCAAGGAGCGTGCCCAATGCATGAATATATCCAGGTTGCCACCACCGTTGCCACCGAGAAAGAGGCTGGGGCGATTGCCGGATTGCTGGTTGAGAAGCGTTTGGCCGCCTGTGTCCAGGTGGTGGGCCCCATCACCAGTCATTACCGCTGGCAGGGGAAGATCGAAACCGCCGGGGAATATCTCTGTCTTGCCAAAAGCCGGGCCGCGCTTTATCCTGAAATCGAGGCGGCGATCAAGGCGGTCCATCCCTATGAGGTTGCCGAGATTATCGCCACGCCGGTGATTGCCGGAAGCAAGGAATATCTGGCCTGGTTGGATGCCGAGGTCAAGGAGCCATCGTGAGCATGGACGGGGAGCAGCCCAAAAAGGCAGGCCGTCGCCGCAATCCCAAGGAATTCCAGTGCCATTGCTGCCGGCGAAAATTGCCCTTCTGCTGGAGCTGTCCTTGCGGCTTTCAGATCTGTGACGACTGTTTCAAGGAAAACATGTGGACCATCAGCAACGGTCCGACCTGGGTCTGCCCGGATTGCGGCAGGATCAGGATGATGTGATTTTTGTCTCAATGCAGTACAGGGCAGGGGGTGCCCTGAAAAAAAAATGGGGGAAATGAACATGGAGAAACAGTGGGAGAGCCGACGGTGCCGGAGATTTCCGGTGAAGGACGGCGTGATCGCCCTTGATTCCGTGTATGGCGAAATCATTGACATGAGCTTCGGCGGCTTGTCTTTCAGGTACACGGCCTACGACGACATGACCACCGAGCCTGCCGAGTTCGGCATCATCTTTGGCGGGGAGGAGCTTTTTTTTGACAATATCCCCCTCACCAATGTCTCCGATGTTGTCATCAATGAGGATGCCGACGGAGCGGGCGAGGTCAGGCGTCGCGGCATGGCCTTTGGCAATCTTGTCCCCGAGCAGGTCGTTGCCCTGGCCCGGTTTATCCGGCAGTTTTCCCTAGAAAAATAGTAACTGCTCAGCAGCACCACATCTGCTTTGTCATCGGCCTGCTCATGTGCAATAGCACACTTCGCAGGCCTCTTTCGCGCATCTGTGGCAGCAGCGAAGCGGCGCTGCTGAACAGTTATGGAAAATAAAGAGAGAAATTTGGATGCTACTTACCGAGGCGCGACAGTTGCGTATCGGGTCAGGTATCTGTCCAACTGATTGGCAAACGCCTGGAGATGTACCTTGCTCAAGGCGGATGGCCCGCCGGTAATGGCGCCTGCCGAGCGCATCTCGTCCATGAAGTTCCGGCGCGCCAGGTGTTCCTGGATGGTCTCCTCTGTATAGAGCGTGCCCCGGGGATTCAGGGCGGTTGCCGAGGCCGCGACCACCTCGGCCGCCAGGGGGATATCCGCGGTGATCACCAAATCGCCCGGCGCAAGGCTGTCGATGATCCGGGTATCCGCGCCATTGAAGCCCGCCTTGACCTGCACGGCCTTGATGAATGGCGAGCGGGGGATCTTCAGGCAGTGGTTCGCCACCAGGATACTCTCTATCCGCATCCGCTCCGCCGCCCGGAAAAGGATCTCCTTTATCGGGCCGGGGCACGCGTCGGCGTCGATCCAAATGCGCATGGTCTGATTCCGGTCTTTTTTTTTGCATGAATTCCGGGGCGGGATTCTATTTTTTGAATATCGCCCCGGAATAGTGCCCGTCCGGATTATCCCGCCGGGGATTATTTCTGGATCACCCACCTGCCGTTATTGTCCCTGCAAGCCGTGGAAATCACCTTTTCCGGGCGTCCGTCCACGGTGGCAAGAATCTCGGCCTCGCGGCATACCTGGCCGGACGGTTGCGTGTAAGCAGGCTGCGGCGTCACGGTGTAGGATCGGTTGGTGTCCGGGTTGACCCATTGGCTCCGTTGATGGGAAGGCGAGGTTTCGTATACCCGATTGAGTTGCGCCTGGTCGTATTTGTCCATCTCGTTGCCGATGATATAGCCCAGCATGCCGCCCACTGCCGCGCCGAGCAAGGTTCCCTTGGTGTCGTGACCGATGGCCTGTCCGGCGATGGCGCCTGTTGCCGCGCCGATGGCCGCGCCGCTTGTTCCTTTCGATGGCGTGGTGGCGCAGCCGGAGGTGAGCAGCATGAAGATCGTTGCCACCACGGCCATGCGTAGTCCATGTTCTTTTCGCATCGTGTTCTCCTTATATTGTTGGATTTTCCGTTCTGGTCGAGCCTTAAGCCGCGCCAAGAGAAGCGGCTGTTCCTGTGAAAACGATATAACGCTTACCATGAAACGTCAATGGTGAGAGTCAGGCCTTGTTCCGGAAAAGATGGTGGGCCAGCGGCCCTTTGCCTTTGCCGAGGGCAAGGGGAGCGCTTTGCCGCAGGACGGTATCCATGAAAGTTACCGTCTTGAAAAAGGCTTCCTGGTAATTGCCCAGGAGGAGATGATAGGAGGCAAGGGCGGAGGCGAAGGTGCAGCCGGTGCCATGGGTATTTTGGGTGACGATCCGCGCATGTTTGCGCGAGAGGATCTCCGGGCCTGATGCGTGCCTGAGAATGAGGAAATCCTCCACCTCCCCGGCCTGTTCTTGGAGATGCCCGCCGGTGAGCGCAATAGCCCGCAGCTTTGGGTAGCGGGAAAGCAAGGTAGCTGCCGCCGCCACCGCTTCCTCCGGGGTTTCGAGTCGTTGCCCCGTCAGGGTTGCCAGCTCGGGGAGGTTGGGGGTAAGGACCGTGGCAATGTTGAGCAGGGCTTGCAGGCCGGGATTTTTCTCGGTTTTTTGAAAAAGGTCGTGCCCGTCGCTTGCCGTAAGCACCGGGTCGCAGATGATCTCGCCGGAGAAATCGTGCAGGGCTCCGGCCATTGCCCCGGCGATTTCGTCGGTGCCGAGCATGCCGGTCTTGATGTGGCTGACCGGCAGATCGGCCAGGACCAGTTTGATCTGCTGGGTGACAAATTCCGGGGCAACGGGCAGGCAGGAGGCCACGCCGAGGCTATTTTGGGCGGTAAGGCAGGTGATCGCCGCTCCCCCGTAAACCCCGATGGCGGTGAAGGTTTTCAGGTCCGCCTGGACCCCGGCCCCGCCGGAGGGATCGGAACCGGCAATGCTCAGGACTGCCCGCGAGGCATGGAGCTCCGGGAGATGGACTTCCGTGGCCATGGGAAAGAGAGCCGGTTCAGGCGCAACCGCAACCGCGGTTGGGCGTGCAGCCGCCCTTGCTGCTCGTGCTGTTCGTACCGCAACCGCAGCCGCAGCCGGTAGACTCGGCAACAGGGGTGTCGATGGACAGCAGGGTAAGGTGGTAGGTGATATCCTGACCGGCCAGCGGATGATTGAAGTCAACGGTCATTGTTTCCGCGTCAACCGAAAGCACCGTGGCCGGCACCTTGTGCTGCCGGCCATCTCGTTCCATATTCATGCCGAGGATCATGCCCGGCGCAATGGCTTGACCGGCAAAATCCCGGCGGCTTACGGTGATGATCAACTCTTCGTTTTTCAGGCCATAGGCATCCTTGGCCGCAACGGTGATGCTCTTTGTTTCCTTGGGAGCCATGCCCAGCACTGCCTGCTCAAAGGCAGGCAACACGGTGCCGGTTCCCAGCTGAAACTGCAAGGGGCCGGTATCCTCGGAAGAATCAAATTTTTCTCCGGTGGGCAGAAGCCCATCGTAGACAATGGTGACTGAATCGTTTTGAGAAACTCGCTGCATGGTGCTTACTCCTTTGTGCAATTGCGGTGATGGTGCTTGCAAATATGGTGTCGGGGCAGGTTAAGGCCGGCCTTGGGTCAGCCACCACTTGAGACCAAGCAGTAGTAACGGGGCCAGGTGAAACAAGAGATCAAAGATGTCGATCGGCCGGTGGAGCTGGCCGTTTTTCAGCATGAGGATCTTTTCCACCACATGCGGCATGGGGTGAAACGGCGCCAGTAGCATGAAGATCGCAAAAACGATCAGGACCGGAAAGGGAAGTTGGTCGAGGAAATGGAGCATGGCTAGAGTCTGGCGCTTTCCAGGTTTGCGGTGCGTACTTCCAGTTTGGCGACAAGACGTCCAACCGTGGTCTTGTGTGCCTGGCTGGGCTTTTCGTCCGAGTCGTCGGTGCTGAAGTCGGTTGTTTCAAAGGTGAAGAGCAGTTTTTCGAGGCGGGAGCCGTAGGTGCCGATGGCTTCCTTGGTCGTCTGGTAAAGGCCTTCGTAGGGGAAGGGCTGTTCGAAGTCGCAGAGTTTGGCGTCGATGAAGTTGTGCAGCCGGGCAACATCGGCCTTGGTGTTGCCGTAGTAAGTGTCGCAGGTGTTGAGCACATCGGTGAGTATCCGGTGCAGGTCCTCGGATTTTATGGCCTTTTGTCCTCCCGCGGCGCTGAAAAGGAGCTTCACGGCTCGCACAAATCCCTTCAGCCCCATGAAAAAATCGGTGGTTTTTTCGGCGGCAACCGTGGCGGGGTTTACCGGCGATCCCGGCGCGCTGATTTGGCGTTTGATCTCCGGGATGATGGTGTTTTTCATGGTGTAATGGAAGGTGCGGGTTTCTTCCAGGACAATGGGGAGAAACTGGATCTGTTTCAGGCTCTGCGCCTTGTTGCGCAGGCCGATCAGATTTCGTGACAGGCTGGAGGCGATCCCCGTTATTTTTTCCAGAATGACCGGGGTGGGAGTGTCCCGCAGGCCCATGAGCTCCTGCTGAACCTTGTCCACCGCCAGAACCTCCCCGGGAAGATTTTTCAGGAAAGATTCAATGAATTCCTTGAGTTGATCGGTGGCTGCCATTGCCACCTGGAGGTTGTGATCGACGATGGCCTTGGCGAGTCCTGGGAGGCTGCTCAAGTCGATATGGCGGATGCGTTTTTCCAAGTCAATGGCCTGGGCATGATAGTCATGCAGGGTGGGGGTCTCGCTCTGGCCGCTTTCGTTTTTCACCATGCGATAAAAATCGTAGCCCTCGTCCACCATTGGCGCGGTTCGCTTGGCGAGATCCTTTGCCAGAGGGAGCAGACCGTTGAGCGAGAGGTGTTCCCGCAGGGTTTTGTCCGCTTGGGTCAACAGGGCGATCTGGTCTTGCCATTTTTTGACGGTGTTTTCATAGGTGGCGCATTCACGGACGATTTTTTGCGCTTGGCTGACGGCGGCAAAGGGCTGGATGGTTTTGCGGCGGATATCGATATCCAGGGCGCCCAGCTCGTTTTCGCATTTTTCAATATGCTTGAGGATCCTTGCCGCCTTTGCGGGATGCTGGTCCCTGGCCTCGGCCATGGTGTCCGGCAGGCCGAGAAAACCCAGGATGTTGGCATAGCTGTTGAAATTGCAATCGTGCCACTGGGTCACCCGGGGGTCGGCGGAGAGGGTGAGAGTTTCCTTTTTCTGGGCGGCCAGAGTCTCTTTGGTCTTATTGATAATCCCTTCGGCCTGGGCAAGCGTGGCAGTCTGGCCCTGGCCTGTCCCAACGGGAGGCTGCTCAAGGTTTGGCTGCATGGCGGCAAAGGGTACGGGACTTATCATGGCTTGCGTCTTTATCTGGTTGAAAAACAAGAAAAAAATAGAAGTTCCCTGCGCCGGACTCATTTTTTTTAGGCGGGGCAGGAAACCTAAAAAAATAGTCTTTTTCCCGAGGATATGCTACCTTAATTTTTTTTCTGAATTCCGGGGGAAGTGTTTTGGGGTGCCTGGCGTTGCCGCAACCTCTTGACAAGAGAGAAGGATCGGCATATTTTGCGAGTTTTTCAGGTGGCCGCCATGGAGCTGGTCTGTGAAAAATACAAGGAAAAGGTCGATTCCGAAAAGGCTGTCTGCCGGAGGCCCACGGAATACTGCAAGTTCAGAAACGCCTGTCTGATTCATTTTCTGGCCAGGGAAAAAACCGGGGACGGGAAAATGGAGGCGGCGGACAAGGACGGAGGGGGCAAGTAAGCGATGCCTGCCGTTGTGGGAGAATTATGAGTGTGCTGCGATTTGACAAGGGCGGCGGGTTGCTGCCGGCCATTGCCCAGGACCACCTGACCAAGGAGGTTCTCATGCTTGCCTATATCAATGAAGAGGCTTGGCAAAAGACCCTGGAGACAGGCAAGGCCCATTACTGGAGCCGTTCCCGTAACCAGCTCTGGCTCAAGGGGGAATCCTCGGGGCATGTGCAGATGGTCAAGGAGATCCGGGTTGACTGTGACGCCGACACCGTGGTTTTTTTGGTGGAACAGCTGGGCGGCGCCGCCTGCCATAAAGGGTACCGGAGCTGCTTTTTCAGGAAGGTCCAGGGCAGCGAGCTTGAAATAAATGATACGCCGGTTTTTGATCCCGGGAAGGTCTATAAGAAATGAATATCTTGAAACTTGGCATCCCCAAGGGCAGTTTGGAAAAGGCGACCATCGAGCTTTTTGAAAAGTCGGGCTGGCGGATCAAGCTCTCCTCCCGCAATTATTTCCCGGAGGTGGATGATCCCGAGCTGTCCTGCTCCATCTGCCGCCCCCAGGAAATGTCCAGCTATGTGGAAAAAGAGGTGCTGGACGCGGGCATTACCGGCAAGGACTGGACCCTGGAGAACGAATCCGACATCGTGGTGGTGGCCGACCTGGTTTATTCCAAGGTCAGCAAACGGCCGACCCGCTGGGTTCTCGCCGTGCCGGGGGACTCCAGCATCCAGCGGCTTGAGGATCTGGAAGGCAAGAAGATCGCCACCGAGCTGGTGGGTTATACCCGGAAATTTTTCGCCGAAAAGGGGATCAACGTTGATATCGCTTTTTCCTGGGGCGCCACCGAGGCCAAGGTCGTTTCCGGGCTGGCCGACGCCATCGTCGAGGTCACCGAAACGGAAAGCACCATCCGGGCCCACGGGTTGCGGATCATCCACGAGCTGATGACCTCCAACACCCAGTTCATCGCCTCCAAGGCGGCCTGGGCCGATCCCTGGAAGCGGGAGAAGATCGAGAACATCGCCCTGCTCTTGCAGGGGGCGCTGCGGGCCGACAAGATCGTTGGGCTTAAGATGAACGTGCCCAAGACCCATCTCGATCAGGTGATCACCATCCTGCCCAGCATGAACGGACCGACGGTGGCGCCCCTGTATCAGAGTGAATGGTTTTCCGTGGAAACGGTCATCTCCGAGCATGAGGTGCGGGATCTTATCCCCAGGCTTTTGAAGAACGGCGCCGAAGGCATCATTGAGTACTCTTTGAACAAGGTTATCTAAAGTCTCATCCGGACAGGGCTGTCAAACAAGGACTGGGCGACTGTGTCGCCGTACTCGTTTACCAGAGGCGAGAAACGTGGCTCAACCGCTGGAACGTAAACATTCAGCGGTGCCGCAGATGCGCGGAAGAGGCCTGCGAGCTATAGCCCGCCTATGCAAGCAGGCCGATGACAAAGCAGATGTGGTGCTGCTGAATGTTTACATGTCGCCAGGGAGAAAATGTGACCGACTCTGCCGTGAATTACGCGAAGATCGAGTTTGTGAAAAGCGCCTACAAGATGGCGCAGCTGCCCGAGGAATCTTTACCGGAAATCGCCTTTGCCGGGCGTTCCAATGTGGGTAAGTCGAGCCTGATCAACCGGTTGGTGAACCGCAAGGGGTTGGTCAAGGTCAGCGCCCGGCCGGGCAAGACCCAGAGCCTCAACTATTTTATCGTGGACTCCAAGCTCTATCTGGTCGATCTGCCGGGCTACGGTTTTGCCAGGGTCTCCAAAAAACTCCAGGACGACTGGCAGGGGCTGGTTACCGACTACCTCTCCACCAGTCCGACCTTGCGCTGCGTGGTGGTGCTGATCGACCTCCGTCACCTCCTGAAGAGTCAGGACCGGGAACTGGTCGAATGGCTCAGGATGAGGGGCCGCCCTTTTCTCATCGTCTATACCAAGCGGGACAAGCTGTCCAATAACGAGCAGGCCAAGCAGGCCGCCAGCCTCGATGCCGCCCTCGGCTTGAGCAAGCAGGATCGGGTGCTCTTTTCCGCGAAAACAGGCGAGGGGAAGGATGAATTAATGGCGGCAATCGCCACTTTTCTGGGGTAGGCCGCCGTGGTCGTGACCGTGCCGTCTGGATGGCAGGAACGGCGGCAGCGCTAACGGTGTAAGGAGCCGTAACGGTTCCTCGTTTTTCTTCTGGTTTTGATCGTGTTACCAATGCCGCCGGCCTGGCCGGGGCTTCTCTTTTTTTTCTGGAAGTGCGAGGACGTAGCCATGATAATACAGGAAGAATGGCACTGTTGGCAGATTACCCTCTGCGGGAGCGAGGATAGCTGTCTTGCCTGGAAACAGGGCCACGAGACCAGGCCGTGCTGGGAGGTTGCCCAGGAACTGGACGATTACCGCAGCGCGCTCAATGTCTGCAAGGACTGTATCGTCTTTATCTCAAAGGAGCACAACGCAGCCTTGAGCGAAGAGGAAGTCCAGGAGATCATGGCGCGCAAGGTTGAGTGCGTCTTTGCCACCCAATGCCCTCGAAAGCGGGAGTAAGGAGAGGCCGGCGGATTTCCGGCGGGGTCTTACTGGTCTGACTTGAGCACCGCAAGGAAGGCGCTCTGCGGGATCTCCACGTTGCCCACGGTTTTCATCCGCTTTTTCCCGGCCTTCTGTTTTTCCAGCAGTTTCCGCTTGCGGCTGATGTCGCCGCCGTAGCATTTTGCCAGCACGTCCTTGCGCAGGGCGGAGATGGTTTCCCTGCCGATGATGTTGCCCCCCACCGCCGCCTGGATGGCGATCTTGAACATCTGCCGCGGAATCTCCTCTTTCAGCTTTTCACAGGCATGGAGCCCGCGTGCCCTGGCATTGTTGCGGTGCACCAGCTGGGAGAGGGCGTCCACCCGCTCGCCGTTCACCAGGATGTCCAGCTTGACCAGATCGCTTTCCCGGTAATCCAGAAGATCGTAATCAAAGGAACCGTACCCCTGGGTGATGGATTTGAGCCGGTCGTAGAAGTCGTAGATGATTTCCGCCAGGGGAATCTCGCAGGTGAACTCGATCCGGCCGGGCATGGGATAGTGGTGGTGGGTATTCTCGCCGCGCCGCTCCATGCACAGGGTCATCACCACCCCCATGTAGCGTTCCGGGATGAGGATGGTGGCCTTGATAAAGGGTTCCTCGATGCGGTCGATGGTGGTCGGGTCCGGGTAGTAGGCCGGGTTGTCCACCTCTTTCATGGTCCCGTCCTTGAGAAAGATATGGTAGTTCACCGAAGGCACGGTGAGGATCAGCGAAAGGTCGAACTCCCGCTCCAAGCGCTCTTGGACCACCTCCAGGTGGAGCAGACCGAGGAAGCCGCAGCGGAAGCCGAAGCCCAGGGCGGTGGACGAATCCTTCTGAAAGGAGAGGGAGGCGTCGTTCAAGGTGAGCTTTTCAATGGCCGTGGCCAGGGTTTCATAGTCATCGGTGGAGACGGGATAGATGGAGGAGAACACCACCTGCTTGATCTCCTGGAATCCGGGCAGGGGTTTGGCGCAGGGGTTGTCCTTCAAGGTGATGGTGTCGCCGGGTCTGGTGTCGGTGATGGTCTTGATTCCGGCGATGATGTAGCCGACCTGGCCTGCGCTCAACTCTTTCTGCGGTTCGCGGGTCAGGCGGAAGAATCCCACCTCCTCGACCCGGTAGGCGGCGTTGTTGGACATGAAGAGGATGGTGTCCCCGGCCTTGATCCGTCCCTCGAAGAGGCGGCAGGAGATGATCGTCCCCCGGAACGGGTCGTAGAAGGCGTCAAAGATCAGGGCCTCCAGCGGTTTTTCCGGGTCGCCCGTGGGCGGGGGCAGGAGGTTGACCACCGCTTCCAGCACCGTATCGACGCCCTTGCCGGTTTTTGCCGAACAGAACTGGATGTGGCCGGCGTCCAGGCCGAGGTCTTCCTCGATCTGCAGGGCAACCCCCTCCGGATCCGCGGAGGGCAGATCGATCTTGTTGATGACCGGGATCACCTCCAGGTTGTTCTCCATGGCCAGATAGAGGTTGGCCAGGGTCTGGGCCTCGATGCCCTGGGCCGCGTCAACCAGCAGCAGCGCCCCCTCGCAGGAGGCCAGAGCCCGGGAGACCTCGTAGCTGAAATCAACGTGACCCGGGGTGTCAACGAGGTTGAGGATATAGTCCTTGCCATCCTTGGCCCGGTACGGAAGGCAGATCGCCTGGCTTTTGATGGTGATCCCGCGCTCCCGCTCGATATCCATGCTGTCCAGGAGCTGGTCGTGGAACTGGCGGTCGGTAACCATGCCGCAGAGCTGGATAAAGCGGTCGGCCAGGGTGGATTTTCCGTGGTCGATATGGGCGATGATGCTGAAGTTGCGAATGTTTTCCATGGATAAGCCGGAGAGGTCCTGTTTTTTCGGTCTGGCAATGGTTGTACTGTATCAGAAACATGGCGATGGGCGGAAAAAATATCCTGATCCCACAGAAGAGGCTATCTATCATAAAAAGATAGCCTTGCAAAGGCAATTTTAAAAAGGGATTACGCCCCCTTGGGATTGTCTCAGGCCCCCGGCGAGACGGTGAAGGATTACGCTGTTGTGGAAAGAGATTGACCTTTGGCGTGGTTCTAATAATAATAACCCCCATGAAAGAAGACCCGGAAGTCCTTGAAATACTCGATGAAGAAGAGGATGCGCAGGAAGTCCTGCATCCCCTGGTCGCGCTGCCGGACGATGACAATCTCCCGGCCTTGGGCAATGCCGGACTCCATCGGTATCTGCAGGAAATCAGCCAGTACAAGCTCATGAGCCGGGAGGAGACCGACGAGCTGGCCCGGCACTTCCAGAAAACAGGCGACCCCGAGGCAGCCTACAAGCTGGTGACCTCCAATCTCCGGCTGGTGGTCAAGGTGGCCATGGATTTCCAGAAATACTGGATGCAGAATTTCCTCGATCTCATCCAGGAGGGCAATGTCGGGCTGGTGCAGGCGGTGAAGAAATTCGATCCCTACCGGCAGGTGAAGTTTTCCTACTATGCCGCCTACTGGATTCGGGCCTATATCCTTAAATTCATCATGGATAACTGGCGGCTGGTCAAGATCGGCACCACCCAGGCCCAGCGCAAATTGTTTTTCAGCTTGAATAAAGAAAAAAAGCTGCTAGAATCGCAGGGCTTTGCGCCGGAGGTCAAATTGCTGGCCCAACGTCTCAATGTCAAGGAAAGCGAAGTCATTGAGATGAGCCAGCGCATGGACAACTGGGATGTTTCCCTGGAAAGTCCGGTGCGGGAAGGCTCCGACGAGGAGCAGAAGAATTTTCTGCCCATGGTCGGGCCCACCGTGGAAGAACGGGTGGCGGAAAAGGAAGTGCAGGAATGGATGGGCACGGTTCTCGACAAACTGCGCGAGACCCTGAACGACAAGGAGAAGGCTATCCTGGCCGACCGGCTGTTGAGCGACGAGCCCCTTACCCTGCAGGATATTGCCGACCGGTTTGACATCTCCCGGGAACGGGTGCGGCAGATCGAGGCCAATCTCTTGAAAAAGATGCGGGAGTATTTTGAAAAGGAAGTTCCTGATATCAAGGACTTTCTTGCGGAATTTCTCAACCCCTGGCGTTCATAGCCGTTGAGCCGGCGACCCAGCCGTCTCCGGCGATACCTGGAAAAGAACATATGCGCGTTCCTCTTTTAGATTTGCATGGCCAGATGGCTCCCCTGCGCGACGAGATCCTTGCCGCGGTGACCGAGGTCATCGATTCGACCCAGTACATCCTCGGCCCCAAGGTCGAGCGGTTTGAAGAAAATGTTGCCGCCTACTGTGGCTCCCGGTATGGCATCGGTGTTGCCAGCGGCACCGATGCCCTGCTTGCCGCGCTCATGGGGTTGGGTATCGGCCCGGGCGATGCGGTTTTGACCACGCCCTATTCCTTTTTCGCCACCATGGGCTGCATCCTCAGGCTGGGCGCACGTCCGGTCTTTGCCGATATCGATCCGGTTACCTACAATATCGACCCGGAGCGGATGGCCGAGGTCTTGGCCCAGGATGCCAAAGGGGAGAAGCGGATCAAGGCGATCATCCCGGTGCATCTCTATGGCCAGTGCGCGGACATGGGGCGGATTCTCGCCCTGGCCAAACAGTACAACCTGCCGGTGGTGGAGGATGCGGCCCAGGCCATCGGCGCCGTCTATCCCATGAAAAGCGGCGGCCAGACCGTCTGGCATCGGGCCGGTTCCATGGGCGAGGCCGGGTGCTTTTCCTTTTTCCCCAGCAAGAATCTCGGCGGCATCGGCGACGGCGGGTTGATTACCTGCAACGATCCCGAGCTTGCCGAGCGGATCAGAATAATCCGGGTGCATGGCGGGGCGCCCAAGTATCACCACGGGGTGGTGGGGGGGAATTTCCGGATCGATCCCATCCAGACCGTGGTTCTTGATATAAAGCTCTCCCGGTTGCCCGAGTGGCACCGGGCGCGCCGCCGGAATGCCGCAACCTATCGCCGTCTGTTCGCCCAAACCACTCTGCTGGAAAACGGCGCGGTTTCTCTGCCGGAGGCGGTGTATCAGGCAGAAGGGGCACCGGCCGGGGAAGCGTGCGACTACCATATCTACAACCAGTTTGTCATCAGGGCCAGGAACCGCGACGGGTTGCTCCGCCATCTCATAAGCAACGAGGTCGGGGCGGAGATCTATTATCCCATCCCCCTCCACCGGCAGGGATGTGTCGCTGGTCTGGGCTACGAAGAGGTTTCGTTCCCCGAAGCGGAACGGGCGGCGCTTGAGACCCTGGCGTTGCCGATTTTTCCCGAACTCACGGACGAAATGCAGGGATTTGTTGTTGAAAAGATTGCCGAATTTTATTCTCGGTAACTCGGTTCCCTCTTTTTTTAGTTTCCTAAGCCGGTCCTTTTTACGGTTGCCAAAAGGACACCCTCTGCCGATGCGTATCAGGCCGCGTGACTTTCTGCGTCTCAACCCATCCTTGCAACGAGCGGGAACCCTCGCCTTCGTTTCCGCCTCTATTTTCTTGCTGATCTCGTTTCTGTTTTTTCCCGCGCCGGGCCATGCGGCGGAGTCTTCCGCAGCCCAGGGCGGGCAGGTTGTTCCGGCGCGGACCATCCGGCTCAAGGCGGACAGGGATGTCGCCTGGAAGGCCTTGTGGGATCAGGGGCGGGAATTGGTGCGCAACGGCAGGCTTGTCGAGGCGGTGCCGGTGTATGAAGCGCTGTTGGGCATGCGGGAGGGGCTCGAGACTGCCCGGTGGGAGCTGGTCACCATTCTTCTGCAATTGAAAAGGGAAGAAGTCGCCCTTCCCCATCTTGAATCGCTGGTTGAGGCAGCTCCCCGGAATCTCCAGTACTTGCTGGCGTTGGCAGAGGCAAGCCGGGGCCGGGGCAATGGCGCCCGGGCCGTGGATCTGTACAAAAAAGTGCTGCAACGGGAACCGGACAATCTTCAGGCCTTGCGCGGCGCGGCCTCCGCCCTTATCGCCCAACAGAAGAAGGGTGAAGCGGCTCTTATGCTCGAGGCCCTGCTCCAGCGGGAGCCCAGTCGGACGGCCTTACGGGAAGAATTGGCCAATCTTTATTACGATATGGGCTCCTATGACAAGGCCCGGGCGCATTTTGTCATTCTGGCCCGGGAAAATCAGGACGACCCGGCAATCCTGCTCAAGACGGCCCAGGCCTATGAAAAATCAGGCCTTGAGGGTCAAGCGGTTGAGTACTGGCAACGGGTTGCGGCGCGCACCCCACAGAACCCCGAGGCAAAAGAGAGGCTGACCGCCTATTATCTGAAGGGCGGCAAGGGAGAGGAGGCCTTGGCTTATCTTCTTCCGCTTCTTGAAAAGGAACCCTCTTCGCTTCGGCTGCTTAAGCGGTTGGGGCAGATCCATGCCTCCCTTTCCCGCCTCCCCGAGGCGCTTGCCTATTTTGAGCGGTATATCTCCTTCAAACCCGAGGACAAAGAGGTGCTGCGGCAGGTGATCGATATCCACGCCGCACTGGGGAACAGGCCGGAGGCCCCGGCTCTGGGGCGTGGTCTCGGGCTTGAGCCTGCGCCGAATCTTGAGAATCTGGAGCGGGGGGCCGGGCTGTATGAAGCCAACGGCGAGCTTCCGGAGGCTGTCGCCCTGTATGATCAGATTCTGGCGGTGACCCCTGATGATCCGAAGATTCTGGCCAAGCGGGCCAAAGCGTTGTTGGCGGGCGGGAATGACGGCGAAGCCAACGGGATGTGGGCGCATCTGGAACGGCGGCAGAAGCTTCTTGAGGTGCTTGAGATCCTGTTTCGAATGGAGCCGGGGAACAGAACGGTTCTCCAGAAACTGGCCCGCATGTACCTTGATCGCGGGGAGTTGACCAAAAGCCTGGACATGTTTTCCCGTTTGGACGCCCTTGGAGTGAGGGCGCCGGAGGTGCTGGCCGGGCAGGCCATGGTGCATGAGCGGCTCGGTCATCCCGCCAAGGCCCTGGCCCTGTATGAGCAGCTTTTGGACGGAGCCGACGAAACGGGCATGTTCAGGCTGCGCTGTGTCCAGCTGGCAGGGGGGCTTGGTCTGCCCGGAAAGACCCGGAGCCATCTCGCCCGGTTGCAGGGAAAATTTCCCGGACTGTCTGCCTCTCCCCAGACCCAACTGTTCGTGGCCAAGGCCTTGACCGAGACAGCTTCCCATGGGGCGGCCAGGGAATTGTATACCGACATGCTTGCAAGGTTGCCGGCGGACCGAGAGCTGGGCAGGGCTGCTTTTTTGGGTCTGGCCGAGGTGTACCGGCAGGAGGGCTTGCCCTATGAGGCGGAGCAGGTTTTGCGGCAGGCCTATCTTCAGTATCCGCTGGACGAGGAGGTTCTGGGCCGTTTGTTTGCCTTGGCCCTTGAGGAAAGGCGATTTGCCGAGGCCTCGGTCTGGCTTGAACAACTGAGCCAGCCGGAGGGCAAGGGCAAGCGGCAGGATGACGAGGCCCCTGCAAAGCTCGGGAGCCTGGCGAAGGAAGTATTGGACGGCCGGCTGTTGCGGGCACGCTTGCTGGCGGCCGAGGGCGAAACCGGGGATGCAGGCAAACTTGTGGAGGAGCTGGCCAACGAGTTTTCGAACACGGCCGGGGCCGGGTTGTTGCGCAGGGAGGTTGATCTGCTCCGCGCCCGGTTGTGGCTTGCGGATGAACAGTATGCCAAGGCCGAACAGCTGGCGGCATCGTTGTCCGGGGAGGATGGTGGTCCCGAGGCGGATCTGCTTTTGCTGCGCATCTACCGCACTCAGGGAAAGAGCGGGTTGGAAGAGGCGCTTTTTCAGCGAATGCTGGCGGAAGCCGCTCAGGATCAAGGCCGTGTTCTTGAGCTTCTCAAGGGACTGAAAGAGGAGGGGCTTTTTGCCGAGTTGGGCGAGAGGGCTGAATCGGCCAGCCGGCAATTTCCCGAGTCCGTCATAATCCGCTCCCTGGCTGCCTCGGGCCGGGAGGCTAATGGCGAGATCGGGGCGGCCATTGCGATCCGGCAGGATATTGTCCGGGATTTTCCGGATCAGGAATTTGCCGCGGTGCGGCTTGCCCAGCAGCTTTTTCGTCGTGGCCGTTTTGCCGAGATCAGGGGGATTGAAGAACGCTTCCCTGGGATTGCGGCGCGTCCGGACATGCTTCTGCTTAAGGCTCGGATTCTCTGGGCGGAGCATGAGTGGGAAAAGGGGGTGGCCGTGTACGATGCCTTTTTGGAGCCCCCGGTGGCCGAAAGTGTCGCGCTCCAGGCAAAGGAGCGGGGGGTGTCCTTGCCCCAAGCCGAGAAGCCAGGTCTCTGGGCGCAGTTGACCGTGGCCAAAATCGACCGGCAGACCGAGGTGGACGCGTTGATGGAGCCCTCGGCCGTGCTTGAGTCCGGACCTGGCGCAACCGCGCGCAACCGGCTGGCCGTTCCGTTTTACGCGCGATACCGCTGGTCCAAGCAGTTTGCCCTGGAGAAAACCGCCAGGCAGGCGGTGATGCATCGGGAGTATCTGGCTGCGGCAAATTATTTCAAGGCGTTGTTGCGGGAATATTCAGCGGACGAATCCCTGCAGTTTGATCTTGCCGGGATTTACAGCAGATTCGGGCAGCTGGGCCATGAGGCGGCGCTCTATGAGGAGATGGCCGCCGCGGGGGGGGATTTCCCCGGGTTGGCCGAGGCCAGGGAGAGAAACGAACTGAAGCGTCAACCCCGGGTTGCCGTGGGGTATGGCTATCTCCGGGAGGAGGGCAGGGAGGGATATAAGGCGATCCGGAAAACCTGGGAAGGGGCCAGTCTGAACTATTCGCCCCACCTGCAGCATGACCTTGAGGTGCATCTTGCCCGGCTTGACTACCAGGATCCCGGGGGCCACGCCAAGATTCGCGGAACCCGCGCCCTGGTTTCCTATGCGGCCAACATCAACGAGCACTTGCTTGTTCGCGGCGGCGGCGGGGCCGAGCTGCTGGAAAACAGCCAGCCCGACACCACTCTTCTCGAGCTTGCCGCGGAGGGCCGCCTGGGGGATCGCTTGACCGGCATTCTTTCCTATGGCCGGGATGTCAAGCATGATACCCTGGCCAGCCTCAGCCGGAACATTGTGCAACAGGATTACAAGGCGGATCTGGTGCTGGACATGGTTCGCGGTGTCCAGGCGGGAGGGGGGTATCTCTACTCTGATTTTTCCGATGATAATACCACAAGGGGCTATGATCTTTGGGCCGCTTACCTGCTTTTCTTCGAGCCGGCATTTTTGCGATTCAGCTATACCTATGATTTCAAGGACACCGCCGAGGCAAGGGGCGGCGGCCCCATGCAGCCGGATGGATTTGCCCTTTCGGATCATCCATACTGGGCGCCGATAAATTATTGGCAGAACCGCTTCAGCGTATATTTCAAGCACCAACTCTCCGACGACCAGTTCCGGCGCGGGGTTCCCCGGTACTATGATCTTGAGTATGCCATGGTCTACGATGAAATGGGGTATGCCATGCAGACCTGGAAGGGTGGTTTTTTTGTCGAGTATGCCCCGCAGGTCATTTTTTCCGCAACGACGGAGCTGACCTCCGGCCCGGAATACCGGGCCAAGGAATTTTTTCTTTCGGCGATTTACCGCTGGTAGGCGTTGGGTTTACCGGTGCGCTTTCCCTTGCAATCTTTTTTGCTCTGTGCTAATTGAAGTGCTTGTTGTTGTCCCGTGCTCCTCAACTTCGGAGCGCGCGGACAGAGATGATGTGTTGAAAATATTTCCGCCGTTTTGGCCGGGGCGATCCTTGTTGTGATCGCCTGCCGGGAAAACGGCCATTTTTTTTATAGAGCTCTGTCTTTGCAAGGAGGTTGTTATGGTTGAGCGTATTCCCATGTCCCAGGAGGGATATACCAGATTGCGTCAGGAGCTTGACCGGCTACAGAAGAAAGAACGTCCCGCGGTTATCGAGGCCATCGAGGTGGCGCGCGGGCATGGCGATTTGAAGGAAAACGCCGAATACCACGCGGCCAAGGAACGCCAAGGGCATATCGAAGGGCGGATCATGGAGCTCAAGGATAAGCTGGGCCGGGCCGAGGTTATTGACTGTTCAAGCGTGGACTGTTCCCGGGTGGTTTTCGGCACGGTCGTTTCCCTGGTCGATCTGGACACCGAGGACGAGATACGGTATCAGCTTCTGGGGCCGCTGGAGGCGGATGTCAGCAAGGGCAGTATTTCCGTGCTTTCTCCCATTGGTCAGGCAATGATCGGGAAAAGCGTGGGCGATGAGATAACCGTGAAAACTCCGGGCGGGGTGCGGCAACTGGAGGTTATGGATATCAGGCCGCCGGAGCGGGCTTGATGACAGCAGGAATCAGGGCTGACCGTCGGCCATGATTCCCGAGGTGAAGATATCGCTGATCTGCTGGGCTGCTTCATCAATGGTGTAGCTGTGGTCCGGCGACAGAACCCAGAGCCTGGATGTTTCATCCAGCGCCCCGAAAAAGGCCCGCTTGAACACGCCCGGCAGGAGGCTTTTGCGGAAGACCCCCATTTCCTGGCCCTTGTGGATAATGGCCGAGATCACATCCACGTATTCAATAAATTTCGTATTCCTGTACTCTTTCATAAATTTGTTGCTCTGGCGCAACTCCATCTGCAGAACCTCGGCAAGTTCCTTTTTTTCCTCCATGAGCTGCATGTGGTGCAGGGCGAAAATCTGGAGCATCTTCCTGGGGTCGGTCTCTTTTTCGGTGAGAAGCTTGACCTCCAGGATGATCTTGCCGATCTCTTCCTCGAACAGTGAAATGAGAATGTCGTATTTGTTGTTGAAGTAGAGGTAGATGGTCCCGTCGGCAACCTGGGCTTCCTTGGCGATGTCGGAGATGCGGGCGCTGAAAAAACCTTTTCTGGCAAAAACAGTGATGGCCGCTTCGATGATTTTGGTGTGTTTGTCCGATGTTCTCATGGGGTCAGCAGGATGCGCAAAGGTGGCGGGTGTGGGTCGGTTGTCTTATGAATGCGTATTCATTCATTTTTTGGCCTATCATAGAAGGGGACGAGCCGGGTGTCAAGGCAAAAGTTTTTTCCTTTTGTTGCGAGGGGTTGTCGCGGGGAGGTGCAGGGAGTTGTTGGGCGATGGCGTTCCGGCCCGCCGGATGACGACATTCTTGCGGTGCGCCGGTTTAATACTTTCTTGCCGGGCGGTTTTGGAGTAAAATGCCCCCTGTCGTTTCCGGGGGATTTTTCAATGACTCCAGAGGGATAACAGATCATTTCGGAAAGAAGCCAAGGAGATTGTAGATGAAGATTTTGGTTGTTGGTTCGGGCGGCAGGGAGCACGCCCTGGTCTGGAAATTACGGCAGAGTCCCAGGGTAACGAATATCTTTTGCGCTCCGGGCAATGCCGGGATCAGCGGCCTGGCAACCTGCGTCAAGATCAGCGCCACCGACATTGAGGCGCTTGCGGATTTTGCCCGGGCGGAAGGGATCGGCCTCACCGTGGTCGGTCCCGAGGTGCCCCTTTCCCTTGGTATCGTTGACTATTTTGAAGAAAAAGGGTTGCGGGTCTTTGGGCCCCGGCGCAACGCCGCCACCCTTGAGGGCAGCAAGGTTTTCATGAAGAACCTGCTCGAGAAATACCACATCCCCTCCGCCTTTTACGCGACCTTCACGGACAGGGAGGAGGCCCTCCGCTATGTGGAAAAGCAGGCCGCGCCGTTGGTCGTCAAGACCGATGGTCTGGCCGCGGGCAAGGGCGTGGTGGTGGCCCAGACCATCGACGAGGCCAAGGCGGCGGTGGATCTGTTCATGAAGGAAAAGGCCTTTGGCGAGGCAGGCAGCCGGGTGGTGGTCGAGGAATTTCTCCGTGGGGAGGAGGCCTCTTTTCTCGCCTTTACCGACGGGCAGACGGTTCTTCCCCTGCCGACCTCCCAGGACCATAAGGCTATTTTTGATGGCGACAAGGGCCCGAACACCGGCGGCATGGGCGCCTATTCCCCGGCGCCGGTGGTGACCGACTCCCTGCACCGGCAGGTCATGGAGACGGTGATGCTGCCGACGGTCAAGGGATTGGCTGCGGAAGGTTGCCCGTACAAAGGGGTGCTCTATGCCGGCCTGATGATCGACAAGGGGGTGGTCAAGGTACTTGAATTCAACTGCCGGTTCGGCGACCCAGAGGCCCAGCCTCTGCTCATGCGGCTCAAGACCGATCTGGTGGAGGTCATGGAGGCTGTGGTTGATGGCCGCCTCTCCGAAATCTCCCTGGAGATCGATCCGCGGCCCACGGTCTGTGTGGTCATGGCGGCCGGGGGGTATCCCGGCAAGTACGAAAACGGCAAGGCCATCGCTGGCCTTGCCAAGGCCGGGCAGCACCAGGATGTGGTGGTTTTTCACGCCGGAACCGCCCTGCGGGGCGATGCCGTTGTGACCAACGGCGGCCGGGTGTTGGGGGTGACCGCCATCGGCGACACGGTGCAGGAGGCCATTGGCAAGGCCTACAAGGCTGCGGAGGAAATCAGCTGGGAAGGCTGTTATTACCGGAAGGATATCGGCCGCAAGGCTCTGGACCGAAAATAAACGTCCAGCAGCACCGCATCTGCTTCGCAGTCTCGCGGTACTCGCTTAGCTGTCATCGGCCTGCTCATGTGCAAAAGCACACGTCGCAGGCCTCTTCCTAGCAGATACGGCACTGCTGAACGTTTATTGTACATAGTGACATAGTGGACTTTTTTTGTTTCTGGCGAATGATTATGATCGAAAAGGGAGAGTGAGCTATGATCGGTATCGTCATGGGGAGTGATTCGGATCTGCCGGTTATGCAGGGTTGCGTGGATTTTTTGCGGAAGATGGATATCCCTTATGAAATAACAGTGGCTTCCGCCCATCGCAGCCCGGCGCGGGCCATGGAATATGCAAGCAACGCCAAGGGGCGCGGCTTGAAAGTGATCATCGCCGCAGCCGGAATGGCGGCCCATCTTGCCGGGGTTCTGGCTGCCCATACCACCTTGCCCGTTATCGGGGTGCCAGTGGATTCCTCCTCTCTAAACGGGCTTGACGCCCTGCTTTCCACGGTGCAGATGCCGCCGGGTGTTCCGGTGGCCACCATGGGCATCGGCAAGGCCGGGGCGAAAAACGGTGCTATTCTCGCGGCGCAGATCCTGGCCCTGGCCGATGCAGGGTTGGCCGGAAGGCTTGCCGCTTTTAAGGAAGAGATGGCCCGTGAGGTAGAGGAAAAGGCCCAGCGGCTTGCCGGAAGCATGTGACAGGACAAGCCGGCGTGGAATCCCAAGCAACGGACGAGGTTCTGGCCCATGCCTGCTCGGTCCTCCGGGCAGGCGGGGTTGTCGCCTTTCCCACGGAAACCTATTACGGGCTGGCGGTTGATCCTTTTAACCAGGAGGCCATCGCCCGCCTTTTCGCCTTGAAGGGCCGCTCCGCCGACAAGCCGGTGTTGCTGATTATCGACAATCCCTCCCAGCTGGCAAATCTTGTGGCGGAGATTCCCCCTCCCTTTGCCCTGCTCATGGAAAAGTTCTGGCCCGGGCCATTGACCCTGGTTTTTCCCGGGGCAAGATCCTTGCCCGGCATGCTTACCGGCCACCGGGGCACCATCGGGGTGCGGGTCTCTTCCCATCCCGTGGCCCGGCAGCTTGTCCGGGCCTTTGGCCGGCCGATAACCGCGACCAGCGCGAATTTTTCCGGCCATCCGGCCGCGGTGACACCCTGCGGCGTGCGTGATCAGCTGGGGCCAGGTCTGGACGTGGTAATTGACGGCGGAGAAACGCCGGGCGGCCAGGGCTCCACCCTCCTTGGCTATCATGAGGGCAAGGTCTGTCTGCTCAGGGCAGGAGTCATCCCCTTTGCCGAGATAGAGGCCGTGCTGACCGAGGTGTAGGTGCCGCTTTTTTCCCTTGGGCGCGGAAGGCAAAAAAAAGGACGCATAATTTTTCCATTTATACCTTTGCCGATCGGGAGCGCTTTCGGTATGATAAAATCATGGGCCGGAGAATTGGTTTGCTGGCCGTTGTCGCCGTCCCATTATTTTTTGGCCGTGGTGACCGCCAACTTCACGATAAGGAATAGAAATGGCAGACCTTGATTGGGATAGAAATTTTGCCTTGGAGCAGGCTGGAGATGACGAAGAGATGCTGGCGGAGTTGCTGGTGCTCTTTCATGAGTCTTCCGCCTTGGATCTGGCGCGCATCAACGGCGGCCTTGCTACGGGAGACCCGGTGGCGGTGGCTGACGCCGCGCACAGCATCAAGGGCGCCTCGGCCAGCCTCGGGGTGGAAGGGGTGCGGAAGATCGCGGCCGAGCTTGAAAAAAATGGCCGGGCCGGCGATCTTTCCCAAGGCGGAGAACTCGCCGCCCAACTCGCCGCCCTTCTCAAGGCCTTTGAAGGTCAGCGGTGAAAGCGATCCGGGCAGAACGCCCACATGTTGCGGGAAATATTTTCCTGAATTTTCCTGGTTGAGTCATGCCCAGCGCCAAAGACATAGTTAAAAAATTCACCGAGCTGAAAACGCTCCCGCATGTGGCGATCAAGGTGACCCAGCTGGTCAATGACGATCACAGCACCATGCAGGATTTCGAGGAGATCATCAAGCTCGATCCCGTTTTGGTCACGCGGCTGTTGCGTCTTGTCAACAGCCCTTATTTCGGCCTGTCCCAAAAAGTCGAATCCATCTCCAAGGCCGTGGTTTTCGCCGGCATGAAGCAGCTCCGCAATCTGGTCGCGGTCGAAGCCCTACGGGGAATGTTCAAGGGCGACAACGATGATTTCTCGGCCCAGAAACTCTGGCTGCATTCCGCCACCGTGGCCATCCTCTCCGGAATGATCGCCAAGCGTATTTTCGGCAAGGACGGCGAGGATGTTTTTTTGGCCGGCATTATCCACGATATCGGGCTCATCGTTGAAAACCAGGTTGCCGGGGAACAGCTGCGGGAAGCCTGCAAGGCCTTCCGGGAGGGCAAGGGGCCGCTGACCGAGTGCGAGCGCAATGCCATCGGCGCCGATCATGCCGAGGTGGGCTATCTTCTTGCCAAGGACTGGGGATTGCCCCATGAGGTGCTCAGCTCCATCAAGTCGCATCATCTTTCCAAACAGGTGAAGTCCGTTTCCAGCACCGGCAGTATTCTCCAGCTGGCGGAATTCATGGCGGGAAAGATGCAGTATTGGCCAATTGCCGGGCCTCTTGAGCCGCTGCCCCCGGAACTGACGGAGCATGTGAAGGAGAAGATGGCGGATTACAAGATTATCATCCGGGATCTGCCCGGGGAAATGACCAAGGCCAAAGAGCTGTACGAGGCGGACGAGTGAAGCGCTGATGACCGAGCCTACGTTTGACACCATATTTGATGACCTGGTCGACGCCAACGCGGAACTGCAAAGTTTTCTGGCGACCCTCGATGCGCTGCTGCCCGAGGCCTCGATGCTTCTGGTGAGTGAGGCGGGCACCCTGCTTGAGGGCGCCCGTCCCCTCACGGTTGCCCTGCCGGTGCGGGATAAATTGGTTCACGAGGCCAGGGCGGTCGATGGTTTTGTCACGGGCAAGGCGGACAACGGCGTCCGGTGCCATGCGATACATCTTGCCAAACTTGCGGCGGTGTTGATTATTTTCTGCCCCGCGGCCCAGAGCGATGACCGGGAGTCAGAGGCGGCGATTGTCTCCCTGTTGCGCAATACCCTTGAGCTTGCCCTGTACAGGCAGGAGCGGGAGATGCTTGTCGCGGATCATGAGCAGTCGGTTCGGCAGATCAACATCCTCCAGCAGCAGCACGGCAAGCTGATCGAGGACAACTACCGGCAGTACCGGCTCAACCAGGACCGGGAAAAAGAGTACGCCCGGAAATTGGAAAGCGAGATAGCCAAACAAACCGCCGAGTTACGCGAGGCCAATGCGCGGCTCGAAGAGATCAGCCGGCTGAAGAGCGATTTCTTGGCCAATATGAGCCACGAACTGCGGACACCCATGAACGCCATCATCGGCTTCAGCGAACTCCTGGCCGAAACTCCCCTTGCCGAAGAGCAACGCGATTATGCCAGGACCATCACCCAATCCGCGACAAGTTTGTTGACCCTGATCAACGATATCCTGGATCTGGCAAAAATCGAGGCGGGAAAACTCGAACTTGAACACCTCCCCTTTGAACTTTCCGAGGTGATCGACAACGTGGTCGCCATGTTCAAGATCCCCGCCAGGGAGAAGGGGGTTGTTGTCTCCTGCAAGATCGACAACCGCATCCCGAAAAGAATCATGGGGGACAGTAACCGGCTGCGGCAGGTTTTGGTAAATCTTGCCGGAAACGCCATGAAGTTCACCGAGAAGGGTGGGGTGGACGTTCAGGTTGCCTACGAGCGGGAAGCAGCCGGCCGGATTGTCGGCCGTTTTTCCGTGCATGACAGCGGCATAGGTATTCCCGCCGACAGGGTTGAGGCGATTTTTGAAAAATTCACCCAGGCCGACGGCTCGACCACCAGAAAGTACGGAGGCACGGGGTTGGGGCTGGCCATCTGCCTCCAGCTTGTCGAACTCATGGGCGGTCATCTCGCGGTGACCAGCGAGGAGGGCAAGGGCAGCACCTTCTATTTCGTGATCCCCCTGGAAGAGGCCCCGGCAGAGATCATCTCCTTGCAAGAGCACAAGGACGCGGCCCGGGAAAAGGCCCCCGCCGGCGGGAGAATCCTTCTGGTTGAGGATAATGCGGTCAACCAGCGGCTGGCCGGCATCCTGATCACCCGGGAAGGGTACGAGGTCGAAGTGGCCTCCGATGGCACCGAAGCCCTGGAGCATCTGAGGTATCAGACCTTTGATCTTGTCCTGATGGATGTCCAGATGCCCAATATGGACGGCATGGAGGCCACTAGAAAAATCAGGGAGATTGAGGCGGACCCGGCCCTGCGCCAGAGCTATGTCGGACTGCGCTCCCTGAAGCAGCCGTTGGCAATTGTCGGCCTCACGGCCCACGCCAGAAAAGAGGATGAGACCGCCTGCTACGATGCCGGGATGAACGGCTTCCTTACCAAGCCCATCATCAAGGCGAAGCTGGTCACCATCCTCGGCGAGATGATGCCGCGGATCTCCTGCCTGGAAAACCACGACCCATCCTGATTCGTTCCGATCCCCTTGTTTCAGCCGTTGTTGATCAGCGGCCGCCATCTCCGGTCATCCCGCAGCGCGCCCAGTTTTCCTTGCCACGCCTCCCCATGTCCGGTGAGTTCCGCCAGCCGTGCTGTTTCGTTGAGCAGATTGAGCTCGATATGGAGCCGCTCCTCGGGCATGAGGCTGCCCAGTCTGTCGGGCCATTCGATCACGGTGAGCCCTGTTCCGTAGAGATATTCCAGCAGGCCGAGATCCTCGATCTCGGTTTCATCGCTCAGCCGATAGAGATCCAGATGATAGAGGGGCAGCCGCCCGGGATATTCGTGCAGGAGGCTGAAGGTGGGGCTGGTGATGTAACAGGATTCCGGCACCTGCAGCCCCTGGCCGATGGCCTGGGTGAGCGTGGTTTTTCCGGCCCCCAGGGAACCGCCCAGGGTGATCACCTCGCCGGGGCGGGCGGTCTCGCCGAGATAGCGGCCCAGGGCGGAGGTGGTCCGCAGGTCGGGCAGGGAAACGGAGATTCGCATCTTACTTGTACTTTTTGTGGCAGAAAAGGCACCGATATTTGGGGGGATGGTTCTCGGGAAGCGGAACCTGGCCTTCGGGGGCATGGCAGGCGGTGCAATGCTTTTCCGCCTCCTTTTTGTCCATGGGGTAGAACTGCAGGTGGTTTTCATCCCGAGGCAGCTTGTGAGTCGATTCGGGGGGCGCCTTGAGTAAAAAAACAAGGATGGCCGCGCACCCGGCGATGAACAGAAGATTGAACAGCCGGGTTTTATTTTTTTTAGGCTCAGGGTTCACGGATAGGTCCTTCATGAAGGTTGGTCTATGCCCATTTCCAGGGCGCTGAAAGGGATAAGCCCGGCGCGCAGGCAGAAGATCAGCCCTTCCAAGACAAGTTTGCCTCCCAGCTTGCTGCCGGAGGCCAAGTCGAGGATGCGGCCATGCTGGCGGTGTCTTTCGATGAGCCGGGTCATTTTTTTGCTCTCATACCCGGGATCCAGGATGGTGCGTGCCACCTCTTCCCCGGAAACAATGGCGGAGTAGATCCCCTCGCCGGTAAGGCCCGAGGCAAGGCCTGCCGCATCGCCGACCAGAAAGCGGTTGTTGAACCGCCAGCCGCGGAAATCGGAATTGATCAGGGCAGCCTGCGGCTGGCGGGACTTGAGTTCATGGCTGTGGTCCGCGGCCCACTGGTGCAGGCTGTTCAACAGGGGGCCGGGTTTGCTGGTGCTGCGCCTGGCGTATACGCCGATGGAGGCGGTATCCTGGTGGGGGAAGATCCAGGCGTAGCCGTTGCCGAAAAGATCGGTGTTCAAGTGCCACTGCATCTCGGGGAAATTCCCCGGCACCTGATAGTTGATGCCGACCCCTATCTGTTCGGTGGGAATGCCAAGCCGGCGCCGCACCAGGGAGCTGCTCCCGTCGGCACCCACCAGGAAGGAAAAGCCAAACTCCTCGCCCCCTCTGGTATGCACCCGGTCCTCGCTGATCTTCAGCACCAGGGTGTTGCTGGCGATGGTGACCCCGGCGGCCAATGCCTTTTCCGCCATCCAGCGCCCGAGCCTGCCCCGGTCAACGGTGCGGATGATGGGGTTGGAGTTACGGATTACGGCATGTTGCCAGTTGCTGCTGATGTGCTGGCAGGTGAAGGATCTTTCCCACAGGCTTTCCGGGAAACCGAGGCCCTGGGCAACGGAGGGAATGCCGCCGGCGCAGACCTTGGGGCCGATGCTGCTGTTGCGTTCAAGCACCAGAACCTCCTTGCCCTGGAGGGCAAGAAGGGTGGCGCAGGCCAATCCCCCAGGCCCGCCGCCCACGATGACGGTATGGAATTTTTTCATGGTCATTGCCTCTGGTCCCCCGCTGCAAAACACCTCGCACACTATATGAGGATGGCTTTTTCTGTCAAGATATTAAGAGCTCTGGAATCATGGGGAGGTTCATGGTATTATCGCCACAATTTGCATGCGAGAGAGGCTCCGGGGAATGCCCGGAGGGCCATCGGTGTACATCAAATAAGTCTCCTGCCGGGAGGCGCTTGTATATGAGGATTACAGTATGAATCTCGACCCGTTTGACAAAGTGAAAAAAAACAGAAGCCCGCTTTTTGCGTTGATTCTTGGAGTGGTGGGGTTGCTTGTTGTGGGGCTGGGGGTTTTCTTCTGGCTGGTGGGGGAGATGGAAAAGCCCCAGGTGGCGCTCAATGGGGAGAGCGCCCACATCGGTCTGACCCGGCAGCTTTCCTTGGCGGCCAGTGATGCCAAGAGCGGGCTGAGTTCCATTGAGGTCACCTTGGTGCAAGAGGGCAAGCGGGCTGTGCTGCTTGAAAAAAGCTATCCCCGGGCAGGATATCTCTCCGGCGCGGGGCCGCAGAAAATCGAGGAAATCATCGAAATAACCCCCAAGGCGCTTGGCTTTAAGGACGGCTCTGCGGAACTGGTGGTAACAGCGACGGACTTTTCCCTGTGGAACTGGTTCAGGGGCAATGTCACCGCGCACTCCTCGGTGGTCGCCATCGACACCAAGCCGCCGGTGGTCAGCGTGATGGAGTCTCCCAAGTACATCAAGGGCGGTGGCGCCGGGGTGGTTATCTATCGGGTCAGCGAGGTGGCGGGCAGGCACGGGGTGCTGATCAACGAGAGCTTCTATCCCGGCTTTGCCATGCCCAAGCGGGGCGAAGGGGTGTACGGCGCCTGCATGGGGCTGCCCCACGATATCGCGGCTCTGGAAAAATCCTTTGTCGTTGCCGCGGACCAGGCTGGAAACGAGGCCAAGGCCCCGTTTACCATGGACCTGCATGTGCGCAAGATTGTCAGCGACAAGATCACCATCAGCGACGCGTTTCTCTCCGCCAAACTGCCGGAATTCGCCACCCATTATCCGGAGTTGAGCGGCACGCCGGTTGAGCAGTATATCAAGGTGAACAACGATATCCGGCTGGCCAATTACAAGAAGATTCAGGAGATCTGCTCGAAATTCCAGCCCGAGCGGTTCTGGGACGGCCGTTTCGGACGGATGGAAGGCAGCCCAAAGGCCGGATATGCCGACCACCGCACCTATCTGTACAACAACGAGAATATCGACGAGCAGACCCATCTGGGGGTTGATATCGCCTCGCTCGAGCATGCCAATGTAGAGGCCGCCAACCGGGGGATGGTGGTTTTCGCCGAGTACCTTGGAATTTACGGCAATACCGTCATCCTTGACCACGGCCAGGGGATATTCAGTCTGTACTCCCATTTGAGCCAGATCGATGTTCCGGTGGGAACCATGGTCGAGAAGGGCTCGGTGGTCGGGCTTACCGGCACCACCGGCATGGCCGGCGGGGATCATCTCCACTCCAGCATGCTGGTCAACGGCATCTTTGTCGATCCCATCGAGTGGTGGGACGAGGAGTGGGTGAAACTTCACATGCTGAGCGTGCTCTAACCCTTGTCCAGAATCAGGATTCTCCCGGAAAACCTGGCCAACCAGATCGCGGCCGGCGAGGTTGTCGAGCGGCCCGCCTCGGTGGTCAAGGAGCTGCTGGAAAACGCCATCGACGCGGGGGCAAGTCAGGTCTCCATCCAGGTGGAAGGCGACGGCACGCGGTTGATCCGGGTGATCGACGACGGCTCGGGTATGGATCAGGATGATGTGCTCCTCTGTCTGGAGCGCCATGCCACGAGCAAGATCGCAAGCCTTGCCGAGCTTGGCGCCATCCGTTCCCTCGGGTTCAGGGGCGAGGCCGTGCCCAGCATCGCTTCGGTTTCCCGGATGCGGATCGCCTCGCGCCTTGCCGCCCAAGCCTTGGGCACCCAGGTGGATCTCCGTTTCGGGAAGGTTCTCAAGGTGCACGAGATGGGGGGCAGCCCCGGCACCTCCTTTGAGGTTACGGATCTCTTCGGCAACGTCCCGGCCCGGAAGAAATTTCTCAAATCCACCCGCACGGAATTGGCCCACATCGAAGAGGTGGTGAAAAATTATGCCCTGGTTCGCCCGGAACTGGGCTTTAGTTTTGCGGTGGATGGCCGCGAGGTTCTGCGGCTGCCCGTCGGGCTTGATACCCCCCGGAGCAGGGCGGAACGGATCTTCGGCAAGGGCGGCGGTTCGCTTGTGGAGGTGGGGCGAGAGGTCCGGGCTGAAGGCGAGACCGAACTCGGGGTTTGGGGGTTTCTGTTGCCCCCGGACGCCCCGGTGGCCGGACGATTGAGGATCTTTGTCAATGGCCGGGCGATCCATGACCGGCTGATCACCCACGCGGTGAGCGAAGGGCTCCAGAACTATCTCATGAAGGGACGGGGCCCGGGCGGGGTGATTTTTCTGGCCCTGCCGCTGGAAAGTGTTGATGTGAACGTCCACCCCACCAAGCAGGAGGTCCGGTTTCACAAGCCTGCCCTGGTGCATCACGCCGTGGTTGTTGCGGTTCAGGGTGCCATGGCGGATCACCAGCAGACCTTGAAAAAGGAGATATTCAAGGTCCCTGCCCTTGGTCCGGAGAGGGGAGAGGGTAAAGTCACCCCGGCCAAGACGTACGCGCCGGTTTCCGTTACTCCCGCGCCCATGGCGCATGAGCCGCTGTCGCTCTTTACGACCGCCGCCGTTGTTGCGCCTCCGGTTCTTCAGACTGACCCTGCACCGGACGCCTCCTCGGAACGTGGCTGTGCCGCGGAGCAGCCCCAACCTTCGGCCGTGTGCGGGGAGGAGGGTGTCCCTTCCCCTGGCGGGTTGCGCTATCTCGGGCAGGTGCTGGACACCTACCTGCTCTGCGCCACGGACGACGGCCTGCTTGCCATTGACCAGCATGCCGCCCATGAACGGCTGCTTTTCGAATCGCTGAAAAAACAGTTCGCCAACAAAAAGATCGCCCGTCAGACCCTCTTGTTCCCCAAGGTCATGGAGTGCAGCCTGGAGGAGGCGCAGATCCTCAGACAACATGCCGAGGAGATCGGCGCCCTCGGCGTCGAGATCGAGGATTTCGGCGGGGGGAGCCAGGTGGTGAAAGCCGTGCCCGCGGTGCTTGGCCGTTCTCCGGTCGAGGAGGTGCTGGGAGGGATCTTTGCCCGCTTTGGTGAGCCGGGCTCCGGCAGAGGCGGGGTGCGCGCCGAGGAGGTGCTTTCCGATATGGCCTGCAAGGCGGCGATCAAGGCAGGGCAAAGGCTGACCGTAACGGAAGCCGAGGCGTTGCTGGAGGAGATGCAACGGGCCGAGATTTTTTCCCATTGCCCCCATGGCCGGCCGGTGGCCAAGAGTTTTACCTCCCATGAGATCAAGAAATGGTTTTATCGCGGCTGAACCCGGTTAAGCCATCGTCAAAAAATAACATGGCCGTTTCAGGTAGCCGGATGGCATAGGGAGCCGTGCAGTAAGGCAACATAAATGGCCTGTTGTTTCTGAACGGCTCCTAAAAAAATATCGCGCAAGCGGTTGGGAAAATGTATCGTTTTTGAGAGGCTGGGGCATGTTCATGCCCTCTGCCGCTGAAATTTTTTGATAAGGAATCAGTCATGACAACACCCATCACCCAAACGAATTTTGCCGATCTCCATCTGCTGCATCGCGGCAAGGTCCGGGATCTCTACGAGGTGGAAGACCATCTGCTCATGGTGGCCTCGGACCGGATCTCCGCCTTTGACGTGGTCATGGATGACCCCATTCCCAACAAGGGCGCGATCCTGACCAAGCTTTCACTGTTCTGGTTTGACTATCTCAAGGACATTGTGCCCAATCATCTGATCACGGCCGATGTCGCGGAATACCCGGCTGTCTGCGCTCCGTACCGCGAGCAGTTGGTGGGCCGCAGCCTGCTGGTGAAAAAGGCCAAGCCCCTGCCGGTGGAGTGCATTGTTCGCGGCTATCTTTCCGGCTCCTTCTGGCAGGCCTACAAAAAAGACCCGAACGTGTGCGGCTTTGCCTTGCCCGCCGGGATGCGGGAGTCGGACAAGTTCCCCGAGCCGCTCTTCACCCCGTCCACCAAGGCGGCGCTTGGCACGCACGACGAGAATATCTCCCTGGCCGAGATGGAAAATCTCCTGGGCAAGGAACAGACCGCCCGGATCAAGGATATCTGTGTGCGCCTTTATGTGAAGGCGGCGGATTACGCCCGCGGCAGGGGAATCATCATTGCCGACACCAAGTTTGAACTGGGCATCCATAACGGCGAGATTATCCTCATCGATGAGGTGTTGACCCCGGATTCCTCGCGATTCTGGCCCCAGGACCAGTACCAGCCCGGCGCGGGACAGCCGAGTTTTGACAAGCAGTTTCTCCGCGACTATCTCTCCACCCTCGATTGGGGGAAAAACCCGCCGCCGCCCCCACTGCCAAGCGAAATCATCGAGAAAACCGCGTCCCGCTACCGGGAGGCGCTGGTCAAGATAACCGGGGCTGATATCTAGCGGGATGGTCCAACGGCCAGGTATGGCGTTTTTCTGTTGGTACCTGCGGCAAAAAACTGTGCTATCATCGGACAGACAGGGTATGGGTTACAGAGTGTTGCAGCGGCTGTAGTCGGAAAATCCTTTTGCCGGGAGGTGGTGTGATGCCGAGACCGCTTGTTCGTGGTCTGTGCGAAACAGTCGCAGGTCTGCTGTTGGGCTGCGTCCTGCTGCTGCTTTCCGGCTGCGGGATCTCCGGAAATGGCGCCGGTGACGACGCGTTCGGAGGGTTTTTTACCCCCACCGATGTCGGCGTTATCCGGCACCATGTGCGCCAGTATCAGAATTCCCTTCGGGAATTCACCTCCCGGCTCTATGCCAAAAACCCCAAGTACGAAAAAGACCCGGACCAGCAACGGCGGAAGATCGACGCCATTTTCGCTTCCCAGCCCACGGTGGAGCAGGTGTATGCCAACAAGCAATCCCACGAGGTGCTTGCCGCCGCGTTCCACCCGGAAACCGTCGAGCCGGATCGGGTCTATCTGCTGAGCCTCGGATTATGGAAAAGCATCGTGGAGGCGTATGATGTCCGGGAAGGGGGAATCTTCATAAGCGGCCTGCAGATTCCGCTGGAGCGGCTGCAACGGCTCCACCACAACCTCAGTCAGGTGAACTGGCGGCTGAAAACCTACAGGGATAAAAACGGCAAGCTGTTTTTCCTCACCAACGAGGCGGGTTCGGACGGCTACCTCAACATGGGCTACGAGGTGATCATGACCCGGATCCTCACCCGCCTTGAGGATGATATCGCCATGCGGGGAGGGCTGCCGGAACGGTATATGTTCAGCATGTCCACCATCTTTGTCGGCATCCTGCTCTAGCCGCAAGAGGGGGTCCTGAAGCAGGGTTCTCCTTGTTGGCAGGCTATTGCCGGGCGAAGATTACAGCCCTGTCTCTTTCAGTTTTTTCACCAAATCCTGTTGTTCCTCGGACAGATCCTTCGGCACCGCCACCACGATTTTTACCAACAGATCCCCCCGTTCTCCGCCAGGGCTGTCCGGCAAGCCGTGCTTGCGCAGGCGCAGTTTTGCCTGGGGCTGGCAGCCCGGTGGAACCTTGACCTTGAGTTGTTTGCCCTCCAGGGTCGGGACTTCCACTTCCCCGCCAAACACGGCGGAGCTGTATGGTATTTGCAGATCCATGGTGAGATGCGCGCCTTCCCTGGTAAAGATCGGGTGCGGTTCGACCTTGATCAGCAGGTAGAGGTCGCCTGGCGGCCCGCCCATGGGGGAAGGGGAGCCCTTGCCGGAAACCCGCAGTTTCTTGCCGGTCTCGATCCCGACCGGGATCTTCACGGAAACCTTTTCCGCCGCCGCGCCGCGGCCAAGGGAGATGGTTTTTTCGGCGCCGGTCAGCACCTCATGCAAGGTGATCGGCAATTCCAGGGAAAGATCAGAGCCCTTGACCTGTTGCTGCTGGCGAAAATCCTGAAAGCCATGGCTGGCGCGTGCCCCTGCCCCAGGCTGACGGAACATCTCCTCGAAACCGCCCCCTCCGCCTGAACTCCGGAAGGTGGTGCGTCCGCCGCCGAAGTTGATCCCGAATTCCCGCAGGATATCGCCCAGATCGGCGTTGCGGAAAATATCCTCCTGGGAATAGCGCTGCTGGAAGCCCGCGGAGCCGAAGGAATCGTACTGCTGCCGTTTTTCCTTGTCGGAGAGGACGGCGTACGCCTCGCTGATCTTTTTAAACTGCTCCTCCGCCTCCTTGTTCCCCTTGTTGCGGTCCGGGTGATACTTGAGGGCAAGTTTGCGGTAGGCTTTCTTGATTTCCTCAGGTGATGCGCTTTTTCCCACACCGAGCAATTTGTAATAATCCATATCTGGTCTGCCTGTCTTGGCTTTTGTCGTTTGGGTTGTTTTGGGTGAAACGGGCCGTCTGCAGCCTGCGACGATGCACAGACATTAAGTATGTTTATCGTTTTGGGCAAGCAGTGTTTTAGTCGGCCCCTCCGGCAGAGCCGGGGAGGAAACCCATACGCATTCTACTCCAATCTCGCATCTTCTAACCTATAAAAGTTGCATTCACATTTCGTATCTGCGCTATAATATCATTACCACGCCGAGTTATAATTGGAAAAATGTCTCAATATTCCGGAATGGCGTTCGTTGCGTCCGATCGGTCCGCGTGTCAGGGGAAGAAGCCGTATGAAGCCGTTCATGCGGAAAGGGGGAAAGTTGGCCCTGCCCGTGCATGCTTCGGACAATGAATAACCGGGCGACCTGCGGAATTTTGGTCCGGGAGGGAAAAACTTCCCCCGGAAGGCGGAAGAATCACGGGGGGATGGGTCTGTGAACAACGTTGATCAACTTCTTGTCTTTGCTCTTGATGATCAGTATTACGCACTCCGGCTCGACGCGGTCGAGCGGGTGGTGCGCGCGGTCGAGGTGACCCCGCTTCCGGATGCGCCGGAAATCGTTCGCGGGATAATCAATGTGCAGGGACGCATCGTTCCGGTCATCGACCTGCGCAGGTGTTTCCATTTTCCCGAAAGGGAAATCCGCCTGAGCGACCAGTTCGTTGTTTCCTCGGCAATGCAACGGACGGTCGCGTTCGCGGTGGACGCGGTCCATGGCGTCGTCCATTGTCCCGAGGAGGCGGTTGTTCCCGTGGCGGAGATTCTTTCCGGGGTCGAAGCCGTGGAAGGGGTGGTGAAACTCACGGACGGCATGGTCCTCATCCCCGATATCGACAAGGTGTTCTCTCCGGGCGACGAAACACGGCTCGACGAGGGGTTGGCGGGGCTCGGCGATCCCGGCCCGGAGGCCGGAGACAAATTGCCGGAGCGGGAAAATGGGTATTAGCGGGCCCCAGGCAATGGATATCCCCGCAGGCGTGGCGGATAACCTGCTGGCGCGGTTCAGCGACTTTGTTGCCGCGCACACGGGGTTGCATTTTCCGCGCAAGCAGTGGCGCGCCCTTGAGCGGGGAATGGCTTGCGCCGCGCGGGAGTTCGGCTTCGAGGATCCGGAAGCATGCCTCCGATGGATCATGGCGTCGCCCCTCTCCCGGGAGCAGATCGAGATCCTGGCCCGCCATCTCACCGTGGGAGAGACATATTTCCTGCGGGAAAAAAGGAGCCTGGAGGTTTTCGAGGAGGAGATCGTGCCGGAACTGATCCGTACCCGCCAAGGAGACGAGCGGCATCTGCGAATATGGTGCGCGGGGTGCTCGACGGGCGAGGAGCCCTTCTCCGTCGCCATCCTCCTCACGGCCATGGGCGCGGCGTTGCGGGACTGGCATATCTCGATCATCGGCACGGACATAAACCCCCATGCGCTGGGCAGGGGGGCGGAAGGGGTCTATGGCGAGTGGTCGTTCCGCAATCCTCCGCAGGGTTTCCGGGATACATACTTCCGCCGGACCGGGGACGGCCGTTTCGAGATCCTTCCCCAGATCAGAAAAATGGTGAGCTTCTCCTATCTCAACCTCGCGGAGGATGTCTATCCCTCGCTTCTGAACAACACCAACGCCATGGACGTGATCTTCTGCCGCAACGTGCTCATGTACTTCACCCCGGATCGGGCCAGAATGGTCGTCGAGCGGTTGCACCGCTCCCTGGTCGACGGGGGCTGGCTCATTGTCAGCCCCTGCGAGGCCTCCCAATTCCTTTTTTCGCGGTTCAAGGCGATCAGTTTTCCCGATGCGATTCTGTATCGAAAAGAGGGCGCGGGCGTCGAGGGGCAGGGAGCGGTTCCGAGGGACCGGGGCCCGGCCGAAGCCGGGCAATTTGTCCCCGCGCCCTTGCCTGCCGACAGCCAATCACCGCCCCCGCTCCTCCGAGCCCCAATCTTTTGCTCCCCGCCCCCTGCTCCCCGTCCTCCGTCCCCATACGAAGCGGCCCTGGCCCTTTATGAACGGGGCTGCTATCCGGAAGCGGAGGAGAAGCTCGCCGTTTTGCTGGCGGTCAACCGGGAAGATGTCGAGGCGGCCGTTCTTCAATGCCGCGTCTACGCCAATCAGGGGAAATTGACCGAGGCGCGGGAGCTGCTCGAGCAGGCGATCGGCGTCGACCGGCTCAAGGCGGGACTGCATTACCTTCGGGCCATGATTCTTCAGGAGCAGGGCGCCGCCGACGAGGCGGTCGTCTCGCTGAAACGGGCGCTCTACCTCGACCAGGATTTGGTGCTCGCCCATTTTTCCCTGGGCAATCTCGCCCTGCGGCAAGGAAAGATGAAGGAAGCGCGGAAACATTTCGCCAACACCCTCTCGCTCCTCGACCGATATGATCCTGCCGATATCCTTCCCGAATCCGAGGGATTGTCGGCGGGGAGGCTCAGGGAGATCATGCGAACAACAGCGGTCAGCGCATAGACCCAAGGAGTAACGCCGATGCAAGAGACGAAAAGGGAAGCCGCATCGAAAAAGGCCTCATCCGCAAGGCAAGGCATGCCCGGGAGCCGGCATAGGCTCCAGCCGCGAACGGCTCCACGGGAAGAGCGGCGGTTGAGCCCCGAGGAACAGCGGCGGATCCTCAGGGAGAGGGCTCTGGCCCTGGCCAGGGAGCCGGAAAAGGAAGAGACCGCGGCCGGTCTCGAGGTCGTCGAATTCCTCCTTGCCTACGAGCGGTACGGGATCGAGTCTTCCTATATCCGCGAGGTCTACCCCCTCAAGGATATCACCCCCCTTCCCGGTACGCCGCCTTTTGTCCTCGGCATCATGAACGTGCGGGGAAAGATCCTTTCCGTCATCGACCTCCGCAAATTTTTCGACCTGCCGCAAAAGGGGCTGACCGACCTCAATAGGGTCATCATCGTGCATGACGACTTCATGGAATTCGGCATCCTGGCGGACGCCATCCTCGGGGTGCGGATGATTCCGGTGAGGGAGCTGCAACCGTCGCTTCCCACCCTGACCGAGGTTCGCGCCGATTACCTGAAGGGGGTAACCGAAGAGCGGCTGGTGGTGCTGGACGGAGGGGCAATCCTCTCCGACCGGCGGATTGTCGTGCACGATGAAGCAGCCGGCGGTGCAGGATAAAGGCTGGATTTTGAAAACCGAAAACCCATAACCGGTCCTCAAGGGGGTATCCTATGAAGTGGTTTCTGAATCTGTCAACGCGGGCAAAAATCATCCTAAGCTTCGGGCTGATGCTTATCCTGCTGGTTGTCTCCATCGTGACAGCCTATACGGCCATCAGGGCGATCAACGCGTCGCAACGGGAGCTGGTCCGGAGCGGCTTCGAGTCAACCCTGCATCTGGTGGAAATCCGGGCCGATCAGAACCGCACGAGAGCCCAGTTGCTGGAGATGATGATGACCAGTGACCGCTCCAAGCAACAGGCATTGGCACAGGATATCAAGGAGCGGTCCGCGGATATGGACCAAAAAGTCAAGGAACTCATGGAGTTGAAGAAAGGCGATCCGGAATTCCTCTCGAAAATCCAGGAGCTGAATTCCATCCGGGAAGCATACCGGAAAACGCGGGATGAAGAGATTTCTCTGGTTTCCACGGGGAAGAACGAGGAGGCCAGGCAGCTCGGGGTCAGCGTTCAGGAGGAACGTTACAACAGGATACGCGCCCTTGCCCGGGAACTTGGCGGGCAGGAGATCGAGCAGGCCCAGCAGCAGATAGTCCGGTCCGAGCAACGGGCGAGGAGTTCGTTGGTTATCTTCCTGGCCATAGGGATAAGCGCCTTTTTGTTCTGCATGGGAATGACAACAATTCTGACCAGGGTCATAGCCATCCCCCTTACCGAAATCACCCAAATTGCCGAACGGGTTGCCATGGGAGAATTGGACGTCATCCTGCCGGCGGTCAACAGAGAGGACGAGGTGGGGGTGCTGGCGCAGACCTTCCGCCGGATGGTGGGAAATATCAGTGGAATGGCGGGCATGACGAAGCGGATTGCCGGAGGCGATCTTTCCGTAAGGATTATTCCCCAGTCGGAAAAGGATGTCATGGGAAATGCCCTGGGCATCATGGTGGATGGCCTGCGGGAGATAACGCGGGAGATGATCGAGGGGATCAACGTCCTTGCCTCGGCGGCCAGCGAGATCATGGCCTCCACGGCCCAGGTGGCTTCCGGCGCGACCGAGACCGCATCGGCGGTGAGCGAGACCACCTCCACCGTCGAGGAGGTGAAACAGACCGCCCAGGTGGCGAGTACAAAGGCGCGAAGCGTTTCCGAGGCCGCCCAGAATGCGGTCCGGATGGCGCAGGGCGGCAGG
>Ga0172380_10000751_pt1 | contig 59246 bp, 55 predicted proteins | sample Leawe162metaG_FD_119747 | JGI IMG/M metagenome (GOLD analysis project Ga0172380, IMG submission 119747) | Leachate microbial communities from a municipal landfill in Southern Ontario, Canada - Leachate well 162 metaG | ecosystem: Engineered > Solid waste > Landfill > Unclassified | place... | reverse complement strand
TGTGCGGGCTACTCAGGGCGAACGGCCATTTACCAAATTGGTGACCACCCCGTTCGTGCTGAGTGCCTTGCGCAGCAAGGCGTATCGAAGCATGAGCGGGGTGGCAACTGAGGTTTCTAGGTTGATTGCTTTTCATTGGGTCATGAAATTTTTGATTTTTCACAGCCTCTCAGGTCGAAGTAATATGGTCAGAAATAGCCACAACGCCAGTCCCTTCCCTCTGGAAGGGGGAAGGTTAGGATGGGGGTTGGAGGGTGAAATCATCGCACGGTATCTGTTACTCCACCCTTCTACCCCCATCCCAGCCTTCCCCCTGCAAGGGGGAAGGAGAAAAGCGGCAGCCTCTGAGTATTCAGCTTCGATGAAAGTTGTTCCACTGCAAGACCAGCATGGTCTTGTCGTCCGCCTGGCCTGTCTCATCTTCAAACTTCAGCACTTCGTTCTGCACTGCTTCGCATAGCCCGGCTGGAGACAGAGAAGATGCCATGGCTTTCTCCAAACAATTTATCAGGCGCGCCGATCCGAACAATTCACCCGCCGGGTTCATTGCCTCGGTAATGCCATCCGTAATCAGAACCAGCTTGTCTCCGGGTTGCAGGTTGGCCTGTGCGCTGCAATAGGGAAAATCTTCGATTACCGAAAAAGGCGGTCCGCCTCCCTCCCCTTCCAGCCGCGTCAGAGCGCCCGATGCTGCCGCCATGCGGTAGGGCGCATCATGGCCGGCATTGCAATAAATCAAACTGCCATCACGCAAATCGAGAACGCCAATCACGCCCGTGACGAACAGCATTTCAGGGTTTTCATGCGACAGTTCGGTATTGAAAGCCTGCGCCATTTCTTCCAGGCTACCCTCGTGGCGGATCGCTAGGCTATGGCAAAGGGTTTTGCTTACCGCCATGAACAGGCTGGCCGGCAAGCCCTTCCCGGAAACATCGCCGATCATGAAAAACAGCCGGTCTGGATCAAGCATGAAGAAGTCGTAAAAATCTCCCCCAACCACTTTTGCCGATTGCATGAAGGCTTCCAGGTGGAAGCGGGGCTCGCCCGGAAAGGCATTTTCGGCCTTGGGCAACATGCCTGCCTGGATACGCCGCGCGGCATCCATTTCTCCGGCAAGGCGTGCGGCCTCTTCGCGTTCGGCCTGCAATTTTCTTTCCAGGTAACGGCGCTGTGAATGGGCCTGGGTCAGCGCGATGGCTAACGAGGCACTGAAAATAATGAACAGGCCGACAGAGGGCGTTACCCCGTCCACCAGCAATAGCCCCCAGCGGAAAGCGGCCAAGCTGAGAGCCGGCGGGATGCAAAGCAATAACAGGAAGGCAGCCACCGCGCGGCGCGGCGACCAAAAAAATGCGCAGAAAATGGCGGCCAGGCCGGTGATGGCAAGAATACCGGCCTCTGCCCAGTTTGCCCAATAAGGGCGGCGCAGGAACTGGCCGTCAAAAATATTTTCCAGCACTTGGGCATGAATCTCCACGCCGGGCATGCGCTCTCCGATGGGCGTGGCCTGATCGTCGAGCAACCCCACTCCGGTCACGCCCAGCAACACCAATTTGTTTGGTAACAAGTCAGGAGCAATGTTTCCATCCAGCACGTCTGCGGCAGAAACAAAGCGGGCGGCATTGCTCGGGCTGAAATACACCCAGACCCTGCCGTCCGCTTCAGTGGGCACTTCCACATCTCCCACGCCGACCGATAGCACGCCCCGGCTATCGTTGCGGATGCGAAAGGCTGGCTCTCCCGATGCGACGCGCAGCAGCTCGATGGAAAGCGCCGGAAAGGCTTGCCCTTGCACGCTGGCGGCAAGCGGCACCCGCCGCACCATGCCATTTTCCAGCTCGGCGCTGAGTATCGCGTGGCCGCTGGCGGCCTGATCCAGCGCCCGAATGCTGCGCAGGCTGTAAGGGTAATCGCGCAAGGTGCGCGGCATGGCTGCGCCGCTGATCAGGGCGGGGGTGGATTTGCCGCTGCGCGCCCCGCCGGGCGGCGCAATCTCCAGACCCGCCAGCCCAAGCACCGTGGGCGCCTGTTGCAGGGATTGTGCGAATACGCTATCGCTGTTGGGCAGCTTGCCCAATCTGGCGGCAAGATCGGGGGGAATATCCGGCAGCGTATCGGACAGCTTATCCGGGGAATAGCGGTCCGCCTCCGGAAAAATCATGTCGAGGCCGATGGCGGCAGGCCCGGCGGCAGAGATGCGCCCGACCAACGCCGCGAGTTGTGTGCGTGGCCACGGCCACTGACCCTTGCGCGCCAAGCTGGCTTCATCTATGGCAACGATCACGGCGGGATTGCTCCGAATCTCGCGCGGGGATAGGCGCTGGCACATGTCGAACCAGGCGAGACGGAGGGGAGGGTTTTTCCAGGCTGCCTGAATGGTCACCAGCAGCAGGAGCAAGAAAAGGATGGCCCCTCCCATCCTGTTGGTCATGATTTTTCCACTTGGGGAGCTAGACCGGAATTTCCATTCCGTCAAAGGCGGACGAAATACGCAGCGGGTGACCGCTGCGGGTAATCTCCTCCAGGCGCTGGCTATCGCGCCACAGAGTTTCGATCTGATCATCTTCGTAGATGGGTTCATGGTGAAACAGACACAAATGCTTGGCGCCCGCCATCTGGCACAACTCGACTCCGACGATATTGCTGGAATGTCCCCAGTCTTCTTTTATCGAGGCGGTGTCGGCAAGGGAATACATCGCGTCAAACAGAACCAGATCAGCATCCTGAAAAAATTTCACGAAAGATTGGATGTGCCCGGTCTGCTCCAGCTTGTGCTCGGAGTCCGTGGAGTAGACGATAATTTTGCCGTCCTTTTCAAAACGGTAGCCGTAGGAATCCCCGGAGTGCAGTTGAAGTTTTGGCGTTACCTTGAAGCCGGAAATTTCGCGGGCAACACCTGTTTCAAGCTGAATGAATTGGATGTCCGCCGCCATCTGTGACATCTGCACCGGAAAATGGTGTGCATGCTGCTGGCGGTTAAAGCCTTCCGCCAGATTGGGGTGGCAGCCATAAATGCGCACCTTGTTGCCCGCGATATAGGCCGGCGAAAAAAAGAGAAAGCCCATGATATGGTCCCAGTGCAGATGGGACATAAAAAAGTGGAACGTATGGGGTTGGCTGACACCGTGGCTGGCCAGCACCTGGTTGCCGAATTCCCGCGCGCCGCTGCCCAGATCGCATACAACATAATCGCTACCACCGCTTTCAATTTCCACGCACGAGGTGTTGCCGCCAAAAGTATGAGAGACGGCAAAATCCAGATCCGCGTCCATGAACCGGGCAATTTCTTCCTCGCTTGCCAGCTTCCTGCCCTGCGCTGCCCGCAGCGCCTTGATCAGCCGGGAGCGAAGCTTTGTGGTATTCATGGCTACCGGCAGCGATCCGCGGCAACCCCAGATGCGAACCCGTATAGTCATGTTATTGGTCGGGGCACTGCGCTAACGCTTCATCGACCGTATCGAAGCAGTTTAAAACAAACGTGAACTTGCTGATGTCGAAAATTTCATGCACCACCGGCTGCATGGCGGCCACGGCGATAATACCCTGCTGCGACTTGACCTGCTTGGCGGCGATCATGAGTATGCGCAGCCCGGCGCTGCTGATGTAATTCAGCCTGGAAAAATCGAGAACAAGCCGGGGTTCGCCCAACTTGCATTCCAGTAAAAAAGGCTCCAGGGCTGATTGAAGCGCAACGGCATTGGAATGATCGATCCGGCCTTCGGGCGAGAGGATAACGGCATTGCCTTGCCGGCGTGGCGCGAGATCAATTGTGTACTGGGTCGAGATGTCAATTCTCCATTAATAAGGTGCGGCAGAAACCTTGCGGAGCGAAGGCTGGGCGGGCAAATTATATAGCGAACTTGCCCGCTGCCAAAAACGAATTTACAGCAAAAAACCGGCTTGCCTCTGGGGCAGATTGTCGTGCAGCTCAACAAGGTGCATCCTGCCGATCAAGCGGCAGCTCTCTGCGACTGATCCGGCAAATTCCACATACCGATATGGGAGGGAGCGCCTCTCGACCCGTATTTCTCCGTCGGCTGATTGCTTATTGCGCTCCGCTCAAGAAATTCTTCAACATATCGTGCCCATGCTCGGTCAGGATGGATTCTGGATGGAACTGCACGCCATGCACCGCCAGCGTCTTGTGGCGCACGCCCATGATCTCGCCATCGTCGGTCCAAGCGGTGATCTCCAGACACTCCGGCAGCGTTTCGCGCTCGATCACCAGCGAGTGGTAGCGGGTTGCGGTGAACGGGTTGGGCAAGCCGGTAAACACGCTGGTGTTGAGGTGATGGATCAGCGAGGTCTTGCCGTGCATCAGCTGTTTGGCGTGGACAATTTTTCCGCCGAACGCCTGGCCGATGCTCTGGTGGCCGAGACACACGCCGAGGGTGGGAATCCTGCCGGCGAACTGCTTGATCGCCGCCACCGACACGCCCGCCTCGTTCGGCGTACACGGGCCGGGTGACACCACAATGTGTTGCGGATTCATTTCCTCGATCTGCGCGACTGTGACTTCGTCGTTGCGGCGCACCACCACATCCGCGCCAAGCTCGGCGAAATACTGCACCAGGTTGTAGGTGAAGGAGTCGTAGTTGTCGATCATCAGCAGCATATTTAACCTATCTTATTGATTATTCAATGTATACGTGTCTGACACATTGAATTTTATCCGGTAATTTGTCCGGTTTTTTTGGTGCTTGGAAACCGCGCTGACACCCGGCACCGGGAAACCTGCATTATCCCCTGTGCAAGGAAGCCACTCAAGGTTGACGGTGAAATGTTGTCCCCGTGTTTGGCTAACATGCGCTCACATTGTTCCGAACAAGCCGCTCGCGCTTTGCTGCCAGATATGGCGATAGACCAGATCGGCGACTTCCTTCTTTTCCTTCGACGTGTAAGGTGGCTCGGGTAGCGCCTGATAGACATGGTCGAGGATAAACACCTCGACCTCGGCCTGCGTCTGTTCCTTTTCTGTCCATTGTTCCAGCGGGGCAATCAAACGCTGCAATTCCGCAAGCAGTTCGCGGCTAGCGGCCTTGATCTTCTCCCGCTCCGATCCGCTCAGAGATTCCTTTTTGAGCAAATCGAACAACGCCAACTGCTCCTCGGTCAATCCCAATTCAACAGCGCGCCTCTGCTCTTCGTCCAAACTGTTAGCCACATCCCATAGCTTGGCGAAAGTCTCTTCCACGGTGGCTCTATCCTTGTCGGCATTGTAGGCCGCGATCACTTCCTGATATTTTTTCTCATAGTTCATGCGCAGCGGATTGTTGGCCAGCATCTGCGCCAGTTTCTCTTCCACGATCTTGCGTATGTCTTCGATCACGGTCGCCTTGCGCTTAACTTTCTTGCTGAATTCCTCGCGCAGTTTTTCCATGTTGATGCGCGAGAGGTCAACCGTCAGTCCCTTTGCCTGATCATCACCGGGCGCCTGAGTGGCAATCGCCTGATTGACGATGCGGTGCAATTCCTTGAGCAGTGCGGTCACGTCGGACGTATCGCGGCGTTCGGTGAGTTTTTTGTAAATCGCCTCGATGTTGTCGTGGCGCTCGGCATACGTCATTGCCGATGGCTCCACCAGCAGCGCCTTGAAGCGGCTGAACACCACCCGCGCCAGAATCTCGAAACGGCGCTTGGATTCGTCATTGGCATAGACCGCATCCACAGCGTCCGCCAGCCCCTGAATCCGTACGAATCCCTTTGCGCCCAGCAATACTGCCGACTCGAATCCAAGTCCGCGCAGATGCGCTTCCGTTGTCTCGATGGCGTCATGCAATGCTGCCACGCGTTCTTCTAGCGGTGCCACGATTTCATCGGCTCCGCTGTCATCACCAAGCGCATATTGCGCGAGCGCTTTGCGCAAGCTTTTGAGCATGCCGTTGTAGTCAACAATCAGTCCGAAATCTTTTCCCGGATAACGCCGGTTGGCGCGGGCAATGGCCTGCATCAAGGTATGCGCCCGCATCGGCTTGTCTATGTAGAGGGTAGCCAAGCATTCGACATCGAAGCCCGTCAGCCACATGGCGCACACAATCGCCACGCGGAACGGGTGCTGCGGATTTTTGAACGCCGACTCCACATCCACACGCTTGCCGTCCGGTGTCTCGAAGCCCAGCTTCATGCGGGCGCGGTGTGGAATGATGTCGAAGCCCCATTTCTTGAATTCTTCGACCTCCTTTTGTGCCTCGCTGATGATGATCTCGATGATGGTCTCATCCAGCCATGCGGCTTTCGCCAGCAAGCGGTCGCGTTGCGCGTGCAGACGTTGCCGGGTCTCATCATCCTGCGCGGCGCCAATTTCGGCCAGTTTGCCTTCAGCCTCGGTGCGAACCGCAGCCGCTTTGGCTTTCCACATGGGCTCGACCAGCATCAGCACGCGAGCGCAGGTGACCTTGTCTATGCACACCAGCATCGACTTGCCGGATTCCCAGCGGGTGCTGCAATGCTCGACAAAATCCGCCGCGATTTTCTCCAGCCGCTCATCGGCGGTGATGACTTCGTAATCCTTGCCGAGCAACTTCTCCAGCAAGGATGTCTGATCCGGGTCGAGGTCGGCGGCAGCCACGGCAAGGGCAATTTTCTCGTTCAAATCCAGCCGCGCCAGCCCCAGCTTTTCGCCCCGGTTTTCGTAGACCAGCTTCACCGTCGCGCCGTCTTCCTCGCTGCGCTTGAAGTCGTAGCGGGAGACATATTCGCCGAAAATCCGCTTGGTCAGTTCATCATGTTTGAACAGCGGTGTGCCGGTGAAACCGATGAAAGCCGCATTGGGCAATGCCAGCCGCATGTTGCGCGCCAGCTTGCCCGCCTGAGTACGGTGCGCCTCATCCGAAATCACGATGATGTCATCGCGATCACTGTATGGCTCGTCCGGCTTCACATCCTGATTGAATTTGTGTATCAGGCTGAACAGGTAACGCGGATTCTCTTTGAGCAATAGCTTCAGCTCTTTGCCGGAACCCGCGCGCGGCGTCTGGTCATCCGCCACACCACAGCCAACGAAGGTCTTGTAAATCTGGCTGTCCAGATCATCGCGGTCGGTCATCAGCACAAAGGTGAAATTGCCCTCCACCGTGCGCCGCACTTTCTCGGCGAAGAAGGCCATCGAATATGATTTGCCGCTGCCCTGTGTATGCCACACCACGCCCAAACGTCCGAGGTCGGGATGCGCGCGCTCGATGATCTGCAAGGTGCGTGGCTCAGCCTCGGCAACCCCCTCGCTAAGGTAGGGTGGCACAACAGGCTCCGCCGCCTTGGGATAAGCGGCCATCGGTTCATTCGCCGCACGATCAGCGTTGGCTACAGGCAACTCAATAACGCGATATTTCAGCCGCTCGCCCGGCGGGAATTGACGCTTGATTTCCTCTTGCCGCACCACTGCCGCCACCGCCTGATTTACCCCCAGCAACTGATGGTTGCGCGCCACCACTTTGCGCACCGCTCCGGCCTTGCTGGCGTCGAACAAAATAAAATTCTCGATGATGTCCAGCAACCTGTCCTTGGCGAGCATGCCGTTGAGCAACACCTCCGCCGCCACGCTGCCCTTGTCCCGCTCGTCCAGCCGCTTCCATTCGCCGAAATGCTCCCACGAACTGGTGATCGAGCCATAGCGGGCATTGTCACCGTTGCTCACGATCAAGAAAGCGTTGTGGTGGAAAGCATGGGCGATAACATTCTCGTCGAGATAGTCGCGCAGATTGCCATCGAAACCGGCGCGGATATTTTTGTACACCGCCTTCAGTTCGATAAACACCAGCGGCAGGCCATTGACGAAGCAGACCAGGTCGGCGCGGCGGTTGTAATTGGGCGTGCGCAGCCCGGTGATCTTGAATTCTCGCACCACCAGAAAGCGATTGTTGCCCGAATTGCGGAAATCAATCACCCGCGCCTGCGCGTGCCGCAAAGCCCCTTGCGCATCGCGGTAGCTCACCGGCACCCCGTCGCGGATCAGCTTGTAAAACGCCTGATTGTGCTGGAGCAGTGAACGCGAATAATCATGGTGAGTGAGCTTGGTTACCGCCTCATTGATCGCCGCCTCCGGCAAAGCGGGATTGAGTTTCACCAGCGCCGCCCGCAGATCGCGCACCAGCACCACCTCGCGCTCACTGGCACGCCCCAGCGTACCGTCCGGGCCGAAGGCCTCCTGATTCCAGGCGTAAACGCTTTCCCAGCCCAACACCTTTTCCAGATGATCGGCAAAGGTCGTTTGAACCAGACGGTCTTCGCTGTTGATGTCGGTGTAGGCCACGCGATGCTTTCTATTGGACAAATAACCGTTGCATAAAGGACATGTCTTTAACGTGTCCTTTATAAAAAACACTAAAGATCATTGCATTACTAAAAGTCATTGGCTCAGGGACACATGACATCATGGCGATTCCCCCACCCTTTGTCCTTTATGATCTTGGCCAGACAGCCGGTAGCGCCGCCAACGGCGCTCACCCTCATGCATTACCCGACCTTCATTCTCCAAATCGTCCAGAGCACGCTTGACCGTCTTGGCAGAAATCTCTGCACCAATCCGTCGGTTTACATCGGTGCTTGAAGAATCGGGATAACGCGCCAGGTCTTCCAGTATCAGCGCCCGCAAGCGATGCGGCTCAATGCGCAGCAGGGTGGTAGGCAGCTTGAGATCGGCACCACGCAACAAGTTTGGATCAACAAAGTAACGGGTGCCCTGTGTGCGTCCGGCACTCTGCACCAAAGCCATCGTCTGCAAGCGCCCCAGCCAAACAGCGAGTTCATCCGCCCCATCCGTCTCCAGCAAAGCGCCCAACTCCCTCGCCGTCATGCCTTCCGTTTGCGCCAGCACACCGAGGGTAATCCGCTCGCGCTGCGTCAATTGAAAGCGTTCATCCGCCTCCATGACCAGTCGCATCACTTCGGGTTTCGCAATCCGCCGCTGAATAGTCACCTTCACCCAGTCTGCGCCTTCTTCCGGCACTGGCGCGGGACGCCCGTGCGACAGCAGCCGGTCGTACATCAAATCGAAACCGGTGCCTTCCCGTTCCATCAGGCCAAGATCATGGAATATCCGCGCCAGTGCCTCGTTGCGGCGGCGGCTGGCGTGCAGAATGTTACGCGGCGTCACGCCCAGCGGCAGCCTGCCCGGATTCACCACCTCCAGCCGTTCCGGGTGCAGATTGAGGTAGATGTCGCCCTGCTGTGTATAAGGCCGATGCACCAGCGCATTGACCAGCAGCTCGCGCACCACCTTTTCATCGTAGGCCGGAACACTGCGCCGATACAGACCCTCGGCCACCTCATAGCTCTCGCGGAAATCCGGCACCTCGCGCCAGATCGCATCCACCAGTTCGACAGGCGACAGCGCGCAGTCGTCCCAAACCCACTTATTGATCTTTTGTCCCCGCTCGTCGTATTTGATCGCCTGCACCAGCGGCGCAGTGCCCAGCGCCCGCCGGTCGGCAGTGGCGCCAAGCAGCAACACACCTAGGCGGGTAAGCGTATTGCCCAGCGCGAGACCGTAATGAGTCAGCAACTCGTCGGCGCTTTTCTCCTTCACAGCATCCTTCACCCGGTCAGAGGCGCGGATACCCTGCACGAAACGGGCGAACTTGTCGGCGTCGGCAGCACCGCGCGGCACACCGCTATCCATCGCCTCCCATGGCCGACCTGGTCGCTCGTTTGCCAGACGCAGCACATCGTCACCCAGCACCGGCTGGCAGCTATCCCCCACCCGCAGGAAGTAACGCCCATCGCGCGTCGAAGCCACGCTGGGCGACCGCTCAATCACCAGCTCAATAAACTCGCCGCCGTTGTCCGCGCGCTGCAAGCTCGGCAACGCCTGCACATTCACCGTCAGTTCGCCGATGCGCTTGCGCAAACGATCCAGCAGTTCCGGCGGCACAACCTGACCGGCAGGCGGCAATGCCTCGCCATCCTCAATGCCGATCAGCAAGCGGCCACCCGCACTGTTGGCGAAGCAAACACAGTCCTTCGCCAAGGCTTCCCAATCGGCTGACTTGCCGATGATGGTTCGCATGGATTTGCGATCGGTGTGCTGGTCTTCCAAACTCACTTGACCTCCAACTTTATTTTGGCCTCGGCAACCAATTCAGTGGCACCGTGATTCATCTGTATTTCATAGTCCCGCCTAAGGCGTTTGAAGATGACGTCAAACACAAGCGGGCTGCGTCTACGGCCTTCCAGTATCTCGTCCTGCAAGCCTCTCGCTGCCGTTGTCAGATACGTCGGCGACTTCTTTCCACTAAGCGCCTCATTCCACAACTTCTCGGCATGATCCTTCAACTTGTCCAACCGGGCCGCAGCTTCAATGTGCTCGGAATATTGCCGGATGCCCAGCAGCAACGCAGGCGCAAGTGGCACAAGCGCTTTCAGCACAAGGTCTTCAACCGTAAACCCATCGCCCAGCGCCAATATCAGCACAACGACGAATACTGCGGAGACGACGGTAATAATCGAGGTCGCATATCGCCTTCTTTGTTTCGAGTCCCACCAGCAATTTGCTCTCTGACAGACGATCCGCCCGATATGCAGTGGGAGCTCTCCAGCCTCTGGCGGATACCAATCATTCAGCGGCGGCATCTTGTTCGCCCACGTCGAGTATTTCTCGGACTGCTCCTTCACCAGCTCAGGGTCGGGGCGCTTGCCGGCCTTCAGATCATTCCAAGGAAGTGACAGGACATCGCAATCAAATAGCTCCTGTATCCCCGCCGCAGAGCTCCGCAAGCGTTTCTGCCAGGGCGAAAGCCAGAAGACATCGCACAGTACCACCACTACCCCCCACAGTGCGACATAGCCTTTGGCAAATGGGCACAACAGCGCAAGAAAGGCTGTAGTGGCAGCCAGAGGCCCGCTCAGAAACACATGAAAGCCGAGCACCTTCTTGGCTGTTGCATAAAGCTGCCGCTGAGCAGCCAACCGTTGTAGCTGCCGATCTGTGTTCTGTTCGGTTGCGATTGAGTTCATCAGTAATAGTAAGTCGGGAACTGGTCGTTGTAGAGAAGCCGCCACCAGTAGAATGCGTCCTGTATGTTTCCTGCATCCGAGGCATCCCTAGCTTTGTTTGCTCGCGTAAGGGCAGTGACCAGTTTCGACAGCGCATCAGTACGAGCGGCATCGGTTTTGCAGGGTGAAATGTAGCCGGATACGCCCATTGGGTCCTGCATGCGTGCCAACTGACCATCCCAAAGTAGTTTCAGCACACTTCGGACATCATATTCGTAGAGGATTGACTTTTCTTCGGAAGCAAACTTGGCGACACGTAGCTCTAGGTAGAAGGAGGAAATAGGCACATCCCGGGAATACTTCCAGGCCTTGATGAAGCGGATCAGCGGTTTCACTTTGCCACCAAGCTTGTCGTCAATCCATTGGACGTAGGCATTGTGGGCATCCGGGCTGGCATTCATCCATCCACCAGAGCCGTCGGCAATGTCGTAAATCTTGTAGCCGTTATCTTCCCTCACATAGTCAGCAGGGACGATTTCAGTCGTCCCTGCTGCTGTGCCGCCGAACGGCACCACTACCGCAGGGCAGCTCACGCGGACACCGGTATGTGGAAAGCGAACATCCAAAACATTTCGCACAATGGTGAGGGAGGATGTCGAGTTTTGCTTGAGCTTGTCGGTCGGGAGGCACGCCAAGTAATCAACATCGCTGCACCCAGAAACACTGGTGCCGTTCCCAAACGAGCCAATGCGAGTAAACCGCTTAAGGCCGAAGTTATTTGTTAGGCATGTCTCAATTGAGGCTCGGTGACTTTTTGCCGCTACCGATTCCGCTGTACTCGCTGTTAGCTTTACGAGGAAGTCTCTGAAACCTTCATCAATTGTCCTTGGCATGGTAGTTGTCCTGTTTGAGATTAGACAGCGAGATCGCCGCTCATCAGGCGCGGCAGCAGCAGGTCACGGGCGACGCGGAGTTTTTGATTTTGTGCGCGCAGGTTGTGTGCTTCTGTCAGCAGCGGTTCTGCGAACTCATTGAAGGCATTCGACAGAACAGGCGATGGAACAAGTATCTTCGCCCGTTCGAAGTCGCCCGCAACCACAGCGGGATAGGCCGCGCCTTTGGCATGGTTCTCCAAATAACCGACGAACAAATCTGTCGTCACGGCTTGGTAGAGAAATGAAGTCGGCAGCGAAATCGGGGTAATCACGGCAAAACCAGTTGATGCGACAAGATTCTCGGGGGGCTGCCAAATCACGGCGTGAGAGCGCCGGTTTGGACGGACGCAAGACCAGATAATGTCCCCATGATTTACAACTCGACGCGCTCGGCTCGGCGCATCCTGAAAATGATATGGCGTAGTTTCGTTAATTGCCCCTGGCGTAACTGATGCGATGTCTATATATTCGATCTCGCCGTCGTAGGTACTGCCAAGATTTGTTTGGTTAATGTGTGCAACATCGCCTAACGTCTTCCGCTCCCATCCCTCCGGCACTCCATCGGCGACACGAGTGTGCTCATGGCCGGGGAAGCGTAGGCGGACGAACCACTCGCTGTAGAGTAGCCGCGCCGATTCTTCCAGCAGCACCATCCGCCGCCGGTTATTTTCGATCAGGTCGTCGTAGGTGGAAACGATGTCGGCAATAGCTCTCTGAACATGAATGTCGGGCAGAAAAATGCTCATCTGTTTCAGGTGAGTCGGCCCAAAATTTGGCTGTGCTCCTCCAGTCACGAACCCCTCGACCTGACCTGCAAACTCCGGCGACCTAAGCCACGCATAGAGAAAATCATCATCAAGGATGTTTCTATCTGGACTATGAAAACGAATGACGCTGGTATTCATCATCAGCGGAAGGTGCTCAGCACGGATTCTCCCGACCTTTCCATAGGTATTGCCAGAGCTGGCTACTACGATGTCGTTTTCCTCTACTGAGAAATGCGTGTAGCGACCCTCAAACTCGCTCAACGCGATGTACTTGTCGGTATTCGATACATCAACTGAGCCATCCCCGAGAATGTTGGTGACATTGATTACCTTCATTCCTTCAGGAGCCCATTGGTGAGTTCTCAACCCTGGGCCTTCTTGGAAAAATGCGATGTCTTTGAGGGGCATCCTTTGGCTAAGGCGCTGACGACTGCTCATACCCCCAACCCCTCGAAGTTTTCCTGAATCTTCGCAGCCAACCCCACTGCCTCCAGATTCAGGTCGGCCAGCTCCACATGGATGTCGCGCAGTGTTTGCTCGAAATCGAAATCCTCGTCCACCACCACCGGGGCGACACCGACATAGCGGCCAGGGGTAAGGCTCCAGTCGGCGGCTTCGATGTCGGCACGGTTGACCACCTTGCACAGGCCGGGCACGTCCTGCATTTCGGCGTTGGGGAAGCGCTCTTGCAGCCAGGCGATCTGGCGGTGAATGTAGGTCGCGGCCTTGAGTTGTTCGACGGCGACTTTGCGCTCTTCGTCGAGTTGTTTGATGAGTTTGCCGCTGGCGCGGCGGTCGAAAAACTCGGCGGCGGTTTCATCCGTGGCCAGCTCATTCGCCAACTGCGCAGCACGGGCGGCGAGTTTGTAAAGCAGGTCTATCTGTTTGATGAGGCCGCGTGCGGCATCGGCCAGCGGGTCGAAGGTTTGTCTCGCGGTGTGTTGAGCTTCGTTGGCCTTCTTTGAATCCGCGTGGGCACAGATGCGTGCCCACCCTACAAGAGCTTCCGTCAGGACGGTGCGGTCGGTGACGTAGGCGTTGGCGGCTTCTGCCCATTCGTTCAGAGCATCGGCGAAGGCTTGCTGCTTTTCCGTCTTGAACGTATTGAGCGCGATGGCGATTTCGGTAAAAGCTGCCACCAATGGCGTGCGGCTGGCGGTGAGCCGGGTTTCAAAGGTGGTGAGCGCCGGGGTGATGGCGGCGCTCTCGCTTGCGAGCCGGGCGCAGTAGTCCTGCACCAGTCCAAGGAAGCGCTCCCGCTGTCCGCGATACAGCCAGACGATGGCGGTGAGGTTGGCTTGCTGCTCGGGGCTGAAGTCGTAAATCTTGCGCGTGACCTTGCGGTAGATGTTGCGGGCGTCGAGCATCAGCACCCGGTCTTTTCGCTCTGCCGGTTTGGAGCGGTCGAAGTGCCACAGTTCGCAGGGCACGGTGCGGGTGTAGAAGAAGTTGGAACGGATGGCGATCATCACATCCACGTCGCCGGTTTCCACCAGTTTGCGTCGCACTTCCTTTTCGCCATGACCGGCGCTGCTGGCTTGCGAGGACATGACGAAACCGGCACGCCCCTTGTCCGACAGGTAGCTGTAGAAGTAGGAAATCCACAGGTAGTTGCCGTTGGAGACGCGCTTGTCCTTGTTCACGCCGGGCAGGCCGAAGGGCAGGCGGCGGTCGTCCTTGACGCGCTCGGCATCCACCATATCCACGTTGAACGGCGGATTGGCCATGACGAAATCGCAGTTGCCCCACAGCGCGCGGCCATCCTGCAAACGGTGTACGTCATCGTAGAAAGAATTGGCTTCGCGGATGTCGCCCTCCAGCCCATGCACCGCCAGATTCATCTTAGCGAGGCGGATAGTGGTGGCGGTTTTTTCCTGACCATAGAAGGTGACGCGCTTCATCGTGTCCAGCCCTTCATGCTCGATGAAGTGGCTGGATTGCACGAACATGCCGCCGGAGCCGCAGGCGGGGTCTAACACCACGCCATGGTCAGGCTCGATGACGTTGACTAGGGTCTGTACCAGCGAGGGCGGTGTGAAGAATTCGCCGTTGTCCTGCGCGCCCTGCATGGCGAACTTCATCAGGAAGTATTCGTAGATGCGGCCGAACACATCGCCGGAGGCATTGCGCAAGGCTGCCGAGTCGAAATTGCGCAACAGGTCTTCGAGCAACTTGTTCTCGAAACGGTCGTAGTCCTTGGGCAACTGCCCGGCCAGCGGCTCGAAGTCGGCCTCGATGGCATTCATGGCCTCGACCAATGCCGCGCCGAGATTGGCGCCGGAAGGCAGCTTGAGCAGGTGATCGTAGCGCGCGATCTCGGGCAGCATCAGCGCCCGGCGCTTGATGAAATCACCTTTGACCAGCGTGCGCTTGGGCATCTTCCCGGCAGCCTGATCGGCCTCGATAGCCTGCAACGCGGCCTGATAGCGGTTGGTGGCATGGCGCAGAAAAATCACCCCCAGCACCGGCATACAGTATTCGCTGCTGGTCAGTTTGGAATTGGCACGCAGTTGATCGGCAGCCTCCCATAGGCTGTCTTCGATCTTGGAAATATTCTGCAAGGCGTTGGCGCTCATCGGCTCATTTCTTGTTGGGTTTTTTCGGCTTGGCGCTGGCCTTGATGCCGGACTGCTCTGCATGAGCCAAGACAAGCACCTCCACCATGGAGGCAACGGAGCGATGCTCTTGCTCGGCAGCCTGGCGGATCAAGTCTTTGATCTCGGTGGTCGTCCGAATGGACAGGGTTTCACACTTGTTGCGGGGCATAGATCAATCCGGTTTTTTGCGGCCTCGCAAATGTACTGCCTTTCCCATGCGATAGCAATGCAAAAACCCGCGACATGCAAAAACACGCTGAAACTTCTGCTTGAGGACATGCAGGGCTACTACTCCAACGAGGTCGTCTCAACAATACTCTCGAACTGCTCCAGCACCTCTGGATGTAGTTGCTTTAAATACCGGACAACGGCCTTGTTCTCCAGAAGTTTAGCAAGGTAGCCCCGCGCCAAAACCAGATTGAGTACGTCCTGCCCGTAAGTCTGTTCCACCAGCTTGTATTGCCCCTGCACGTTGCCCATCTCCCGCTCCATGCGTGACATCTGCTCCTGAGTGACCCCTGCGCGCTTCTTCGGTTTCTTACCTTCAACCAGCATATCCGCCGGTGTGGCCGCCAGCAGCGCATCGGCATAGCTCGTCGTCAGGTTGTTCGCGGAAATCATGAGTTCCACACATTCAACCTGCCGAATGGGTTTCATCTGTCGCAGCACTCGTGAGACGTTGGTGGTGAATTGACGATCCTTGAGTAATTCGATGGCTTCCTCGCAAACCCCATCCAGCAACGTAGCCTTCTTGTGAATCGAGCTGACGTCAATACCAAGCGTTATCGCCAATCGGCTGGGTGAGACCCCGCGATCTATGGCGCGGCGAATCATATAATGCTCCTGAATCGTCGATATCCGGTTGATCCGTGTGTTGTAGGTGTAGCTTTCGTCATCTTTTGCAATCAGGCACGGCGCTTCGATATGGCCCAGTTCGCGCAGCGCAATCAGGCGAATGTGGCCATCAAGCAGCAAGTGTTGTCCGGTTCCGGCGCTTGCTGGTGTTACCGAAAGCGGCTCAATCAAACCGATTTCCGTAATGGAAGCGAGTATCTGCCGATATTTGCGGGATGTAATCAGGTTAGCAGGCGTCTTCCGCGATGGCAGGAGGTTATCCAGAGCAACAGTCAGTGGCTCTGGTATGAACCCCAGCTCCACCTTGCTCATGTCAGGCTCCCGCTACTCCAGGCACGGTCGGCAAGATATTTTGGCAAGTTATCCATACCTTCGGCGCGCAGGAGATTCACGAAATTCTCATCCGCCAGTAATTGGCGCATCGCGCCGATGGCGAATAGAAGGCGTTGCTGGACAAACTCTGCCTTCTTGACCATCAGTTTCTGGCGCTCGACTTCCCGCCGGTAGGTGCGTACCAAGCTTGAAGTCGATGTCTCTGCCCGCTTGCAAGGGGTCGCCTTAGAGACTGATCGCCCCATCGTCTGTCGCTTCTCGATGATGCGCCGCATTTCCATCAACTGTTTGCCGCGCAGCTTGCCGGATTCGTAGGCATCCTGCAGCGCGGACTGCAAGGCTTTGTCGTCGTCACCTGCGCCGACAATGGTGAGTGCTGCGTTGAGCGGAACGTGGCCTTTCTCAACGGCAATCAGCAGCCGCTCCTCGCCCTGCTCAAGGAGAGTGAGAATGCCCTGCACATATTGCATGGTCAGACCGGTCTTGGCGGCGATGTTCTTGGGGGTGTAACCCTTGCTCTTAAGCTGCCCGATGCCAGCCAGAATTTCCAGCGGGCGGCTCTGGCGACGAGCGATGTTCTCCGCAAGGCTCATAAGAAAAGCATCTTCATCGCTGACATCAATTACCAGCGCTGGAATCTCGGTTTCGCCAAGGGTGCGAAACGCCGTCAAACGGCCTTCACCGCAAACCAGAAGAAACCGCTCTCCAGAATCAGTAGCGCGCGGTGTGACCGAGATCGGTTTCTTAAGGCCAATGGACTTGATGTTGCCAACAATTTCGCCAAACACCCTGGCATTTCGTTCTCGCGGGTTGAGGACATCAATCTGATCTACCGGAATCATCCGTATCTCGCTGGTCGTGTGCCTGGCTGTCATGCTGCCCTCCGTAGTCGTGTGCGCGCTGCCATGTTGTAAAGGTAATCGAGGGAATCGAAACGGTAGCTCTCGAATTCGATGGCGTTCTGCTCGGCCAGACTGATGCGTGGTAACCAAAAATCGAGCCGGGGCAGCAGGTAGTAATCCAGCGCCGCTTGATTGGTATGGTCGAGGCGCACGGCAACTGTGATGTCGGGGCACAGGCTGGTGTCGAACCTCACCTTCCAGCGGTGACTGCCGCTGTCATGTGTGTTGCAACGAGCAAGCACCAGAGAGACGCTGAATTCCCCATTGACGCGCAGGATGTCGGTGGCCGGATCGCGCACGACCATGCCGCCGATGGCAGCAATCCTGGCCTCGGTTTGGGCGACAATTTCGGGGTGCATCTGGCGCAAGAAGTGATTGACCTCCAGATAGCGGTAGTCGCGGTCAGGTGTAAAACCAACCTATCTGATAGGCCCGGATCAAACTGCCAAAGCGGTTGGAATAGACGGCAGCCGACGGCATCCCCTCTGCTTCATTGATGATCAGGCCGGAAAGAATTCCCTTGCTTTGATAGAGCTGGCGCAAGCGTTCGATCAGGTTCTCGTCGGTGTAGCGATGTGTCCGCGCACGAATGATGCCCTGAGCGGTATAGAACACCTCGGGCGGAACGATAGGCTCGAAAGCGCCTTCCTTCTTGATCCACATGTCCGGGGTATTTTCCACCCGAACTTTCTTGAGCTTGAAGGAGGTGCGGTTGAAAATGTTGTTGCCGATATATTTCTCGTTGGTCAGCAACTCGTTGACAGTGGCGCGCGTCCATTCCCGGTCGAGGTCGGTACGCACCTTCATATCGTTCAGCCGGATGGCAATCGCCGATTCAACCAGCCCCTCGTCAATGAACCAGCGATAGATCAAGTTGACGATCCTGACTTCCTCCTCGGGGCCGGGCATCAAAATGACGCGATCTGTTTGCAGACTTTTGTGTTCACCGCGAGTCAGTTCGCTTTTGATCGAGCCATGCTGGTCGAGGAGGACGCGGCGCAAGCCGTAGCCCGCTGGGCCACCCTGGCGGTAGCCCAGTTCAATCAGCCGACACTGACCGGCAAAAACTTTCGCCGATAACTCACGGCTGTATTCTCCAGCCATTGCCCGTTTGACGCCTTTGACGATGGTGGAAACTGGCGAGCCGTCGTTCTCAAACTGCTCGGCGCAGTAAGTAACCTGGATGCCAGCACGGCGGCAGATATACTCGTAATAGGCGCTTTCGTCGGCATCCTGAAATCGCCCCCAGCGGCTGACATCGTAGACCAGGATGATCTGGAAATCGGCAACTCCTGTCTCAACGTCCTTGATCAACTTCTGCAAGGAGGCACGTCCTTCTATACTCAGTCCGCTCTTGCCCGCGTCGGCATAGGTCTTGACGATTTCGATACCGCGCCGGGCGGCATACTCACGAATTTTGTCGGCCTGATTCTCGGTGGAGTATTGCTGGTGCTCGGTGGACATGCGTACATATTCGGCTGCACGGAATATGGATGTCTGTAATGCTGCGCCGTTATTTATTTCGTCATTATCCATGCTGCGGAGCCGTCCCTTTGAATTGAATTCCCGGCTCCCGGCTTCACGGATGCGTCACGCACCTCGCATATATTAAAGGAATGGCGCGGGGCATCGATGTAGTCGTGTCGAGAGCATTTCGCGCGAGACGTTAGCAGCGGAAATCGCCATGGTCTATAGCATCTACTCTTTGCAATCAGCCCATGTCGCTATCGGACGGATCGCTACCGCATGAAATCAAATTGATTTCTACTATCCACGCATCCATCTTTGCAACTCTTGACGCGTCAACGGGTGTAAGCCGGTAGATGCCAGACGGCACAAGGCTTTCCGGTCTTGACGCGTCCATCTTTGCAATTGGCGCATCGCGGCGCTTTGTGTTGCGAATTCTTTGCTGGGTGCGATTGCGCTCGACATAGCCAGGATTTTTAGCTCGGTAGTTGCGCGAGTAATTTGGGTGCAGATCGGCCCATTTCTTGGCGTGCTCTCTCTGACCAATATTGTAGGCAGGATCAGTTTGACGTTTGGCCTGCTGCCAGCGCCGTTTACGTTCGCGCTGGCATTCCGCCGATGAACAAATTTGTTGATGCTGAACTTGTGGGCGCGGCACGAACTGTTTGCCGCAGATTGGACAACGCTTGCTTGCCATGAAACCTCCTGACATGGCGTGCCAGCGATGTCTGCGGAGGTGAACCGCTGAATCAGGATCTCACGGATGCCCTGCTGAATACTTCCAGTGATGCAGGGGCGTGGAGCAGAACTCGATTTCAAAGTTGAGCACCGGCACGATAACGCCAGAGACGCCGCATTTCAAAATTGAACCTCTCCCTCCCTGAATGGCACGCCGTTTTGCGCGCCTCCCTGCCACTTTTGTTTGATGGCCGCTTTGTAATTCCGAAATACGTCTTTTTTGGTCACATTTCAGCGTCAACATCACTCGCTCCACGCCTACCATCCCGATTACATTAGTGCCCACCACAGCCTCGACGTGGCCTCCTAGCTGGGGAAATTAAATAAACAGCATTCAATGGTACCGCCCCTCTGAACAGAGACGGGCATATGAAGAAGAGCCGGAAGCCAAGCCTGGAACGGGTTTCCGACATGCCGGTGGCGCGTGAAATCGCGTGACACCAGTAGAAACGATCCTGTTGTCGCCTGTGGATGGGCCTGCGGCTGACTCACATTTGGTGAGTTGGCCTGCCCCGACCGGCAGCCCGTAGGACAACGACGTTGGATGATGAATACGCTGGCTACTCTATGGCCTGCGCCCTCCCATGGCCTGCCTGCACGGCATCCGCGCCCGCAGCGCGTGAACCAACACTCACCACTCGATTTCGGTCTTTCCGGTGGGCCGGGGATTTTTCTTATGGCAGTCGTTATGGCTGTTTGCATTTCAGCTTTATCCAGTGCAGTTCATTTAACCGTTCGTGGTGAGCCTGTCGAACTACCACTCAAAACCAACAAGGAGATATTTATGGGAACTCGCAACTTTGATCTTGGCGCCCGCGACATGAAAGCCGCCGGCCGCATTGCCCTCGAAGAAGGTATGCGCTCGTTCGCCAGCATAGACACCATGTCCGACCGCTGGAACCTCTTCGTGGACTACGTCCGCGAGCATCATGCCATCGGGCGCATGGAAATGGTTTCGCCGGACGTGGTCATCGAATACGGCTCATGGCTGGCTGACCGGGTGGACGAAGATGAGCTTGAAGCCGCCACCGCACAGAACTACGTGAGCGCGGTCAACCGGGTATTGGAAATTGCGCGCGGCGACCGGCATGTGGCCGTGTCACCCACCCGTGACTGCGGAATTCCGCTGCGTAACGGCATCGCCCTGGACTGTCAATTCATAAGCACCTCCCAACACTTCGATTTGCTGAGCCATTTTGATGAGCCGGCCCGAATCATGATCCGGTTGCAGCGGGCGTTCGGCCTGCGCTTCGAGGAGTCCGCCAAGTTTGATGCGCGCGGCGTGGATGATTACACCGAGGCCAAGGTGCTGCAGGTGGTCAACGGCACCAAGGGCGGGCGCACACGCGAAGTGCCGATGTGCATGAGCGCACAGTTTGAAGTCCTACATGCGGCGAAACGCTACCAGCGCGGTGGACGCTCCCTCCTCCCGGAGGAAATGTCCTACGCGGAATTCCGCCGCCAGTGCTACCGCATTGCCAACGGGAACGGCATCCGCTTTCATCGGCAGCGCCACACCTACGCCTACCTGCGCTACAAGCGCGTGCTGGGCGCGGAATGCCCGGTCATGGCAGGTGTGCCGCATGGCCAGCCGCACATCGAATGGCTGGCCCTCCAGTTGAAAATTTCCGAGGCCGAGGCGAAGGAGCGGGATCAGAAAGTCCGCGCGCAGATCGCGCAGGAACTGGGCCACGGTCGCGTCGAGGTGACCAATGCCTACCTTGGCTGAGCAGGTTCGGCGCAGGGCGCATGTGTATGTCGCGCATGGCGGAAAAACCAACCGGCGTCAGCAGGTGGATCGGCTGGTAATTATGGTCAGTTGGATGCAGGCGGAATTCCGGCTGACCGGCATCGAGCAGATCGGCAAGCGGCAGGTAATCGCATTCTGGAAGACTCACCGGGATATGGCACCGGCGACGGCTTATGCTTACTGGTTGGAGATCAAGGTGTTATGGGGATGGTTGAGGCGGGCGGAGGAGCCGCCGATGCCTCGTTCAAGGATATAAGAAAGCGCCCCTGAAGTATTCTCTTCAATCAGTTTGTTCGCAAACAAAAACAGAAACCACTTCTTCCTTAATCAAGGCAAGGTGCCCCGCTCTACGAGGTGCCAACGATCTATTTAGGATCGGATCACGAAACGAATGTATCTTTCTAAAACCAGCACCCTCTATTATTTCATTCAAAATAATTGAGGTTTTAACATGAACCCCCGCAATAACATTATCCCCGCAGACTACTGCCAATCTTCCATCGTCAGCCATCAATCTACGTACTTTTGAAAATACTTTATTCATATCCACAAGGTAGCGCAGCAAGATTTGTTCGCCTTTTTGAGACTTGCACTGAATATCACCAAGAACTTCAAATCTGGATCTAAATTTTTCCAAGTGGCATGAAGAAACAGAGGCAAGCAATTGCCCCCGTTCTGTACCAATGAATCGATCAGATAACTGTCTACATGTAAATGGAAGCAATTCTTCGAGCCAATATAATTCAAGCTTAGAGTTGCGATAGTAGTCTTGGGCGTTTGCATACGGCGGAGAGGTGATAACCGCATCAATTGGGCCGTCAATATCCCATGCAATATTGTCATTTACAGCATCGGCATGTCGGATTTCAAAAGATGTAGTGTTTCTAGGCAACGTACAGGATTGGATCGCAACTAGCAGATTTCTTGAAATAGCAAAAGGGTCAATGTGCAAACCTCCCTTTCGCTCCTTAGCGAGCTTTGAAATGAAAGGCTTGGGGCTGCGATCATCAGCCCTAGAACATAGACGTATTGATTGTGTGATTGCCAGCAACGCTGCTCGACCCTCAGGGCTCTGCGGTAAGTCAAAATATTTCGCCCAATAACGCATACGCTCTAATTTCCCCAACACTGCTGGCGTGAACCAAGTGCACTTAGTTTTCCACGCAATTTCAAATGATTCAGGTTTCTGTGAGGCCGCGTTAATCACGTGATCAAGCAGGATAGCTGCTGAGTCGTACTCGAACCCTTCTACTCTAACTTGCGCTAGCAGGACGGCATATGGATTAATGTCGGATCCCATTACCTTTAGCCCTCGACTGGCAGCGGACAGCAACACCTCCGCCGATCCGCAAAAAGGATCGTAAACGGTCGTCGCCTCCTCGAAATATTGGTCGAGTATTTGGTGTGCCAATTTCGGTACCATTTTTGCGGGGTACCGTCTTGCCCTTGCTTCAAGGCTAGTCATTTCGCTTTTTGATAGATCAGCCAAGTTGGTCCTATGCCATGTGAGTAAAAAAGTTCGTTATGCCGTAGCGGGCTTAAATAGAGTATTGCCGGTGAATCTGTTGCAGAGCGTGTGTAGAGAAAAACACCCAGTGCTTGTGGTTTTGTTCCAAGCGGGCAAATCACCTGCACACAATCAGACAACACACCAGATGTATCCAAGCGCAATGTTAGCTCGGCGGCCACCTTTTCAGGATCAACGCAATCTATCGAGCCAACATCTTCAGGCCTCAGTCGTTCAAGCAATGCGGCATTTAACTTTTCCGCACGACCTTTCCAACTAGCTCGATAAGGGGGGTCCCCCACGAGTGCGACAGTATGAATTGGCTGCAATAGCTCGTATGCCGCAAGAGCCCTTTCTCCTTCAAATCCTAGTAAAACAACCATTCGCAGTGGCCTGCTACAATCGGCCAGCCCTGAAAATCCGGGTACGGCCTGCAATGAAGCCACGCCAAAAGAAAGAGGAAGGTCTACCTCAGCGTCATAGTCTTCTGGCTCCGAATAGACCACACTCAACTGCGTATCTAACGACGAGTCGAAAATCCAACTTAGCGTCATTAATAAATGGCGTTTTGTAAAAACTGAAATATCAAAAACAACAGGCCTACCGCTCCACTCCGCTAGGATACTCTTAAGTTGCAAGCCATTCTCTCCCATGAAGCTCTTTACAGCATCGGACTCGTTGAATGTCAACTCCTTGACGATTGATTTCCCATCCAAGTAATGCACAATTTTATTGTGATTGACCTCGCGCTTCGGATTGCAATCATCGTAGTGAAACAGCAACGTCGTGTGCGGTAGCCATCCAAATTGATCCCGGAATAAAGCTAAACACCTATCTTCATGACTCGAACAAGTTATGAGGAGTGCATTGTCAGGCAGATATTTGGGTTCGAGAGGTATTCTCATCAGATCAATTTTGCTGTTCCGCTCATTTTTTCAAGCTTACTACGCGATACTCTCCCAACAAGTTGACGCTGAATTGTTTGCCGTCTTAAAGGATCCAGCAGCCCACACAGGTCAGCGCAACTAACTGAAGTTACCCAGCGAAGACGGGGACTAAATCCCAAGACAGGGGCATAAATGCGGGATATATGAAATTCGATAGGCTGTGTGTCACCCAAATGCTTGGGCCGCATGCCCGACCTCCCCCCAGGGGTCTGAAAAATGCCTTCACGTTCGCCAATAGATAGGTAGTCGCTCACGACTTTATATTGCGGCAGCGACATTGACTCTGGGTCGGATACCGCCAATCTTCCCGCTTCAGGTTCGGACGTATGTTTCAACAGCTTAACTCGCAAACAATCTCCAATATCAATCAAGAAGTATTTCAACGATTCGCCATATTTCGCTATGTTACGGCTGATTGTTGCCAGGTTATGCTCAGAAACAAGGTAAGCAGCACGCGTTTGAGCTTCAGGTAAAACTATAGTCACATTTGAGCCGCCGTTCTCCTGTGTTTGCAAATAAAACGCGGTGCCAACAATTTCTTGGAAATAGCGCACCACCCCTGAGCTAAGAAGTGCGAGATCATGCAATCCTGCATATTGTTTCTTTCTTCTCGATCCACCGGTATTCGCAAGTCTGTATTCTGCGGTCTCCTTATAGTATGCAGTACGTTTACGTTTCTGCTCACTATCCATTCCCTCCCAAGTGGATCGACACATATGTGCAACTTCCTCCTCAATTTCATCGATAGTAAACTGAGGCTGGGAATACTGCGGCAGGAAATCTCCGATTTCTTGGACAACAATACCTGCTGATGAAAGGGAACGTAGCACCATTTTTCGCAATAACTCGCAGTAACTGGCGAATTCTTTATCATCAGACACGGAATAGACCAGTGAAATTCTACTGTAGTCATGTATCTCTTGTAGCTCCTGCCCAGACATTGTTGCTGGTGTATCACCAGTGCCAATCTTCTTTGCCACCTTGACTGAATATTCCGGGGGAGCAAATTTTATTAGCTCATTGACGACCTTGCGCTGATGTTCAAATAAATTCTCATATTCGTCTAACAAAATAGTAAATCTTGTCTTGGCTAATTCGGGCAAGTTGTAACGAACCTTCGCCAGCAAATGCTTGAACTGATGCAAATCAAGGGAGGTAAGTGGGGGGTCGATTTGTTGGCCAAAAATAAATCTTCGGCGAGCAAAGCTTGAAATACTCTTGTGTAGTCGCGCACATTCTTCTAGCAACTGCGAAAAGGTATGAATTGAGTTGGCACGTTGAGCCAATTCAAGGGCATCCAGAATTTCCCTAGTCAGTTCGCGCTCTACAATTGCTGAAACAGAAAAAGTGTGCGCCTGCACACAACATCGGATTTCATTGACTAGGCTTTCAATGAGGTTCAGGTAAAATTCTTGCGCAAATGTTTCGTTAGCCTGAAGTATTACGGCTTGGGTAAAAACGCTTTCCTTGCTTTCGGAAAAATTTTCACTTCCGCAATTTGTGAATGCGCCCGGCGTTAACCGCAAATAAAAACCAAACACCTGCGCAATGTTGATCGCGGAGTCTCGCCCGGCGATTACGTTTCTTGCGCGAAGTGACATCAAGAGCATCGATTTCCCAGTGCCGCGAGAACCCTCGATGAAGCTTGAGCGAGGGTCATACAGAGATCCAATCTTGTCCATGGATGGAGCCGTGAAGGCAATCGCAAGAGCATCCGGCAAATCCTCAAATAATTCGGCTCGAACTCTCCAGAATGGATTTCCAGAATTCTCCCTTAAGGCAAGGTTGACGATCTGAGTCGCCGGCTTCTTTGGAATCAGTTTATCGCAAAGCTTGGTTAATGTAGCGAGGTACTGCTGTTCATCCAGAGAACCAAACACTTTCGATATTAGCAAAGGAGGAATCTCACATTGCCCAAGCTGCAAAAGGATTACCTCCTTGTCAGATTTTGAAATAGACATATGAGTTGCTGCATTAACTTCAGCTCTCTGCCACTTGGCTGTAGCGGAATGGCTGGAGTACACAATCAAAATAACGTCTGCAAGTCCCAACCCATCATTCATGAAGTTTATGATATCGTCACCAAAAGTTACTTCGCCGACATCTATTACAACATCGTGCCCAACATTACGAAGGTCGCCAGCAAGTTTATTGGCAAGATGCGAATCCTGATTGGCATGCGAAACAAATATTCTTTTCATGTTTTAAGATTTTGCATTTCGTATGGGCACTGTATGGAGCTCACGCCAGTCTCCCGTTCTAATTGTCCGCCGGGGCTGCACCGTACATTGCGGCGCGATTTTGTTGCTGCGGTTGCGCAAGTGGGATGCACTCTAAACGAGGCGAGGTGAAGTTGCAACGGCAATGGCCGCGCGCGTTCGGTTAGCTGCCATTTACGAGTGCCGAAATAATTTTCCAGTGGATTCCTGCATGGAGGAAAACCAGCTTGGTGCTTCCTGGTGAGCGACATTCCCATTCCGATGACGAACCGCTCCGGCTGGTTATAAATAGGTTAAAAGGTTACCGGCCTCCTTCGCTCGGAAAGCCTTGCTGCACTATGGTTTCGGAAAAATTTGCCCCTACTCAAACGCCATGTCGAGTTGCGTGGAACATCCTTTTTCCTACTCATACGCCAAGTCATGAGCCGCGTTTCCCTACTCAACCGCCAATAGCTCCCTACTCAAACGCCTATAGTGCGGCAGTAATTCGGCGGGAATTTTGCGTCTGGATCGAACGATTTTCGGCATCTCCCTATTCAAACGCCAATAGTTTTTCTACTCATCCGACAATACTGATGCAGCCAGAAGATGCGTGGCAAGCTTCGACAGGCTCAGCCCGAACGGAGTTAAATACTTCACCATGCCAAATCAATAGTCAGCGCCGGACGACAGCAATGTTGCCGCCGTTGATCTGCCATGAAACGAGGAATCCGGCCTTCAGCAATTCATCCAATGCGCGGACTACTGCCTTGCGGAGATTGTCGGATCGGCTGATGGTGAGGTCGGCAGCGCGTTGGATTTCTTTGAGGGAAAGCGGGCGCGGTTGCTGGTGGCTGGCCAGATAGCCGTGCAGCCAAGTGGCCAAGCCTTCAGGTAATTGTCGGCGCTGCGCCCAGTGGAGGTAGGTGAAATGCTGGCCGTGAAACAGCGTTGCCAGTTCCGGGGCGAGCTTAACTTGGTAGTGCGGCAGCGGCTTGCCGGTGCTCTCGTCCTGCCAGCAAAAGGCCGGGATCATGGATAGCGAGATTGTGTGCATGGTGCGTTCGGCATAGAAAGCCAGCGCGGTGGCCTGCAAGCGCGTGAGGCATTTGCGCAGGTGGGCGTAGGTCTCACCGGAAGGTGTCCAGCCGACGGCCTTGCAAAAGCTATATGGCGTGAATTCCACGGGCGCACCCAACGGAGTATCGCTGGCCATCTGAATCAGTTGCAACCAGACCGTGGCATCGTCCTGCCGCAGTTCCTCGCCTGTGTAGGTGATGCGCCCTTTGCCGATGATCGCCAATGTTTCCTGCCGCAAATATCGTCGCTTCTGATTGCGGTTGCGTGCGTTGAACAGCGCGCTGCGTAAAAATTCGTTCGGTGCGCAGCGGATTTCTTCCGGCCAGAGGGGAAGCTGGTCGCCACGCATCCAAGCTTTGAGGTGCTGTGGCCCGGAATTATTGTTTTTTCGAGTTGGTTTTTGCATGGCGGTTGGCGTCCAGCCCGTGACGTTAACTTCCGCCCGCATTTGATGGCGCCCGAAATGTGGCCCGGTAGGGCGCATTTCAACGCCGCAATCCTGACGCGGTGATATTCAATTCGACTCACGGAATCAATGTTATTAATGGAGTGACTATGTCGAATTGGACGAGAGGTGATTTATGAGCCAGCGGTTGATACGCCTTCCGCAGGTCAAGGCCATGGTAGGCCTTGGCACGACGGCGATTTACGACAAGATCAAGAAGGGTGAATTCCCGAGGCAGATCAAGCTCGGGCGCTTATCCGGTTGGGTCGAGTCAGAGGTGCAGGATTGGATAAGCCAGCAGATATTGGCAAGTCGTCCGGAGTCAGTAAGTTTATCGTCTCGCGTTCAGGTTTCGTGTTGACAATAATTTCTTCTGGAATGTTATCAATCCAGTCCGCCCAGGCTTGCATCATATTCCGGCGTTCTGGCAGGTATTCGGCATGGTTGTAGGCGGCCTTGGTTTTGTTGCCTTCGACGTGGGCAAGCTGGCGCTCGATCCACTCGGAGTGGAAACCCATTTCATGCAGCCGCGTTGAGGCCGTTGCCCGGAAATCATGCCCCGTCCACTGGCCGGAGGGATAGCCCATGTGTTCGAGCGCGCGGTTGATCGTGGTCGCGCTCATTACATCATCCGGGCGGCGGAAGTTGGGGAACAGCCAGTTGCCAGCACCGGTGATCTTCCGCAGTTCTTGCAGCAGCTCTACTGCCTGACGCGGCAGCGGTACTACATGCACTCGCTTCATTTTCATCCGGCCCGGCTGAATTTTCCATTCGGCGGCATTGATGTCGAACTCGGTCCAGGGTGCTTTGCGTAATTCGGCTGTACGCACGAAGGTGTAGAGCATCAGCTTCATGGCAATGACGGTAGTTCGGTTGCCGCCATACTTCGCCAGCTTCGCTTTGAAGTCGCCGATGTGCTCGGCAGACATCGGCTTGCTGTGGTTGATCTGCGGGCGCGACAACGCTCCCTTGAGCGCAGCCGCAGGATCGCCTTCGGCGCGCAGGGTAACCACCGCGTGGCGGAAAATTGCCGAGCACCACTGGCGCAGTTGCATCGCATAAGTTTCTGCGCCGCGTTCTTCCATGACTTGCAGGATGTTAAGCAGATGCGCAGCCGTTACCTTGCGGATGGGCAGCTTGCCGATTTTCGGGAAGGCGTTTTGCTCAATGCAGTTGGTTGCCTGCTTGTGCGAGTATGCAGACCATTTGCCTTTCTTCCGATCCAACCACTCCCGTGCGATAGCCTCGAATGTGTTGGCGCGTTCATGCGACTGGCGCAGTTTCTCGGTCTGCTTTTCCTGGGTGGGATGGATGCCTTGCTTGATGAGCTCACGCACGCGCTCACGTTCGCGTCTGGCTTCGGACAGGGAGACGGATGGGTATTCGCCGATGGTGTAGCGACCATCTTTCTCAGGTGTCAGCCAGTAACGGTAACGCCAGAATTTTGCACCGGTCGGACGCACCTCAAGATAGAGGCCGCTACCATCCTGAAGCACGTAAGGTTTCTCGGTAGGTTTGGCTGTTCTGACTTTGGTGTCTGTGAGAGATGGCATACCGGATAACTCGAAATCTTGTCCGGTATCTTATCCGGTTTTTTTCAGGCTGTCACCGAAAAATCACGAATGATTGCGAAGTAAAAACCTATATGCAGAGCGGCTTACAGGGTATGTTGCGAATGGTGACGAAAGCGGGCAAATGCCAGTAGTGATTGTCGATCATTAGCAACATGTTTATTCCAGTGCTTTGACATTAAAGTAACAATAGCAGCCGCCCACGATATTCAACACAACAATACCCCCATGAATACCCCCAATTAGACTTGCTGCAATACAGAACCTCATCAAGTAACAAAATGGGCGCGGTTATTGAGTTTCCGGGGGGATTATCGCATTCTTAACAGCAGCCGAGAAGACTGCCGTCTTGGGATGCGGCTATGGGCGCTGGAAAAGTGGCACCTGATAAGAAATGGTCGAGTCAAAAATCTGCTTGAGTTTTCGAGCATTGACCAGCAACTCGCGAACCACTTTTTCATCGTATGCCGGAACACTGCGCAGATACAGCCCCTCGGCCACCTCGTAGCTCTCGCGAAAATCCGGCATCTCGCGCCAGACCGCATCCACCAGTCTTGTGAATACACCATATGAAGGTGAAAATGTGCGCGCAATTTGGTAGAATCTACCGATGCCTAAACCTGCACACTCAAGGAATTGAATTACACGATGAATATGTTCAGCCGTATTGGCGAAACTCGCTTCGCTCGTTTTCACCGTCATGCCGCCCTGATTGCGGGGGTATTGTTGTTAAGCGCTAATTCCGCAGCCCATGCTGATGACATCCAGGATGCCAGCAAGTTGTTTAAACAAGGCCAGCACGGCCAAGCGCTGGATAAGGTGAATGGGGTTTTGGCCGGCAAGCCCAAGGATGCGCAAGCGCGCTTCTTGAAAGGCCTGATTCTGACCGAGCAAGGCAAAGCCGCAGAGGCGATCAAGACCTTTGCGGCACTGACCGAAGATTACCCGGAGCTGCCCGAACCCTACAACAACCTCGCCGTGCTGTATGCCAGCCAGGGCCAGTACGACGAGGCCAAGCTGGCGTTGGAAATGGCGATACGCACCCATCCCAGTTATGCCACCGCGCACGAGAACCTCGGCGACATCTATGCCAAGATGGCCAGCCAGGCTTATGACCGCGCGCTGCAACTGGATCGCAGCAATACCGCGACGCAAACCAAGCTGTCCATGATTCAGGATTTGTTTGCCGGCGGCACGCGCGGCAAAGCAGCCCCGGCACACAGCAACCCTGTTCTGAGTAAAGCCGAAGCCACAGCGCCAGCCGGCAATGAGACGGAAAGCAAGCCGGCTCCCGCCAAGCCGGAGGCAGTTGCAGCCAAACCGGCTCCCGCCGAGAAGAACCCGGAGCCTGCGCCCATGGCGGACAGCAGCGGCGAAGTGCTGAAAACCGTCCATGCCTGGGCTGCCGCATGGTCGGCCAAGGATGTGAATAAATACCTGTCGTTCTATGCTGCCGATTTCAAGAGGCCGGGCGGCGAAAACCGTGCGGCGTGGGAAGCTAACCGGAAAGAGCGCATCAGCAAGCCGGAATCCATCCAGGTCGATATCAGCAATGTGACCGTCAAGTTCGGCGACGCCAACCATGCCACGGTGAAATTCCGCCAGTCGTATCGCGCCAGCCACCTGCAAACCTCGGGCAACAAGTCCCTGCTGCTGGTGAAGTCCGGCGCTAACTGGCTGATCCAGGAAGAGCGCACCAAATAACCATGCCGAGCCGTGCCCTGATCCCTTTTTTCCTGTGCGGCCTGCTGGCGGGTACGGCTTATGCAGCGCCGGACTTGCGCAATCCCGAAGCACCGTACAACACCGAAGCACAACTGGCGAAAAGTCTGCAAGCCATCAAAAACAGCCGCCTCGACATTGCGCTCAACGAGGTGGACAGCCTGTTGCGTATCAATCCCAATTTCAAGCTGGCGCACTTGGTCAAGGGCGACGTGCTGATGGCGCGCGCCGGCGCGATCGACAACTTTGGCAGTGCGGCGCATGCGCCGCGCGACAAGATCGAGGAACTGCGCGACGAAGCGCGGATGCGTCTGCAGCGCGCCTTGTCGCAACCGGACAGCAAGCTCGTGCCACGTTTCCTGTGGAAAATGGATGCGCAGCAAAAATATGCGCTGGTGGTGGATACCAGCCGCGCCACGCTGTTCGTTTACGAAAACATGAATGGCGAACCGCGCTATGTCACCGACTTTTACATCACCATCGGCAAACTCGGCACCGATAAACTTTCCGAAGGCGACAAGCGCACGCCCATCGGGGTGTATTTCGTCAAGGCCGACCTGCCGAAGAACAAGCTTGCCGACATGTATGGCAGCGGCGCCTATCCGCTCAGCTACCCGAACGAATGGGATCGTAAAAACAAGCGCACCGGCAGCGGCATCTGGCTGCATGGCACACCCAGCGACACATACAGCCGCCCGCCGCGCGCCAGCGACGGCTGCGTGGTACTGGCAAACGACGACCTGAATAAGCTCGCCCCCTATCTGCAAGTCGGCGTCACGCCAGTCATCATCACCAACAGCATGGAATGGAACAGCGAACAGGATCAGGGCGAGCGCGACGCGCTGCTGCAAGGGATTGAACAATGGCGCAAGGATTGGGCCAGCCTCGATACCGGCGCTTATCTCAAACATTACTCGCGCGATTTCTCCAGCGGCGACGCGGATTTTCAGGCATGGGCAAAACAGAAACAACTGGTGAACAGCGCGAAATCCTGGATCAAGGTCGGTCTTTCGAATGTCAGCGTGTTCACCTACCCGGAACACCCCAATATGGTAGTGGTCAATTTCGAGCAGGATTACACCAGCAACAACCTGTCCAACCGCATGAAAAAACGCCAGTACTGGATCAAGCAGAACAAGCGCTGGCAAATCATTTACGAAGGAGCCGTTTAATATGAAACGCCTGTTTACCGCCCTATTCGCATTGCTGCTGTGCTGCGCAATGCAATCTTCCTATTCATCAACTCAAGGCAAAAAAACCATGGTCAAACTGCACACCAATCTCGGCACCATCACGTTGCAACTGGATGCCGAAAAAGCCCCGCTCACCGTCAAGAATTTTCTGGAATACGTGAACAGCGGCTTCTATGACAACACCGTTTTTCATCGCGTCATCGGCAATTTCATGATCCAGGGCGGCGGATTCGAATCCGGCATGAAGCAGAAAAAAGCCAATGCGCCGATCAAAAACGAGGCCGCCAACGGCCTGAGCAACGCTACTTATACCATTGCCATGGCGCGCACTTCCGACCCGCATTCCGCCTCCGCACAATTTTTCATCAACACAAAAGATAACCATTTCCTCGATTACCCCGGGCAGGATGGCTGGGGTTATTGCGTGTTTGGCAAGGTAGTGGAAGGCACCGAAGTGGTGGACAAGATGGGCAACGTCAAAACCACTTTCCGCGCCGGCCATCAGGACGTGCCCGAAGAGGATGTCATCATCACCAAAGCGGAAGCGGTGAAGTGACCGGGGATCAGGGATCGGGAACCACGGGCCGGTAAAATTAAATGCGGCAAAGCCGCACAAACATCTGCCCCCTGATTCCTGCCGTCTGATTCCTGATCACCATGCCCCATTCCTTATTCATCTCCGATCTGCATCTCAGCACCAACGAGCCAGACAGCATGGCGGCATTTCGGCGCTTCATCGCCGAAGCCACAGCGCAAGCCTGTTTTGAGCACAGCCGAAGAGCCGAAGCCCTTTACATACTCGGCGACCTGTTCGACTACTGGGCGGGCGACGACGATCTGGAAGATGCCTTCAATGCCGGGGTAATTGCTGCCTTGCGCAGCCTCGCCCAGCACGGTATCAAGGTCTATCTGCTGCGCGGCAACCGCGATCTGTTGATGGGCGAAGCGCTGGCAGACGCCTGCCACGCGACTCTGCTGAATGATCCGGTGCTGATCGATTTGTACGGTGTACCGACGCTGCTCAGCCACGGCGATATGCTGTGCACCCATGATACCGAATATCAGCGCTATCGCGCCCAGGTGCATGACGCAGATTTCCAGCGACAGTTTCTAGCCAAACAGCTGACGGAACGCAAAGCCTATATCGCCGGGCTGCGCGAACGCAGCATCGCGGAAAAACAAAGCAAAGACAGCGCAATCATGGACGTGAGCAATGAAGCGGTCGCCGCATTGCTGCGCGAATATGGCTATCCGCGCCTGATCCACGGCCACACCCATCGCCCCGGTCGCCATGAACATATCGTCGATGGGCGTACGTGCGAACGCTGGGTGCTGGGCGACTGGCATCAACAAGGCTCGGTGTTACGCGGTGACAGTCGCGGTATAAGTTGGGAAACTGCTGCGGGATTAGCTTCGGCAAGCGAATAAAACTGGGCGGCCTTAACAGATTTTCTTGCACAAAATCCAGAATATCCAAAATTGAAAAATTCACCCATGCGGCCTGCCTCTTGAAGCAACTGATGTGACCCGGCTCTTGGGTTAACCGGCCATTGGCAGACAATCTGCTATACTTTTTCCGTAATATTAAAGCAGCGGCATGCGGCTATGTATGCCGCGAGGGCATCCCGAACTTTTTCACGATCAGAAGAGGTCCACCATGACAGACGCAGACGACACGACGGTCAAGATCCGCACCTATTCCGGCCCGGCCGGGCACATCGCTCCGCAGAGCAACCTCACCGAAGAGCAAAACAATGTTCTGGAACTGGTAAAGAAAAACGCACAGCTTGAAGAAGAAAATAAAAAGTCACTCGAACACCTGAAAACAATCGGGCAACTGCAAGAAAGCCTCAAGCTGAAACAGGCAAAAACAGCCGGGATGGCAAAAAAAATAACTTTGCTGGAAGCTAAAGAAAAAGAATTTGCCGTGCTGGAAAACAAAGCAAAGAAAACGGCTGAACTGGAATCCAAAGTCAAAGAATTGACCGATGCGCTTGGCAAGATTTCAGCTATCGCTGCTGCGGGCAAAGTGGGTTAGCCAATACTGTCTTGCGGTGAGTTGTGCCCAATCTATCAGCTTTAATGAAATGACTTATTTCGCGAACAGCAACGCTCGATAGGATGGCTATTTCACCTGCCCCCGCTCAATACTGATCCCCACCATTTTGCAACTGCGGATCGCTTGCAGTTTGGCGACGCCAACTTTGACCCACGGCGCGTTGAAATCCTTGAGGATAATTTGCGCGATGTGTTCGGCGAGGGCTTCCAGCAGGGAAAAATGCCCCTCGCTCAGCACGGCCTGAAGGTGTTGTGCGACTTTTGCGTAATCCAGCGCATCGCCGATGTCGTCGGTCAGGCAGGCGCGGCTGTCGGGCAGAGCGATATCGAGGTCGATTTGCAGCATTTGCGGCACGCGTTTTTCCCATTCGTAGATGCCGATCAGGGTTTCGACCTTGAGTTCGCGCAGAAATATGATGTCCATGTGGTGTCGGGTTGGTTATTGGCACGTATCCGGGAATCCGTGTATCCGGGAATCCGTGTATCCGGGAATCCGTGGTTTTCGGAAGCTCTCTCAAGTAGAATCCGCCGCTCGTATTTTAAGGTATTTCAGATGACGAACCTGATTTTTATAGTTGCCGCTTACCTGTTGGGCTCGGTTTCATTCGCGGTATTGATGAGCAAAGCGTTCGGCCTGCCCGATCCGCGCAGCTACGGTTCCGGCAATCCGGGTGCGACCAATGTGCTGCGTAGCGGCAAGAAGGCTGCGGCGGCGTTGACGCTGCTCGGCGATGCGGCAAAGGGCTGGCTGGCGGTGTTTGTGGCGATGTGGTTTGCCCCGCGCGATGAGCGGGGAGCATTGCTGATTGCGGCGGTAGCGCTGGCGGTATTTCTCGGGCATCTGTTTCCGGTGTTCCTGCGCTTCAAGGGCGGCAAAGGGGTGGCGACGGCGCTGGGCGTGTTGCTGGCGCTGAATGTCTGGCTGGGGCTATGCGTGTTGGCGACCTGGCTGATGGTGGCGCTGCTGTTCCGCTTCTCGTCGCTGGCCGCGTTGACTGCTGCCGCCGGTGCGCCGGTTTACGCGCTGGTGCTGGGGCTGCCACGCGAGTGGGTGCTGGCCTGCGGCATCATGCTGCTGCTGCTGCTGTGGCGGCACAAGAAAAACCTCCAGAATCTGCTGGCGGGAACAGAGCCGCGCATCGGCAAGCGCGGTGCGGCTTAACCGTTCGGAGATTCCCCGCTGACGGGCACAACAAATTTCTGCTGTTTGCCCACCACCGGATAAATCAGTTCCACCTTCAACTCGCGCTTCATGCGCTGGTTGGTCAGTTGCCGCGATTCGTTCATGAACGACAGCAGCGATTCCGGCAACACGCGCTGCGCCTCGGCGCGACTGATGCGCGGTACGTGCGGCAAGTCGAGCATATCCGCCACCGCGTCGAAGTATTCGCCCATTTTCATCCGACTGTCGTCGCTGGCGTGGTACACGCGGCACGCCTTGCCATAACGCAATGCCGCCACCGCGATGCGCGCCAGATCGTCGGCGTGGATGTGGTTGGTGTGGCTATCCTCGTTGTCGGCGATGCACGGCAAACCCTGCCGCAAGCGCTCCAGCGGCAAACGGTCGGCTGCATAAATGCCCGGCACGCGCAGGATGCTGGCCTGCACCCGGTTGCGTTTTGCCCAGTTGCGAATTTGCCTTTCGGCAGCGGCGCGGCGCTGCGCGCGCGCCGTTTGCGGGTTGATCTGGCGCACTTCGCTCACGACCGCGCCGCCGCAGTCCCCGTAGACCCCGCTGGTGCTGATGTACACCAGTTGCTCCGGCAATTTCCCGAGCGACAGCGCGGCCAGCAGATGAAGGGTGCGCGTATCGACGCCCAACCCCTCCCCGCCTCCCCTTATCAAGGGAGGAGCAGAGGAAGGCGGGGCAAAGTGCAGCACGGCATCGGCGATTCCGGCAATGCGCTTGAGGCTGACACGATCATCCAGATCGCCGCAGATCGGCAACACGCCGAGCGCGCGCAATTTTTCGGCGGATGCCGGTTTGCGCACCAGGGCGAAAATTCGGTAGCGGCGTGCCAGCAGCGGAATGGTGCGCATCGCCACATCGCCACAACCGATAATCAGCAAATGTTTCATGGCACGATTATGCGTTAAAATTCGCGTTTTTTCGCACATTGACATTGACGGATTCAACATGACCTTTCAAATCACAATCCAGCCAAGCGGCTACCAGTTCCCTATCGAAGAGCAAGAAACCATCCTGGGTGCCGCGCTCAGGCACGGCTATTTTATGCCCTACAGCTGCCGCGAAGGCGCGTGCGGCGTATGCAAGGGCAAGGTCATGGAAGGCGAGGTGGATCACGGCAACTATCTGGGCAGTGCGCTGACGAATATGGACAAAGCGGCGGGCATGACCCTGTTCTGTTGCGCCACGCCGAAATCGGATCTGGTGGTCGAATGCTACAGCGCTGCGGTAATCAGCAACATGCCGACGAGCACCCTCTCCTTCCCCTTTGGCGCGCAAAAAATGCCTTGGCCGACGGAACCGGCAAAAGCGTCGGAACCCGAATTACCCGCTGGCGAGCCAACTGCTCAGCCCTGATGCCTTTGCCTGCGGCGCACTGCGGTACACCGCTTCGCACGTCGCTATACTTCGCCCGCTTTCAGCGCCGCCGCTTGCTGGTAATACTTGAGCGCCTCGTCAGCCTTGCCCGATTGTTCGGCGAGCTGCCCCAGCGCGTGGTATGCCGCGTGACTCGGTGACACGCTGAGGCTGGCATCCAGATAATTTCGCGCCTTGCCCCACAGTTTCTGATGCAGGCACAGCTTGCCGAGCGCGAGCAGCAGCCCGGCATCCTCCTGGTGCTGGTTGAGCCATTTTTCGGCCTGCTTGATTTGTCCGATCACGTCACCTGACTGGCAGTCTCCGTACAGCGCGACCAGTTCGCTGTCCCACTGCGCATTCAGGCTGTCGGAGAGCAGTTGCTGCGCGAGCGGGCAGCCGCCGAGCCTGCTCAGCGCACGCGCGGCCGTCGCGGCAATCTTGCCGCGCCGCTTGAAATCGGCCGGGATGTTTTGCAGGCAGACGGTCAGCCCAGACAAATCGTCCTGCTGGCGGATCTTTTCCAACCATGCCTGCTGGCGTAACTGCGCCGCCGCCGTCACATCGATTGCATCACGCTTCTCCAGCTGGTCGAGCACGCTCAATACTTTGTCCCAATCGCCTGCCTGCTGCAGCGCCCTGAGTTCCAGCGACAGCGCGCCGGGATGCCCTTTGATGCCGCTGTCGCGCAACGCCTGCAATGTTTGCAGCGCGCCGTGCGGGTTATGCTGGTCGAGCATAAATTTGGCGGTCGCCATCAGGCGCATGGTGACATCGCCGGGAGTCTTGCCTTCGGCGGCAGACAAATAGGCGTCGCGTTTTTCGAATTCGCGCAATTCGTGCGCGGAGCGCGCCGCAATGATGGGATGTAGGGCGGAAGTGTCACCAAGCTCCATCGCGCGCGCCGAGGCTTTTTCCGCTGCGGCATAATGCCCCGCGAAAAATGCGCCAAGCGCATCGTCCAGAAGCTCGCGCGCCTTGGCCTGCGCGCGTTCCAGGCGAAATTTCCGCACATAGCCGGGCAGCTGCAGCGCGGCGGCTATCAGGCGCACCAGCCCGTAGCCGGATATAAATGCGAGCCCGAGCACGATGAGAAACAGGGTAAGCGACAATTCGATGCGGTACGGCGGATACACCAGCAGCACGTAGCCAGGGTTGTGCGAAGCCGTCACCAGCGCGACTGCGGCCGCGAACAACAGCAGTATCCACAGCAGGTATTTCATTGCGCCGGCTTCTTGGACAGGTTGCGCTCGGCGGCGTGTTCGTGCATCAGGCGGTAATTGCGCACCGCCTGCAGGCTCGGGCTGACGTCCGGCAATTCGATGCTGACCGGAGCGGCGGCAATCTTCTTCAACCTGTCCAGCATCCGTATGACCTCGCTCGATTTTCCGTCGAAATAGCGCGCCGCCCATTGTTGTGAAGTTTTCAGCTCCTGGCGGAAGCCGTCCTCATCGCGCGACAACAGCGCGAGACGCGCCGACAGCAGGCGCAGCTTGAGGTTTTCGCGCAGGAAAAATTCCTGATGGGGTGGCAGCAGCGGAATTTCGGCTTTGCCGGTATCGTCGATGCGCACCAGCTGTTTCGCGTCCTGCCAGATTTCGCGCAGCAGTTTCTGCCAAGCCGTTTCATCCTTCGGCGCGGCGGCCTGCACTACCGCTTCCTTCTTCGTCACGCGCTGCTGATAGACCAGCGGCAATTCGTCCACACTGGCGATCAGGTTGTCGATCTGCAGATTGATGCCGGTAATGTCCACGCTGGGCAAGGCGCGCAGCTTGTCCATGTCCTGGCCGATGGCCTTGCGCAACCCGTTGAACGCGGGCCGATCCATGCGCTGCAACCGGGCATCGGCGCTCTGCATCGCGATCAGCGCCGCCTTGACGTTGGCCGACAGTTGCAATTGCTGCCCGGCGATCAGCAGCATCTGCTCGACCTCCGCCAGCGCGGTTTCGTCGCGGCTGACCGACAGGTCGTTATACAAAGCCTCCAGCGCGGCGCGCTGATTTTGCGCCTCGGCGTAACGCGCTTCCAGCGCCGCCACGTTGGCGGACAACTCGCGCACTTCGCCCTGGCTTTGCGTCAGCAACACCTGGTTGGCCCTGCTGGCGCCATCCATCTCGGCAATTTTTTTCGCCAGTTGCTGCTGCATGTCGCCGATGGCGCGATGCCCGTCAAACCATTGCCACAGGAAAATCGCCACCAGCACCGCCAGCGTCATTTGCGTGAGACTGATGCGCCCGAGCACTGTGGTGGCCAGATTCTGGTGTGCCAGGTTCTGGTTTGCCGGGTTCTGGTGTTCCGGGCGCGGCGCTTCGGGCAAAGCCAAATCGTCTTGCTTGTCGTTATCCGGTTGTGGAGTCTGTGCGCTCATTCTATTTTCTGCCTTCCGAGTTCCATGCAATCAGGGCGGATAATAAACCATCGTCCCCCGCGCCAGTCAGCAACACCCGCCGCCAGCCTTGCCGCTGCGCCAGAGTGGCGATGCGCTGATGGGGCACAAACAACGGGATAGCGCATACGCGATCGCGTTGCGTATCGCCCAGCATTTGCCACAGATAATCCAGTGCCTCGCTGCTCGTCACTGTCAGCGCGTCCGGCGCGGCATCCAGCAGCGCGGCAATATCCTGCCGCGGTTTACTGCGCCGGTAGCAGGCCGCATATTCCACCGTCGCGCCGCGCGCCTTGAGCGTATCGCCCAGCAGCTCACGCCCGCCGTCGCCGCGCAAGATCAGCACGCGCCATCCGGCGACATCCTGCAACTCGGGCAAGGCCAGCAGGCCCTCGCTGTCGAAACGCTCGGTTGGCGCGATGACGTTGGCGATGCCCAGTTCGCGCAACGCTTTCGCGCTTCCTTGCCCGACCGTGGCGATTTGTAGGTCGGGTTTTAACCCGACATGCTCGTCCCGAGCTTGTCGAAGCTGTCGGGCTGAAGCCCGACCTACACTCGGATTCAGCGATGCGGGAAGAGAAACATTTGCCGCCCGGATCGCCGCCATGCCGTACTGCACGGCATTCGGGCTGATGAAAATGGCGAGATCGAATTGTGCGAGGCGGGAAATCTGTTCGCGCAATACCGCTTGGTCGGCAACCGGCGCGATGTCCAGCAGCGGGAACAGCAGGGGGATGCCGCCCGCCTGCTCGATGCGCCGCGCCAGCGGCGCAGCCTGGTCGCGCGGGCGCGTGACGGCGATTTTCAGTCCGGCCAGCGGAAAATCAGCCATTCAGCGCCGCAAGAATCTCGCCCGCGCCCTGCACCAGCAAGGCATCGGCAACTCGTTTGCCCAGCGCTTCGGGGTCGGCGATGTCGCCAGTCAGCTCGGCACGCACCATGCGCAGGCCGTCGGGGCTGGCGACGAAACCGCGCATCCGCAGTTTGCCGTTCTGCACTTCGGCAAAACCGCCCAGCGGCACCTGGCAGCTGCCGGCCAGCACGCGGCTCATCGCACGTTCCGCCAGCACGCAGGCGGCGGTATCGGGATGATGCAGCGGTTGCAGCAGGGCGGCCACGTCGGTGCGCTCGGTGCGGCATTCGATGCCTAGCGCGCCTTGGCCGACGGCGGGCAAGCTGTCTTCGCTGGAAATGATGTTGCGGATACGCGCGCCCAGACCCAGACGTTTCAGCCCGGCGGCGGCGAGAATAATGGCGGCATATTTATCTTCATCCAGCTTGCGCAAACGGGTCTGCACGTTGCCGCGCAGCGGCTCGATGTTCAAGTGCGGGAAGCGCGCGCGCAACTGGCTCTCGCGGCGCAGGCTGGAAGTGCCCACCACGCTGCCCGCCGGCAACGCGGCCAGATTTTCAAATTTATTTGAGACGAAGGCATCGTGCGGGTCTTCGCGCTCGCCGATGGCGGCCAGCACGAAGCCTTCCGGCATGTGCATCGGCACGTCCTTCAGCGAATGCACGGCGAGGTCGGCGCGCCCGTCTTCCAGCGCGGTTTCCAGCTCTTTCACGAACAGTCCCTTGCCGCCGATTTTCGACAGCGTGACGTCGAGAATCTGGTCGCCCTGCGTGGTCATGCCGAGAATGCTGACTTCGGTTTGTGGATATAATGCCCGCAGCCTGTCCCGGATATATTCGGCCTGCCACATGGCCAGCGCGCTCTCACGCGAAGCGATCACCAAACGTGAGGGAAAATGGTGCAAAGTTGAAGGTGCCTGGCTCATCGGATTTCCTGAAATTTGTCAAAAATACGCGGCGCATTCTAACATGAGGAGCATGACCATTTTTCCTGTGAATGTGATAAGTCTAATTGCCGCCCCCACCGACCTCTCCAGCAAGGATTTGCCGCTGCGCGATGATGTGCGCCTGCTGGGCCGCATTCTCGGCGAGACGCTGCGCGAACAGGAAGGTGAAGCGTCCTTCCAGTTGATCGAAAACGTGCGCCGCGCCGCGATACGTTTCCGCAAGACGCAGGACGACCGCGACCGCGTGCAGCTCGAACGGATGCTGGACGCGCTGTCGCCCGCCGAGACGCTGATCGTGGTGCGCGCCTTCAGCTACTTCTCGCAGCTATCCAACATCGCCGAAGACCTGCACCACAACCGCCGCCATCGCGCCCACCTCAAGGCCGGCAGCGCGCCGAAAAACGGCAGCCTGCCACTGGCGCTGAAGCGCCTCGGGGAAAAACAGGTCGGCAAGAAAACCTTGCAATCCTTTCTCGACAACGCGCTGATCTCGCCGGTGTTGACCGCGCATCCCACCGAAGTGCAGCGCAAGAGCATACTCGACTGCCAGCTGAGCATTTCGCGCCTGCTGTCCGAACGCGACCGCATGGACATGACCCCGGACGATCTCGCCGAGAACGAGGAAACCCTGCACCGCTTCGTGCTGATCCTGTGGCAGACACGCATGTTGCGCACCGCCAAACTGACCGTGCGCGACGAGATCAGCAACGGGCTGGAGTATTACCGCTACACCTTCCTCAATGAAATTCCAAGGATATACGCCCAGTTGGAGAAACAACTGGAGACGCGCTTCGGCAAGGACATCCTTATTCCGCCGCTGTTGCGCGTGGGCAGCTGGATCGGCGGCGACCGTGACGGCAACCCTTTCGTCACTTACGATGTGATGCTGGACGCGGTGCAGCAGCATTCCGCGCTGGCGTTCGAACACTACCTGAATGAAACCTATATTCTCGGCAGACGCCTGAGCCTGACCGATCATCTCGTCGATGTCAGCGATGCTTTGCGCAAGCTCTCCGACGCTTCGCCGGACAAGGATGCCGCGCGCGAAGACGAACCCTACCGCCGCGCGCTGAACCTGATCTATGCGCGTTTGTCGGCAACCGCGAAACTGCTCGGACACGAAATCGCACACCTGCCGCCGCTCGGTACGAATGCCAGCCCTTACGCCACGCCGCAGGAATTCATCGCCGACCTGGATGTGCTGATCGATTCGCTGTTCAGGCATGGCGCAATATATCTGGCGCGCGGGCGAATCGCCAACCTGCGCCGTGCCGCCGAGGTGTTCGGCTTCCATCTGGCGCCGCTGGACATGCGCCAGCACAGCGCGATCCACGAGCAGACCGTGGCCGAGTTGTTCTCGCACAGCAGCGGCAAGGCCAACTACAAAGACCTCGATGAAATTGAGCGGCGCGAGGTACTGCTGGACGCATTGCAAGCCGGCAAGCCGCTGCTCGCCGACGCTTTATCACCCGACAGCCTTGGGCAATACACCCTGGCGACGCAAAGCGAGCTGCGCATCCTGCAGACCGCCGCACTGATTCACCAACGCTTCGGCCGCGCCGCGCTGCCCAACCACATCATCTCCAAGGCCGATGCGGTGAGCGACCTGCTGGAACTTGCCCTTATGTTGCAACAAGTAGGGCTGCTACAACAAATCAGCCTGCCGGAAAGCGGCGAAACTCCGGTATTACACGTCAATATCATCCCGCTGTTCGAGACCATCGAAGACCTGCGCGGCTGCGCTGCGATCATGGACGAGCTGTTCGCAATCCCGTATTACCGCACGCTGCTGGCGAGCCGGGGCAACACGCAGGAAGTGATGCTCGGCTATTCCGACAGCAACAAGGATGGCGGCTACCTCACCGCCAACTGGGAGCTGTACAAGGCCGAACTGGAGCTGGTGGAGGTATTCGAGAAACATGGCATCGAGCTGCGACTGTTCCACGGGCGCGGCGGCACCGTCGGACGCGGCGGCGGCCCAAGCTACGACGCGATTCTCGCGCAGCCGCCGGGCAGCGTAAACGGGCAGATCCGCATCACCGAACAGGGCGAAGTGATCGCCAGCAAATACTCCAATCCCGAGATCGGAAGGCGCAATCTGGAGACGCTGATCGCCGCGACTCTGGAAGCCACGCTGCTGCACCACCACGGCGCGGACAGCACGATGCCGGAATACCACCGCATCATGGAGGCGCTGAGCCTGGACGCGTTTGCCGCGTATCGCGAGCTGGTGTACGGGACGCCCGGCTTCACCGATTACTTTTTTGCCGCGACCCCGATCCGCGAAATTGCCGAGCTCAATATCGGCAGCCGCCCTTCGGCGCGCAAGGCATCGGATCACATCGAAGATTTGCGCGCGATACCCTGGGTGTTCAGCTGGAGCCTGAGCCGCACGTTGTTGCCCGGCTGGTTCGGCTACGGCAGCGCGGTGAAACGCTTCGTCGCACGTGAAGGCGAGGCCGGACTGGCGCAGTTGCAGGCGATGTACCAGAACTGGCCGTTCTTCCGCGGCCTGATGTCCAATATGGACATGGTGCTGTCCAAGACCGACATGGGTATCGCGTCGCGCTATGCCGAGCTGGTGGAGGATGCAGAGCTGCGTGAACGGGTCTTCGGCGCGATCCACCGCGAATGGGAGAATACCGTAGACACGCTGTTCGCCGTGACCGGCAACACCACGCTGTTGCAGGACAACCCGGCGTTTGCGCGCAGCCTGCTGACGCGCACCCCATACATCGATCCGCTCAACCACCTGCAAGTGGCGCTGTTGCAACGCCACCGCGCCGGAGACAACAACGTGCAGGTGAAACGCGCGATTCACCTGACGATCAACGGCATCGCGACCGGCTTGAGGAACAGCGGCTAACGTAAAACTCGTGCAACGATTTGTTCGCCCGTGTGAGCGAGCAGCATGTATTGCCAGTGATGAATTTCATATCTCGACCCGATGCAACAATGGGTGGCTGGAATTTGCCAGGTTCATGCCGGGTCGAACAAAACAATGTCGTCCATGGGATAGTGCTTGCGGTCGCTCGTCCACAAGGGGCAGCGGTTCTGACGTGCGCTGGCGGCCAGCAGGTAGTCTTCCAAGGATATGCCTTGGTGTGCTTTGCGGTAGCGGTGAGCATAGTGCCCGGCCTGCTGCCCGGTTTCGCTGTCGATGCTGATGCGTTTGCAGAGGCTGAACAAGGTTTCAATTTCCTTGTGCTCACGTTGAAAAGCTCCGGCATAGATTTCGGCCACAACAATAGGCGATAGCAGAAAAACGGTTTGCGCTTCCAGCAACTCGATAAAACGGGCCACGGTTTGTGGCTGCTTTTTTAGCAGGTGGATGACAATGTCAGTTCCAACACCAAGCGATCAGGCATCATCTGTTTTAGCTTGATTTAAGCAGGCGGCTGGTGTTGCGCAGTTTGCGAACGTAGGTTTCCGGCTCAACATTGGCAAAACTTTCTAGCGGTTTGAGACGCTCGAAAAACGCCCTGGCATCGGCGACTGGATCTTGCTGGATGTCTCTTTCCAAGGAACGGCGTATGAGTTCAGAAACGCTCACGCCAACATTACGCGACCGCGTTTTGAGCCTTTCGTACAGATCATTCTGAAGATAAATCTGGGTGCGGTGCATGGCCTACGCTCCTTATGTGATATATGTTTATATACATTGCAGTGAAAGCGGAGCCGCCTGTCACCGCAGCAATGAATCAGATTCGGCAATGAACAGCACATCATGCCCCGACGCACGCATCACGGCGACGGATGACGCGGGGAAATCTTCGTTAACCAGCCAGCGTATTTTCACGCGGCAACTTCCCCCACGGCAACTAGCCAAATTGCTCTTCGGTTGAGGACAGTTTTCGTCATTGGTGTTTTGCGTTGTGAATTGCGGGCAAGTGTTGGCCAGTAAGCTATCCCCGCGAGCGCGGAGTAACACTCAGCGCCTAGTCATCACCAGCGCAGGCGCAGAGCCACGCTTTCAGGGTTTTTTCTACTGCCTGCTGGACATGAAAACCGAAAATCTCATCGGCAAACAAATCATTTCCTAGCATACCGAGCAAGGCATTGAAATCCTTATGCGCCATGCGCAGCAAGGAATTTGCATGTTCAAGGTCGGGCATGTAGCACTCTCCCTTCGCGGTGCGCCCGCCCTGCAACATGGTTCGGGAAATTTTTCCAATGTTCGAATTCCTCCCGGCTATACAGCAGAATATCCTTGGAAACCGCCAGCCCCCTTAACGCCATATACAAGCGCGCCGCTTCTTTGCGGCGGCTACGTTGCGGCGAAAATGGTTCGGTTTCAACTACTAATAAATCAACGTCGGAATCAGCTCGTGCATCACCGCGCGCGCGCGAACCAAAGAGAATTATTGTTTCAGGTGCAACTTCATTGATGATGGTCTGTACCATTTGTTGGAGCAGCACTTCTTCGTTGCTGAATGACTTAGCGGGCATTGGCTTCTTCCCGGTCGAATTATAGCCGCTCGTATCCGCATTGAAGTTGCGGAAGAACTCCTCGATTTCCTCGGGCGTGCTGGGTATCGAGGTATTCATTTCGCGGCTTTGCCTTACTTTAAGGAACTCGATGAAATCGAGAACCTCTGCCTGTTTCTCCAAGGGAAGCAAATCGGCCTCCCTTGCAATGATGTCAGCGTATTGCATGTGATTTCTCCTTTATCTATCGAATATTAATATTGCAACGAATATCCTCGCGAGTGCGGGGGAAACGTGTTGGTCGGGTCGCTGGTGTAGGTGTGTCCGGGACTATCCCCGCGAGTGCGGGGGAAACCACCCATAGCGCCGCCCCTTTGCCGCCGAGGTGTTCGCTGTGCAGCAGGTTGCCTTTCCGGTCGGTGCGGTGGCGCACCAGGCGGCTTTGGGCGGGCTTGTTGATCTTGCCGCCCATCTGGTGGATGGCGGCATAAATGACATTCGTGCCGATAGATGCCGATTCCGCATCGCTGTGCGACGTGATGGAATTGGCCAGCCGCCCGGTGTCTTGCAGGATCTGGCCTCCCGCGCGCTTCTTGTCCTGCACCGCAGGCCACTTGCCCAGCGGGCCGGACTCGTCCGCGAAGTTCTGCTCGGTGCGGTCGTGCAGCACCCCGGCGATGGCGCGCATGGCCGGCGACATATCGTTGCCCAGTTGCAGCAGGCGGTTGAAGGCCGCAGTCACGCCCGCATCGTCGATCTTGATTTCTACCATGATTGGTGTATCCTTTTACAACTGATTACCGCCGTACAGGCTACCGGATGTGGCGTCCAAAGGAGCGGTACAGAACCCCGATGCGATCCGGCACATCGGGGTTTTTATTTTGTGTAGAGCAAAAACCCCGCCCTTTGTTTCTCGATGTAGCGCCGCCGCGACTCGATTCCGCGCTCCGCATTGGCGACCATTGCAGACGAACCAGACCACCCGTCCTTGCCTATCTCGAACACCGTTAAACCGTACTGGATATTTGATTCGCCATCGCCCGATATCTCGAATGTCTTGATGTAACGCCGCTTGAGCAGCCATGCGCCAGGGTTGTCGCGGGACTCTTCCCAGCGCAACCAGATTTCATCGGGGTATTTGGCGGCATCCGCCAGTAGCGGCATGTATGGGCCGCGCCCGTCCTTATCCGCCTTCCAGTTGCCGGCCCCATCCTGAAACAAATGCTCACTGATAACCAGCGGCTCGCCCTTCACATCATCGAATACCACAGGCTTGCCCACATCCGCCCCGAACTCGGCGAGGAATGCGCGGGCGTAAGTCTCGGGCGGCAGGCTGTCGGCCAGCAGGCGGCCAACTGAAACGCGAGTAGGAGCTGACAGATCAGGCAATACCTGCCCCGGCAGGAATGTTCTCGGCAATGTATCCAACGGAGGCGGGGTAAATGGCTTCTGCCAAGCCTCGCCGGGGTTGTAATCCCAACCCTGATCCGCCCACAGCGTGATTTTTTTGCCCGGATGCGCCGGGTCGGGGATGGATACGCCGCGCTGGATTTGGGACTATCCCCGCGAGTGCGGGGGAAACTGGCGCGCATGGCCGGCGACATATCGTTGCCCAGTTGCAGCAGGCGGTTGAAGGCCGCAGTCACGCCCGCATCATCAATCTTGATTTCAATCATGGATCAGGCCGCTTTGCGTATTTCAGGAAAAGCTATTTGGCTGGCGAATAATGGAACAAGTGCGAGTGTTTCGCCTTTGTCGCTGGCAAATTCAACGTAATACGCATCCGGGTTATGCAGAACATCAACCACTGTCCCCACTTCACCCGCTTTAACCCCATGCTCTGGAAGGTCGGTTGTTGTAATCACAACGTCGAACAATTCAAATTTCATTTTATGATTCCTTCACATAAAAGGATGTCATGCGCGGCACATCATCTTCGTTATCAATAATCCACGACGTTCTGACGATAGCCGCACCATCCGGCCCTGTCAATGAAAAATCCACGGTAAATACTCTACCCCATTGTGTGGGTGCGCCTTCTACTGTGGAATTTTTACCCAGCGCAATTCTGATGGACTATCCCCGCGAGTGCGGGGGAAACATGCTGCCCAGAAACTTCTTGGCTTGAAGCGTGGGACTATCCCCGCGAGTGCGGGGGAAACGCGTCGCCGGTGCTGGCGGTGGGTGTGCCGCCGGGACTATCCCCGCGAGTGCGGGGGAAACCGACGTGATCGATTCGCCGCGCACGGTGGATAGGGACTATCCCCGCGAGTGCGGGGGAAACATGCCGTCGTAGGTGTAGCGACGGCCGGCATACGGACTATCCCCGCGAGTGCGGGGGAAACTGTAGTGGCGGATTTTTGCGGTGGTCAAGTGAGGGACTATCCCCGCGAGTGCGGGGGAAACTAATCCTGCACCAGCACCGGCAGCGAGTAAGCGGGACTATCCCCGCGAGTGCGGGGGAAACGCCGGTGCGGAGCGGCACGTACCAGCTCAAGAGGGACTATCCCCGCGAGTGCGGGGGAAACACCAACACCGGCAAGGACGGCAAAGCGCCCATGGGACTATCCCCGCGAGTGCGGGGGAAACACAACCGCGAAGTTGATCACGACGCTTTACGGGGGACTATCCCCGCGAGTGCGGGGGAAACACAATGCGGCTATATCTGCCGTGCATTGGAGGGGGACTATCCCCGCGAGTGCGGGGGAAACTGTAATAGTTTGAATTGTGGCCCAGTGTGATAGGGACTATCCCCGCGAGTGCGGGGGAAACTGGAACGACGCCACGTAGCACGGGTAGTAATCGGGACTATCCCCGCGAGTGCGGGGGAAACATCCGGGAAATGCAGGAAATGGATGGCGTGGGGGGACTATCCCCGCGAGTGCGGGGGAAACCTGGCGGAATAATGGGCCGGGTTCATATCGGCGGGACTATCCCCGCGAGTGCGGGGGAAACGTAATGAAAAAAGCGCCAATCCGATACGATGGGGGACTATCCCCGCGAGTGCGGGGGAAACACAACCGCGAAGTTGATCACGACGCTTTACGGGGGACTATCCCCGCGAGTGCGGGGGAAACGCGCGAAGCCGGGCGGGACATACCTGACCAAAGGGACTATCCCCGCGAGTGCGGGGGAAACTATTGACGGCGGCATTTATTACACTTTGGAGGGGGACTATCCCCGCGAGTGCGGGGGAAACACCGACACCGGCACAGTGTTAAAGGTTGAATATGGACTATCCCCGCGAGTGCGGGGGAAACCCGCTCCAGATCGATTGCCCGGCTTGCAAATAGGGACTATCCCCGCGAGTGCGGGGGAAACTTCGGGAATCTTTGTCCAGGGCAGCACGGCAACGGACTATCCCCGCGAGTGCGGGGGAAACATGGTGCAACCAGTCAGCATAATCATTCAACAAGGACTATCCCCGCGAGTGCGGGGGAAACGATTCCGTGCAATAGTGCGCGATACTGGTCTGGGGACTATCCCCGCGAGTGCGGGGGAAACGTGGACACGATCTACCTGGACGAATACGACAAGGGACTATCCCCGCGAGTGCGGGGGAAACCAATAAACTGCAACGCCCGAACATCGTCAACGGGGACTATCCCCGCGAGTGCGGGGGAAACCCAGCACTGCAATCTGGATGTCGGTGTTGACTCGGACTATCCCCGCGAGTGCGGGGGAAACGTTCCGTTTGCATCAGTCTGGCGGCCGCTGCTGGGACTATCCCCGCGAGTGCGGGGGAAACATCTGCCAACCTGTCCCGGTACTCTTGGGCATGGGACTATCCCCGCGAGTGCGGGGGAAACATATAGAGCGCTCCGCGCCCGCCTAGCGCGCCGGGACTATCCCCGCGAGTGCGGGGGAAACCCATCGGTCATAAACCACGCGGCGGCCTATGAGGGACTATCCCCGCGAGTGCGGGGGAAACGAAATTGGCGGTTGCCAGCTATCCGCTGGCGCGGGACTATCCCCGCGAGTGCGGGGGAAACCCTGCCATTTTTTGCCAAAATTTTCGCCATCTGGGACTATCCCCGCGAGTGCGGGGGAAACTTGCCAACAGTAAACGGGGGCGGCGGCATGAGGGGACTATCCCCGCGAGTGCGGGGGAAACAGGTATTCGACGGCGCATTGTGCTGGTGTAGTGGGACTATCCCCGCGAGTGCGGGGGAAACACAGCATATACTGCAAAATCCTCATTTTTTGCGGGACTATCCCCGCGAGTGCGGGGGAAACCTAACATGGACACGGATGCATCAGCGAAGAAAGGGACTATCCCCGCGAGTGCGGGGGAAACTATAAGAACAATCGCCAGCACCCGAATAAGTAGGGACTATCCCCGCGAGTGCGGGGGAAACCGTCAGCAGCTACCAAATCCACGCCGTTCAACGGGACTATCCCCGCGAGTGCGGGGGAAACAGAATAGATGGCGATATTACAAAAGATGCTGAAGGACTATCCCCGCGAGTGCGGGGGAAACGGCCTTGTTTGTTTTGTAAGCGTCAATGAGGTGGGACTATCCCCGCGAGTGCGGGGGAAACGGCGCTCGATACATGCGCCAATGCCCTGCGCAGGGACTATCCCCGCGAGTGCGGGGGAAACTCCATCGCACAGGCGATGCGACGCGCGTTTACAGGACTATCCCCGCGAGTGCGGGGGAAACTCCACCAGCGCCGTGGAAAGTTTCTTTGATGCGGGACTATCCCCGCGAGTGCGGGGGAAACGCCTTGCCTTTGGCTGGAGATGACGCGCCCGGCGGACTATCCCCGCGAGTGCGGGGGAAACGCATTCCGCTCCCTGCTGGAATCCGGCGACGTGGGACTATCCCCGCGAGTGCGGGGGAAACTGCCCCAAGCGCACCGGCAACGCCCCCGACCTGGGACTATCCCCGCGAGTGCGGGGGAAACTCTCGTAGATAACCCAATAATCCACAAAAGGAAAACACAAAATACATCTAAATTATTAAAGAGCTTTTTACAAGCCGCGCTTGGTCAGCCACAGCCCGTCCATCTCAACCAGTTCGCGCGGTGGCGAACCCAAGTTTGCGATGCCAACACTTCCCGTTTCATTCATATCTCGCCAAACCATGACGATGCTGCCGCGCGGTTCGGCTCCATGCCAATCCGATAGCACATCCCATATTCGCGAACGAACTCCGGCATTCATGCGCGGTGAAAGGTAGACCGTTGGCGCAATTTCCAGCATGGTCGATGCCAGAAATCCCCGGTATCGATCCGCTACATCACGCGTCACTATCACTACTAGCGACATCTTGTTCCTCCGTGCGCAACACCAGTTTTATTTTGTCGATCATGGATGAAATCACGCTTTGCTTCCGAAATACAGCAGAGGCTTCTCGCCTTACCAATCGGTCAATAGTCGTGTCATCGCCAGCCGCCACATTTTTTGCGACACTGAACGCAATTTGCAAGGTAACGGTATCGCGATATAGGTCAGCAATATCCAGCACGAAGGCTTGCCCGGAATCTTCATGAATAAAGCCAAGTTGTGGAATAGCGGCAAGTGATTGCACCGCAATCGCGGCAGCACCCTGCACTGCCGTCGCCGCATGATTGATCGCTTGGTTTGGCGTATCCGTCGCATCCGGGTTGCCCCGGTCGTAATGCCTGCCATTCCACTCGATGCCGTATTTGTCGGCCATGAGTTTATAAATGGTCTTGACCCGCGCCCCTTCGATTCCCCGTAAGGTATCCAAATCTTTATGCGGCAAGATTTCACCCAATCGCAAAGCGTACATGTGGCGCGCCACGCTGATGCGGCGGCGCGGGCTGCCCCACAACTCTGCTTGTCGCCGAGCCACATCGGAGCGATCTGGCATTAAAGGCGGCGCGGTGTAGGTGCGCACCCCGTCCACCCCGACTGCCGCCATCAACGTGCCGTGTCGCGCCAACAGGCGCAGTGCATCGTGAGTGACGCTGCTGCCCGGGCCTAGCAATATCATGGATACCGCTTGATGCGGCACTTGGAGAATGTGCGGCGTGAGCGAATCTTTTCCTGCCATGAAATTCAAGCAACCGTCGATTACGCAGAGTTCGCCGCGCTCCAGCCAAATTAAACCGTGGCGATCAGCATGGGGGATGCGGGCCGTTTCCAGCCCGAGTCGGCCTTTTAGCACGATGATGCGGGCTTGAGCAGCAACATACCAAATCCAAATGCGCGATGCCGCCCCACGCCGCGCGCTAATAGGCGTGCAAAAGCTTCTGAGTTGCCCACTTGTATACGCCCTTTGAAAACAACATCCGGCCCCGTTACAGCACGAGCTTTACGCTTGCCGTTTTCACCCGCACCGTCTTTACGCAATACGCGAGTCAAGCTAAAAGCATCCATCTGCACTTCGATGATTGATGCGGCATCATCCGCTATAAATTGCTTTGACAACCATTCGCTATAAATCGCCGCACGCTGCGACATACCGCCATTTTCTTCAGCAGGTATATCGCCAATAGCATGTAAAAAAGCATCGCGTTCTCGCCCATCTTTGGTGCGAACTACCGGGCGAACTCGAACCTCAAAGCCCAGCATCTGTCCTGGCTTCCAAACAATTGGAAATTCCCGCGCATCAAAATCGTTCAGCCCCAACGCCCGTGCAACATCGGGCGTTGCCAAGCTGGCATTCATGCGCAGCACATCCAGGCTGGCTTCGGTGTAAGCCAGCAAACCTTGCCTGCCGCCAAGATAGCGGAATGGCTTGGGGGCTTGCTCGCCGAATGCGGCACTGAGCAAACCATGCAAGGCGTAACCGTAATCACCATCGGTCGACAGCACGCCGTGGCGTGTAGCCCAAGCGGCGAGGGCTTTTGCATCGGGCTGCAAACGCATCAGTTGAAAGGTCATGTTTGCTCTCCTTGTGGGGTGAAGCTGCCTTCTCGAACGGGTCGCCAGCCACCATGCACACCGCTCGTCCAGTTACGTTCATCGCACAAGTCAATCATGCGATCACCCGCAAGACTACCTTCGCCGTCCGGCCATTGCATACGCAGCGATTGCGCGCCATCAGTTTGTGGAAGGTGGGCGAGTTGCAAGGCATGTAGCACGTTGTCGGCCTCTTGCCATCCGGCAAAAATCCGCTGGCTGGGCAGGCAGGGCTTGCGCCCAATAAATAAAGGGCGCTCTGGGTGGTCAAGCGCGACAGCAAGATCGTCCAGCGTGGGCGCATCATCCGATGGTTCAAGGCGTAATGCGACGAGCACATTCAGGCTTGCGTGATAATCGCGGTAGCGTTGCCATGTCAGCGATTTACGACCATCCGCTTGCATGGAATAGCTTGGGCTTGGAGCTCGTCCCTCTGGCACACCGAAAGTCGTCCAACCCTGATCCTTTTCAAACAACTGCGCCGTTTGATACTCACGGAGGTGTTGTATCGGCACATTCAGTCGCGACCCAATCAACAAGCGGCTCTGCAAACGATCATGCAATTCACACTCTTCACGCCGCCAGCCAAGCGCATTGGCAAACAATCCAGTCAACATGGACAGTGCCGGGAAGTCGCGAGTCACACCAAAGTTATCAATGGTTTCGCCGCCAAAGGCGATGAGAGGCGCTTCCAGCCGCAGCAATAAATGGCGCGGCATTTCAACATTTTCCCTTCTTCACAATCTCGCTCGCCCACTCGCCCAGCTTGGTCAGGTTGGCGCGTTCCGCACCCGCAATTTCAACAGCATCTAACGCCAGAAAACGCCGTGCCAGTGGTGCGCCATAAGCCTCATCCATCGCGGAAATTTCTTGGGTGATGCGAGTGACGGCGCGTTGCCGGATGGTATCGGTATTGCCTTTAACTTCCAGCGGCAACGCGTCATGGAATGCACCCGCCAAACTGCGTGGCTGCCAATCGCCCGCTTCCACCAACATGAATTTTGCCCAGTCAAAGGGCGCGGTCGAGCCACGTTTTGCACCGGGGCTGACGGTCGCGATCAGATGCAGCAGGTGTTGCACCACGCGCCCTGCCAGTTCGCGGCGTTCCGCTGGTGTGCCATCCGCAAAACAATCCTTTGCGGCAATACCTTCCAGATTTTCAACCAACTGCGGCACGTCCACCACCACATAGCCGTAGTAAAGACCGGAGGCAAGTTCGGTATCGAAGATGCCTGCCGATCCCAACTCACCTGCTTCCTGCATCAGGTCATCAACTACCGTGAAGTAATCGTTTTCAACTTGGGCTTGATGCACGGTGAACGCATGGGCGACCGAAACAGAAGCCTCTCGACTGGCGAGAATATCCGAGGTCACCATGCGACCAAACAGCGCAGATTCCAATCCGCTGCCGTGCTTGATTGCCTCGATGTTTTTCTTCTCTTCTTTCAGTGCGGCGATGATGTTGGTCTTGAGCGTTAATTCATCTGGACTGGATTGCGCCAGTTCAGTGCAACGGCTAACCAAATAATCAATTTCGGGCAAGCCCATTAGCACGGCTTGCCCGGTCTTGAGGGCATCATCGCCTTTCTTGTCTTTGCCACCCTTGTCGAGCAATCCAGCATCACGCAACGCTTCAGCCGCAGCTTGCGCCAGAGCAGCAGTAATTCCATTTTTCTGAATACGCTGGCTAATCAATTCCAATGTGCCGCGAGAACGAATCGCCATCGGCACATCCAATTTTGACAAAGCAAATTGGTCATCTGTGACACGCCAATGCCGTTTCAGGCATTGGGATGAAATACGTGTGCGCACCGCATTGCCCAACGGCAAGCGTTTCGCCAACCCCGCATCATCGCGGTTCAGCAACGCAGCGGGGTAAGTGTGCAGAGTGTGAATTTGAATAAAGCGTGGCAGTGACATGGTCAATCTCCAATCGTAGGTTAATGTTTTGGTTTGTTGGCTTCAGCAGAAAAAAATCGTCCGGCAATTTTGAGGCGAAAGTCTTCAGCCTTTTCTTCGTCGCGTTCTTGGCTAAGTATCAATCCGCCCAGCTCGTGCCAGTTTGGGGCAATGCTTTTGCTGGCAATCAATCGCAACAGGCGCGGCAACAATTGGCGAAACGCATCACCACGGGCGGTGAGCAGCTTGGTCACGCGAGATTCAGATACGTCCGCCTTGCTGAGTTGTTGTCCCAAACTTTGGCTGGCATCGTGCCCCGCCAGTGCCATGCCATGCGCTATCAACGCCCAGCGCTGCCAAGTCTCGGGTTTCCATGTATCCGGCTCAAGCTCGGCATAAATCAAGGCCCGTGACAAAGCAGCGATTTGATGTGGGCGCAATTCGCCATCGGGGTCGAGCCGTGCCAGCGCGGCACGCTCGCCATTATCCAAGCCATGCGCATCGCCCGAAAAACGTGAAGCTTGCGCAATGATGCGTGCCAGACATGAGATCGGTTGTTCTTTTCTCTCTGTGGGAGGAGGTGCGCCGTTGCTTGGTGGTTCGGGCTGCCCCGGTGAAACAGCATCAGACAGGCTCATGTGCAATCTCCTTGTTGGTGGTTAACTGACGGTAGTAATTCGCAAGCGTGGGAAGCGTTTTGTCGCTACGCAATCCGCCATGAAATCTGGACAGCGCGGCTGATCTGGCGCGGTATCGCTGTTCGCCACTTTGCGGCCCAGCAATGAATGCCGTTTTGAGGTTTGCTTCGGCACGATCCGCCATTGAAAGTAGCCATTGCAAACGCGCGTTTTCAGGGTCGTCAGATTCGATTTCCGCATTGAGTTCTTCAAAGAAACAAGAGTCTTCGACTTGCTCAAATGTTTTGGTGAAAACAGCCGCTTTATCTTTGGCGCTGTCAGAGAATTTATCTTTAACTGCGCCTTGATCGAACAGTGCCGCTAAAGCAGTCCACAACACACTGCGCATTTTTCCAATAGCATCTACGCGCTCACCGGCGACCTTCGCCAAGAGGTCGGTTTGTTTTTGGCGAAGCATGTTGCGCACCTTGGGCGAGATTGGGATACGTCGTTCGTGGTAACCATCGGTAGTGCTTTGCCCTCCTGCAATCGCTTGAGCAACCAACACCAGCCCCTCATGTGAATCATCAGTTTGAATGTTTTGTGCAGGGGGTTTCTCATAGTCTGGGCCGAAGGCCAGTTCAACCATTCGTTTGTATCCAAAGCCAGAGGCGGATACGCCAAGAGATTTGCCCTCACCTTTATGGATAGGTGTCCATAAATCCCCTGTGTTGCCTTTTCGCGCTTTTGCTTCATCTTTGAAAATTCTTGGACCTTCACTCGTTGCGCGCAAAGCACTTATTCCAATTGAGGAAAGCGTCAACCTCACTTTGCGGCAAATTTCAATGAAAAATGGATCCAGTGCTGCAAACGAAAATGCTGTTTTTCCATCCCAAGGAAGTAACCACAAAAGACCAATTCCACTCTCGTCGCTGTAGCCCTTTTCCAAAATCCTTATCCGCTCTTTCAAAGCAATGCTTACATCCCGCGACCACCGCTTACCTAAACCGCCCGGTGGCTCAATACCTAACCCTGGGCGGCTAGATGAACCGCCATTCATTCGCGCTACGCCGTAATTTCCAGGGCCGGGATATGGAGCTTGAGTTTGAAGGCTGACTAGAGAAAAAATCCAATCGTCCGGCTTATCTAAACGCATTCGTGTTGCTTTCAGATCGTGATTCTTGGAGGTAATCAATATGTCTAAGCTGTCCGGCGTTGGCCTATCGTCAACCCACCCATCCACCTTGCCGCTTGGCACAGGTGCTTGCATGAAGGCTGGTTTGTCGTGCGGTGAAATTAAGCACCACGCCGCACCATCCGGGTGTTCCGGTGTAAGCGCCAGCAGCGCGTCTTTCCATGCTCGTTCTGTTTCAAAGGGCTGGTCTTGCTTTGCATGATGCAAAGCCATGGCGGCGAGTTGCACCAGGAAGGCGTGCCACGGGTGGCGTTGGTGCGGGCGTAGCGCGGGGAAGTCGCGCACCGCATCACGCGCCAGTGCCACAAACAAACCGGGCAGGCTGTATTGCACGGGCTGGCCGCCATCCACCAATCGGGCGCGTATCAGCGGTTCATCAAGCAGGGAGTATTGAAGCGTCACGGCAGTCCTCCAGCATCAGAAAGTTAATCATCCTTGAGGCGTTCCAGCCCTAGGCGAGTATAGCGAAATTGCGCCTCGCCCAAGCGAAAGCTAAGACTTGTTGCGGTTTGGCTGATGTCGCTTGGTTCTGCATCGGGCTGCAAGCCTTTGGGTAAGAGGTGGTAACGGATCGGCAACTCTTTGAGAGGCTGTCCAAATGGGCTGTGCAACTCAAGATTGAAATTAAGTATCCGGTCTTGTGCGCCTAGGCGTGTGGCAATTTGCACATCGTCAGGAAACTCTTGCTCACCAAAAGCTTGCTCAAAATCCAGCGCATGTAAACGTCCAATAGTTTGCTGCGCGCCAGTATCGCCTTCGACTTTCTGCCCCAACTTTTGCCAAGCTTCCCCTTTCGCGACTTGAATGCAGTCCAGCTTATCGGGGTGCGTCGCAGCTTCAACCAGATAACGGTTGTCGTCAGGTATTAACACGGATGGTTTCTCGGCAAGTAATGCCCGCGTGGCTTCCAGCACACGCAAGTCGGTATAGACACCGCCGCCATTGTGAAACATTCCCAGACCATGTTTTGATTTTGCCAGCAACGGTTCTAGGTCGTGCCCTTTTGGCGTTAACACCCATGCCTGTGCGGATTGATATTTCTCAGGGCGTTCATTATCTGAGCCACGATGGCGATGCAGGCGACCCACACGCTGCAACAACACATCCATCGGGCACAAGTCTGTTATCAGCACATCTGCGTCTATGTCCAAACTTTGTTCCAGCGTCTGTGTGCCGACCACAATGCACGCGCCAGCAGGACGAGTTTTCCCAAGTTGCGCTTCAACCGCTTTATCCATCACGGGGCGATCTTGCCTGCTGAATCGGCTGTGATGAAGCGTGGGAACTCCGTTCACCGCGAACAGCCATGCTATATCCGGGATACTCTCTTCAATCGCCATGAGCGTGGCAATCGCCGTAGGCACGGTGTTGCGAATCACCAGCACTTTCGCACCCAGCTTGGCAGCATCTATCGCCAGTGCTGCAATTTTATCCGGTGCGTCAATGATGTCGTGCGTTGTCCACGTCACACGTTTTGCATTGCCGGTTCCCTCAACGGCGCGCGTTTTATTTTGATCTGAAATCGCGGGATAAGGTATGGCACAAGCGGCCTCAAAGGTCATGGGTTTTGCCTGTGGCCGCTTCTCACCAGGTGCAAGCGCAAGGTAACGATTGCGGGCACTAGAGCCAAGCGTAGCAGACAACAACAATGCTTGACCGCCGCTATTGATATGCGCTTTGAGCAAGTGCTCCAGCAACACGGTCATGTATGGATCAGACGCATGCACTTCATCCACCACCAAAAAACTGCGCGATAACATGGCGTGGCGCATGTGGGCATGTCGTACCTGCAAAGCACCAAGCAAGGCTTGGTCTATCGTACCGACGGCAACAGGCGCGGAGAGGAAGCGCTTGGCCGTTTCTGCAGCCCATCGCTGATGGGCTTTTGCATCGTCCGGGCTGTCTGACCACAGCACTTCAAAATCGGGCAAATACTTTACGTCTGCACCATCGGCATTCACATAACCGGGCAAGGCGCGAATAGTGAGCGGCGGATTTTCCGGCCATAGATTTTTGATGGCAATTTGAACGCGGTTATAAACCTGAGAAGCGGCAACGCGCGTTGGCAAAGCGAAATACAGACTGTCCACCAACCCCGCACGGAATAAATACACAAACCGCCACAGTGCAGCCTCGGTTTTTCCACTGCCCGTTTCAGATTCAAGTATCACCAGCGGCCCGAGATTGTCATCACTCATATCTTCCTGAATCGGATGCGGCTTGGGAATGCCGAAGGTATCTGCGAAATTGGGCGCGAGAGCATTCAGCTTGCAGCGCCAATCATCGGCATCTAGGCCAATGACGGCGATGGCCTTGCGCGCTTTTTTCTTGGCGGTGGCGGCTCTATCTTCGCCTATTTCAGAGAACGGGAAAAAATCCATATCCGACCCCAGCCAGTCAGCCAATTGCACCAGGCCCGCGAACAAATGCCCAAATTCTGGCGCGTCGGGCAGTGGCTCGCCATCTGGTTCAAAGGCTTGCGGATAAATTGCTTCGGCACGTTCACCAATTTCTTTCAGTACGTCGGCGGGTGCGTAAGTGCCTGCCACTGCTTTCCAGATGTTTTTGTTCCAATCGCCGGGATTGTCTTTTTTGATCGGACGACCGTGGTGGCTAATACTGGCAATCAGAAGAGGTTCACTGGCATCACCCCATGCACAAATTTTTTCAATTAGCGATGCAATGGATTTTTGTGCCTCCGTTTCGAACAATCTGATGGCTTCGATACCATGCCCCGCATGATGCGGCCACACAAGAGGAATGTCTGATTTATTTTTCCAGCGTTTGGCCTGAAACCCGCTGTTCGCCTTGCCAATATCGTGCAAAAAAACCAGCACCGCAAGGCGCACAATGTCACGTTCATCCAGCTTTCTGCCCGCCGCCTTTTCCATCGCCCGACGAATTGAATGACAAGAGCTTAAACTTTCAAAGCAAGCAGCCACATCAATCATGTGATCAACCAATGGATGCCAGCCGACAACCGCGCCAATATTGTCGCGATCGAGCTTTCCAAAAGCACACAGAGGAGGTATCACAATTTATTTTTCAGACAGTATTGCAGTTATCGGAATGCTTACAAATCACTGCTACGACATGCAAAGCGAACCCATCGACCAGTGCCGTGAGTGATTTCAAGAATGTGCGCCGTGGCATGATCTTCCCCTTTGGATTTCCATGAGGTCTCTGAAGCTTCAAACATTGCCACATCGGCGACGACCGGTATTCAGCCCATTGAAAGCACTGGATTCCGGCCTACGCCGGAATGACGAGTTTTAGAGGCCGTTTAAAACAACTGCCATTACCCATACCAACATGCTCAAAACAGAGCCTGTCGTTTATTTAACCCAGCCCGCATCCTACGCTACGTAGTAGCTCACCAGATGACCTACTAAGAGTTCGTTAATAAATAACTTGTTCAATTTCATGTAATCGAATATCCTTCGATGCATGATAAGAGATTCGTTAATTGGTCAACGTTGGGCGGTAATGCGAGATGCGTTGGACGAGCGC
>Ga0172380_10000750_pt1 | contig 59276 bp, 74 predicted proteins | sample Leawe162metaG_FD_119747 | JGI IMG/M metagenome (GOLD analysis project Ga0172380, IMG submission 119747) | Leachate microbial communities from a municipal landfill in Southern Ontario, Canada - Leachate well 162 metaG | ecosystem: Engineered > Solid waste > Landfill > Unclassified | place... | reverse complement strand
CCTCGGTCGTCAATGAGGAATATCTCCCACTGATACCAGCCAGCCATGACCGGGCGACCGTCTCTACCGCAGTCAAACCATTGTGTCAGCTCTTGCCGGTCCGAAGATGCGCCGTCGAACCCGTCAGTCGAGAGGGACGCTGCGCAATCGGTCGTGGTTTCTTCGGTCGTCATTTCGCAGCGCCCCTCACTTCAACGTTGTGCCCCTTGCAGCGTGCGGCCAGCTCTACCAGCCAGCTCGCCAGCTCGGGAGGGGTGTGTTCCCGTTCTGCCTTCGTTATGTGCGGCCGGTAGTCATCGCGCTTCCGGCTCTGCACCACGTAAGCCGCCTCACCAAGCACCAGCGGCATGTCCGGCTGGTCGCGCGGTTCGCAGCCAACGACGTAAAACCACGTCGCCTTTTCGGCCTTGTGCCCCCACCACTTCTGCGGGGCCGCCAGCGTCCACCCGCCGAAGGAATCACGCTCGCCAGGTCGCGGCAGGCTCTGCGCTGGCCACAGCGTCGAGCCTGCCGGGGGCTCGAGCACGCCGCCAAATTCCCGCACCAGGGCAACAGCCAGGCGGCCAAGGTTTCGCTCGTCCGGTCGCGGGTTCGCAAAGGCGCGCAGCCGTCCCCATGCTCGGCAAGGAGGATGCGCCACTACAGGCCACGGCCCGTCGTAGGTTCGCGCATCACGCTCCGCGTCGAACACCTCAACGCCTGGCAATGCCTTGTAGCAACTGTCAGCGCGGGCAAAGAGGACTGCAACCGTCATTACTTTTCTCCACCGTCGGGGCACAACCCGTCGTGCGAAGGGACGCGCCGCGATAAGGCTGCGTCGCGCCCATCCACTCTGTCGTTGGGCCTCACAGATGTTCCATCGCCCACTGCGCACCGTCCCATGTGTAGCGGTAGTTCTCGTCGCCGTGCTGGTGCGCGTCGGCTACTGCTTTCGGGTCTTCGCCGTAGGTAGGCTTGATTTCCTCCCAAACCTCGTCGGGGCGAGTGCTGAACGGATCGCAATTCTCGATCTCGCTAGCCACGCTCAGGCAGTCGCCAAGCGCAATCAGCCGGTCAATCTTTTGGGGATCGGTGTAGTGCTGTTGCAGCGTTGTCAGTGCGGCGCTCGGGTAGCCGTCGCAATGCACGTAAATACAGCCGCACCGGCCGTCAGGGAGTTTTGCCGCTACTTGCCATCTGGTGCTCATCTTCTTTCCTTTCCGGGGCCACAAAGGCCCAACAAATCATTCAACCCGGACTGGCCGAAAAGCGGCCAGCCGGTTAATTCAGGCGTTCGGCGTCAGCATTTCTTGACATTCGGCTTCAATGTCTGAGTCGCTCATTTGGGCGAGTCTGAATATCAACTGCATTTTCCTTGTACTCATTTCTCCAGACATTTCTGCTCTGGTACCTAAATGATTCTTCGCGGCGAGCACAAAGAGCGACACCCCCTCTTGCGGGTTATTTTTTGGCAACGGGGCTTTCCATTTGCTCACTTCAATTCCTTTCTCCGTAGCACGTCGAACCAATCAGTCGAGAGGACGGCGTAAATAGTCTTTTGGTTGTATCAGCGGCACAGCGCCGCCGCCTTTCACTTCAAGCGTTCGGCGTCAGTGCATCCAGGCGCTTTTGCAACGCATCGGCGGCTTCGTCGTATGCGTCAGCGATGTACCCAAACGGCTTCGCCATAAAATCCTTGCTGTATGCTTTGCGCGCCCGATTTGCAGATGACCGAAGCTCTGAAATTTGATGCTTCAGGCTGTTGCGCACCATCGGCCCTCTGCTTTCACAAACCGCCCAATCTTCCATTTTGCTTTCTCCGTAAAACGTCGAACCACACATTCAACCGGACGCCGGTCAAGCGCCCGTGGTTTTATCTGCCGCTTCTGCGCGGCGCTCGGTTAATTCGGCGTTAGAGCGCTTCTTTCGTGGCGCTCCGCGATACTCTGGCCATGGCCGAAACTTCGGCGGCGCAATCACGTTCGCCAAAATCGTCTGCCACGTTTCACGCGTGTTCGGGACTACCGGGCCGGCGTCGCCGTCAATCTGCCGAGGTTTCGGCTTCGGGATGGCAATCTCATCCAGCACGCGGCACGGCACGGCCACGTTCTCACCGCTGTTGTAGTAGTCGAGAGCGCTGCGCACTTCCGATTCTGCGTAACGGCCTGCCCACGAGAGCGGCCACGCATATCCTTTGCACTCAGGCCGCCACACGTCGATGTACTCCTGGTCACGGCGCTGGTGGCTCAAATTCACGATGTAGTAATCCACGTCCAATTCTCCGTAGTTGCCGCCAGCGCTCTAACCCGGCGTTCGTTCGGACGCCCTGCGGGCGCCGCACAACTCAGCGTTCGGCGTCAATTCCGTGCATGCCCGCCGCCGAGGACAACTACTTTTCGCGCCTTCTCGGTGCCGTCAGCATTCCAGGCGGTTCCGCCGTCATCGTCCGCCATCGTGATCGTCTGCGCCTTCGCCTCGGTCACATCAAGAATCACCACGCCGTCACTTTCGAGCGGGCTATAGAACGATTCTTTGTTCACACAGACAGGCCGGCGGCCTTGCCCTTCTTCGATCATCTGCCCAAGCATCTTGTGCAGCCTCGCTACCGTCATTGCCATTTCTGTTTCCTTTCTTCGATTACGTCGAACCCGTCATTCGAGGCGAAGCGGAAAATCGCTCCTTGCCCCACTAAGTCTTGCGCGCCGCTCGCCTCAATTCAGGCGTTAGAAGGCTCTGGCGTGGCGCACCTGATACCGCTATCGAACGGCTCCAGCTTGTCGCGGAAGGCGTCTGCTATTTGGTCAAGAATTTGGCAACTCCACCGCGCGTCGTCGCGTACTTCAGTTTAATTTTTTTGTCGCACGCGAGACAAACAAGGTGGTAGGTAACTACGTCGAAGTCCTGATCGCTCTGTTTGAGCGTCTCAGACTTTTCAACAGCGAGGTGCTCCGCCGGATGTTCGCATTTGGACCAAAGCATCATTTTCTAACCACCAGAACAAAGCCCGGCAATCGTCGGCGGCGTAGCTGGTTTTCGCCGCACCGTTCGCGTGTGTGCTGTCGGCACATGAGCGCGGCCAGCGTCAGGGGTTTTTTTGCGCCGGGCCGTCGTCTGCCTGGTAATCTCTTCCCGCAGATAGGCTTCCAGGCACTCGTCGGAAAACACCCACGCCTTGCCGACCTTGGCTGCCGGGACGGTGCCGTTGCCGGCCAGATCGCCGAGCGAATCGACCGAAATATGAAGGAAGGCTGCGGCGTCTTTGATGTCGAAAGTTTTCACGGCTGGCCTTTTGGAGCAACCCGCTGGCACCATGCGCGTGCGCTGCCGGCGCGGATCTGTTTCATGAATTCGGATGCTTCCCTGCGACATTCGTTCCAGTCAGTCCGGACGTATGTCTTGATGCTCGGCTCACCGAACATCGACAGGTAGGCGATCACAAGAAGGGTTTTCATGACGCGGTTGTTTTGATTACGCTGCTTTTTCGTCGGACAGATCGGTAAAGAATGCAAGAAGATCGTCTTTTGCTATCTCGTAATCCGCCCATTTTCCAGTCCAGCGCTCCCCAATTGAAAGAGATTGATATGTTCTAATCATTTCCCCCGGAACTAGGATCAAACGGTATGAGCCATCATCTAAAAACGCGAACAGAACGACAAAATCCGCAATGAATTCCTGCTTCTTTACGGAAAACGCCCATCTCCTCGCTGGCCGTTCCTTTATCTGTCGATGAAGTGTTGATGCCTTCACGTCGACAGTCAGGCTGCCAACAGTGAAATCCGTTGCTGCCTGAAATTTGACCTTGTTGCTATTCGATGCAGACGGGACCAACTTCTGAAACTCGGCTTCCGCCTTTGCTGCGAATCGGTCCTTGTTGCTTCCGTAACGGCCCTTGTCTCCGGTTACTGGAATATTGTTTGCACGAAGACGGAGATACACTTTCTGCCATGCAATCCCCGTCTCTTCGCCAACCAGTTTCAGGTTCTTAAGACGGGAGTACGACTCGATAATTTTTTGATCGCTCATAATTCCATCCCTAGAACGGGATTGAGTCGTCCATGTCGTCAAAGCCGCCTGGCTTCGGCGCGCTGCGGTTGCGATCTGCCGGCGCCGACCGGCCTTCCGCTGGCGCCTGATTGTTCCCGGTGTCGCCACCGCGGCTGCTGCTAAGCATCTGCATTTCGTTGGCCTCAATCTCGGTCGTGTAGCGGTCCTGGCCTTCCTTGTCCTGCCACTTGCGGGTGCGAATGCGCCCCTCAAGGTAGACCGACGAACCTTTCTTGAGGTACTGGCCGACAATCTCAGCCAGATTGCGGTAAAAGACAACACGGTGCCACTCGGTAATTTCCTTCTTCTCGCCGCTCGTCTTGTCCTTCCACGACTCGGTGGTGGCCAGGCGAATATTCGCTACGGCGTCGCCGTTGGGCATGTAACGCATTTCAGGATCGGCGCCGAGGTTGCCGACGAGAATCACTTTGTTGACTGAAGCCATTTTTCAAACCCTCCGTTTGTGGCGCTGCTGATTGCGCCGCTTCTTCGCCATGCGCTTGACCTGGGCGGCTGTCCAGCCCGGGCCGTTCTGGTAGTTCCACCAGCACGCCACGGAGCCGCGGCCAATACTTCTCGGCGCGCGCTGTTGAACGCTCACGCCCGGGCGCAGAGCCATCGCCGGCATACTGCTGAGTCCAAGCGTTGCGCCGGCCACGGCCAACAACAAGGCCGATCGAGACAAGCCGCTCACCGGTAGTCCCTCGCGTCAAGTTCAAGCCCTTGGATGTACACCTGATGCGCGAGGATGGCAGTCGGCTTCGGAACGGCGCGCCCGTTTTCATAGCGCGAACCGCCCGACTGAGTGACGCCGAGGCGACCCCAGAATTCGCCCTGATTGAGTCGCATCTTGACGCGGACCAGTTTGTAATCCTTGATCAGCGCAGTCTTTTTTGCCTTGGTTGCCATGCTATTCCCCTTCTTTCTTGGTTTCGTTGATGCGCTGGTACTCGTAAACGCCCTTGATGTGCGCGCCGAAGAACGAACCGACCGACGCCGCGGCGAGGAATTCGCCGAAGGTCTGGGCGCTGACGCCGGCGTAGTGATACAGGGCGCCGGTGTTGAAGCGAACCGCCAGGGTCTCGGCTTCGTGGCCGATTTCCTTGATCTGGCTGGATTTGACGCTGTGCATTTGCATGATTTTCTCCTGGCGGCCAGCTGCCCGGCCGCCGGTGATTGGTTAGAACAGCTTTTCGGCGAAAGGCTGGCCGTAGAGCAGGGGCAGCATCGTTTCTTCGGCGATGCGCGCCAATTCTTCAGCGACAGCCGTCTTGAAAACACGGTCGGGCCGGATCAACTCGTACCAGAAACTGAGGTCGCCACTCTTTTCGCGGTACTTCAGGCGCGCTTCGAGCGGGTAGGCGCTGGTGCTTCCATCAAACACCGGCAAGCCCAGCGTGAAACGCTCGAAAACCTGCATGGTGGTTCGCGTGGCGTCGTTCTCACGATCAACAAACTCGAAGCTGACGCCGCCCGATTGCAGATTGACCTTGCTGCGCAGCCGTTTGTCGCTGTTGGCCTCGAAGCCAAGGGCCATCGACAGCATTTCAGTTCCGTTCGGCATTCCTGGAACCGCCGCGATGTCGCTAAGGTTGTCTTCGAGCCAGGTGGCGAAGGCGGTCTGGGTCATGACCTTGCTGTCGTTTTCCAGCCAGCGCCGCCATTCGACCGATCGCAGCGGGGCGAAAGCGCACTGGAGCTGACGCCACTGCGGGCGATCTGCGGCATGGTCGTCGATGACGGCAAGCAGCCGGCACAGGCTTTTCTCGGCATCAACTTCAGCATAGATCGTCGAGGCTTTTTCCTGCTTGTGCGTGTTGAGGTAGTCAATGAAACTGCCCGCGTCGGTGGTGAGAATCTTGCCGCGCTTGCAGATTGGTGCCGAAAGCATGGATTCCAGGCTGTTGACGCGGTAGCCATCGGGCACGGTGACAAAGGGCATGCCGTTGTTGATGCCGCGAATCTCGACGCTGGCGGCGCCGGCATCAAGCAGGGTCTGGAAGTTGTCTTGCGTTTCGCTCATGACAATGGTCCTTGGTGAATGAGGCAGATTGAAAATACGAGAGGAATAAAAAGGCTACGAAGCCGCGACGGTTTTCAGTTCGCGCACCGGCTCGGCGGCAACCGGCTTCAAGTCGAGTTTGGTCTGGCGCGGATCTTCTGCCAGCAGGTTGCCTTCCGGTGTCGCCCACAACAACGACTCGGGCGGCAAGCCCTTGGGTTTGGTGATAGACACCTCAGCCTTGACGGCGAGGGCTCCGGCGGTGCTCGGCTTGACGCCGATTTTCAAGGTCAGCGTGCCGGCCTTGTTGTTCTCGCAAACAGCTTTGATCAGCTCGGCGAACTTGTTCCCCGCGTGATCGAGGATGCAGATCAGATCGCCTTCGTCGTTCTCGACGCGAACGCCGCGCAGGTTATCCGGAAGAGGCTTGCCCATTTTGAAACTCCTTTTTTTGGTGGTACGTTGTGAAAAGATTGGTTCTCAGAAAGCAATCACGCAGCGGCGTGACTCTGGCGCTCGGCTTCGATGCGTTCGCAGTAGTGCAGCACCAGTTTCATTTCGGCCTCGTTCATGCGGTCGAGCAGGGCGCAAAGTGCGTGCATCAGGTCGTGCGTATTTGGCGCAACGCCGACGACCGACGGCGACCCTTGCGCGGCGTGCTCGATGGCGGCACGCGCGGCGACCGTCGCCCGCGACAGGTTGATGCCAGCGGACGAAGGAATCGAGCGCACGGCGCCCTGCAGCGCGAGCCGGTCGGCGGCAAGTTGTTCTTCGGCCGCTGCTTTTTCGGCGACTTCCTTCTGCGCGCGGGACTGCGCTTCGGCTAGGGTCTTGGCTTCGGCGGCTGCTTTGGCATCAGTCTCTGCCTTCAGTTTGGCGGCTTCCTCGGCGCGGATCTTCTCGCGCTCAGCGTCCAGGCGCTTCTGCTCGGCGGCCTTGTGCGTGGCGACACGCGCGGCCAGGAGGGCGGCGAAGTCGTCGGTGGCCTTGACGCACACGGCTTTCAGGTCGGGGAAGAGGAAGCCCCAATCCTGATCTGCGGTCAGCGACTTGATGTTGGCCTCGATGCGATCGGCGGTTTCGCTGGCGAGAATCTTGGTGTTGGCGAGCAAAGTATCGACGGCGTTCTGCATACTGTCGGTGTTGCGCTTGCCCTTGATCGCTTCGGTGAAGTCGGCGGCGACGATCGGCATGTAGGCCGAGCCCAGGCGGTCGTTCAGTTTGGCGACGTGCTCGGCGAGCGCCGTTTTGCCGCCGTTGACGATGGCCAGTTTGCGGGCGTCCTCTTCGCGCTTGACGGCCTTTTCAAGTTCCAGCGCGCTGCTGTTGATGGTCGCGGCGAGCAGATCGATTTCCTTGGCGACTTCGCCGATCGTTACCGTCTGCGCCAGCATGTCGTCCTTGCGCTCCTTGATCTTGACGGCGAGCTCGCGCAGCTTCACGGCGACCGCCTTGCCGTCGGCAAACTCCTGATCGGTGGCCGGCTGCATGTTGATCGCGGCGAGGAATTCGGTGATTTGCGCCTTGAATTCCGGCATGTTGGTCTTGGTGACTTCGCCGCGCGCCTGGACGAACAGCGTCGGCAGTTCCTTGATCGGCGCGGCGACGGCTTTCTCGATGTACTCGGGCGGCACGTAGTTGGCTACGTCCTCGTCGAACTGGCGCCAGCCGGCCAGCAGCTTTTCGGCACGGCCGGGAACGGCGCGGTATTCGGTCGTCACCATGTTTTCCTCGGTGCCGTCCGAGACCACGAAAACGACCTTCTCGAAGCCGAAAACCAGAATCTGCTGCTCAAGCTGCCAGTAGGCTTTCGGCGGCAGATCGTTGTCGCGCACCGCTTGCGCCAACTTCTCGTTCCACTGCTTGTGCTCGAAACCGGTCTCGAACATCAGGTCGGCGCCGTCGGTGCTGGCCAGTAAATAACCATCATCGTCGGTGGCCACGTCGGTCGACAACTTCTGGCCGATGCGCTTTTCGATGATTGGGCGGGCCAGCGCTTCGAGCCGGTGGCCTTTGTCCAGCACCTTCTCGCGCACGAAGTCGGAAAACTCCTTCTCCGTGCCGGTGGCCTTCATGTGGATCAGTTCGTTGCGCGTCACGTTGTCGTCGTCGCCCATCATCGCGGCGGCTTCGCTGGCATTGCGGGTGGTGGCGCGCAGCGCCAGCCACTCGGGCGAGCCCTGAATAACGTCGTGAATGATCATGCCGGTTCTCCTTTTTTCAGTTGATTGATCGCCGTTTTTTGCTCGGCGCTCAGGGTGTATTCGCGCCCGACCATAGCGATGATCTGCTGCGGCGTGCGCTTGCCGGCGGCAGCGGCCTTGGCCCACTGTCCAATTGCTTGCTCGAAGTCTTCCAACTCCATCACGGGTAAGTCAGCGGGCTCTTTCGTGGCAGGTTCTGTACTGTCGTTGTCGATATAGTCAGGGCGCCCATCTTCGTTAATTGCCCCCATGTCCGACTCGAAAGCCCGTTGCATGTCGATAGACATCACCCCCCACTTACTGAGCAGCTGGCGCAGCATGGTTTTAAATGCCATGCCGTCAAAGTCTTTTTCCCAGAACGTGTAGCCCTTCTGCGCGGCGTACCCTTTCGAGTAACGCATGGCGTGGGCTTGCATTTTGGCGAAAGACCAGTACATGGTTTTAATGAAGCCGTTGGAAAGCTCGAACATGGCGTAATACCCTGTTGTCGGCATAGGGTCGCGGATTTCGTCATCGTCGATCAGTTTGGTGAAAATTTCCTCGGTCAGCCTGTTGTAACTGATCAGCTCACCATCCTTGAGCGAAATTACGTTGATACGGCGATACTGCCCAGACCGAATCGCCAACTGGATATATCCTTTGTAGCCGATCTGGAACTGGGCGACTTTGCGGTTATTTTTGCGGTCGTCGTAAGGGACCATGTAAAAGTGTCCGAGCGAAGGACTAGGCGACAACTCCAGTGCTGCACCCTGCAGCCCGGCGGAAAGAATCGTTCCATTCTCACATTCGGCCAGCGCAGGGTTATTGCTGACGCAGGCGACGATCGAAGTGATAAACGAATCACCTTTTTTGCCAGCGATGATTTCGCCGATCTTGCGCTTAACCGAATCGCCCGCCATGAATGTAGAAAACGTATTGCCGGTTCGGGATACTGCTGTTGTTGTGTTCACTGGCCTACTCCTTGTGTTCGATGCACAGCAGGCTCTGAATCTGCGCTTCAAGTTGATTGAGCGCGATTTCGCAATCGGCCTGCACCTTGGTTTTTGCGGCCTTGAGCATCGCTACCTGATTGCCGACAATTACGTCCTGGTCGTCAAAGGTTACGGTCACTTCGGCCGTGCCGACCTTGACCCAGCCGTCCGGCGGGTTGTCGTCGCCGGACGGCTGATACAGTCCAAGCGCCGAGATCGCGCGTTCCGGTGAGCATTTTTCCAGCGAATCCAGTGTGCAATACGAGCTGGTGATGTGCGCAGGAACGGTTGCGGTGATGGTTTTCATGCAACCTCCCAGATGGTGCGCTGGCCCGGCGAAAAGGTGGCGATGTACTCGGCGCGCAGGCGAGTGCGCTCCTGCCGCGAGGCAGCGCGCGCGGCGGTGATGTTGAATCGCGTGGTCGGGTCGGTGACGAGGGCCAGCGCTTTGGTCTGGCCGTCGATGGCGATGTTTGCCGAGTAAAGCTGATAGCAAAGGATCAGGCGTTTGATTCTGTTGAGCATGGCGGTCTCCGTTCCGTCAGGCAATGCAAAACGCATCGCGTATGACAAAGATAGCCGATTGCTTTGCAGAAAGCAAGCATTTCTGTGCAAATAAAAAAACCGCCTGTTGCGGCGGTTGTTTTTCGCTTGCCACGGTTCAGTGAATGCGCGTCGGTTCCTTGCGCGCCTCGTTGCGCAGGCGTGCGGCGAGCAGCACCAGGCTGCGTGAGACCGATTCGACTTGAGCGGTCGATAGTTCGCCAAAGCCCTTGATTACGCAATCTCCGGATGGCGTCAGACCGACATAAACGCCCGCGATGAGCGTTTCATCGTTTACTTTTTGCAGAGTTCTTCTCTCCGTTTGCATCCTTCCCCCCTTGCCGCTTGTTGACCAACAAACAAGCATCTTGCGATTTATTTTTTACCTGCGCAATACGACTAAGGTCATACGTTGTCGCTTCGCAGGCTGCGCCGAGACTGACCGTGCCGAGCGATGCTTTGCCGGCCGACCGCCCGGCGATCCACTCGGAGAAGGCGAGAACGAATTCCTTGTCGGCGTCGGCGACGTTGGCCAGGGTTGCGGCGATCGCCGACAGATAGGGGTCGTCGCCACGCGATTGCGCCGGCGGCTCTTTGTCAAGCGAGCCAGGCGGCAGGCCGAATGCCGTCTCGATGGTTTGCGCCATCTTGTCGCCAATATTGCGCGACGGGTTGGGGCCGGCGATCGACGTGATGTAGGAATTGTGCCGTTGCAGAACCTCTGCCGCAGCGTTGATGCCGCCCGCCGCGCGCACGAGTTGCCGCAAATTCCATAGCCGGTTGGCTTGCAAGGGGTTAATCATGGGGCGTCTCCGTCGAAAATAAATATTTTACTATGCCGTGTGTTTTGGCATAAATTTTTGTTGTATAGTTTTGATTAACGTGCAGTAAGCAAATATGACATTTCAGCAGTCACAAATAGATTGTAGGTGACTGGCGGCCGGTTTTCAATAATGGGAAGCTGGTAATTTCAAGCGACAGGGGGTGGGCGTGGCGAGAATACGGACGATCAAGCCTGAGTTTTTCAGGCACGAGGCGCTGCAGGATCTGGAAATCGCTCATCCCGGCAGCTATACGATGCTGGTATTTTCCGGTCTGTGGATAATTTCCGACCGGGAAGGCCGGTTTGAGTGGCGGCCACGAAGCATCAAGCTGGATGTTCTCCCGTTCTTGAATTTCGACATGGAAGCGACGCTTTCCTTGCTTGAGCAGAACGGGCTAATTCAACGATTTGAGCACAAAGGCGAAATGTTCGGTGCCATTTTGTCATGGGAGCGGCATCAAATCGTTGGAAGGGACGAGCCGCCTTCCGAAATCCCCGCCCCTGATGGTTCAAAAACACCGTATTTCCGTCCTTTAAACCAGACTCAGCGTGTCAAAGTCTACGAACGCGACAACTGGACGTGTTCCTATTGCTCGCGGAACATGCGCAACGACAAGCGTGCGGCCTGCCTGGATCACGTCATTCCGTATTCAAAAGGAGGGACGAACCGGCAGCAAAACCTCACCACGGCATGCAAAAAATGTAACGCCGAAAAGTCGGACAAGACGCCGACAGAGGCTGGCTTTAATTGGCCAGCCGGCCTTGGCGAATACCTTGACAAAGAGTCAAACGAAGTGCGTCAACATACCGTTAACCCCCCGTTAATGGGGGGTGCAGTGGTCCATGACAAGGAAAGGGAAAGGGAAAGGGAAAGGGAAAGGGAAAGGGAAAGGGAAGGGGAAAGGGAAGGGGAAAGGGAAAGGGAAGAGGGTAAAACCGTTGCGTCGGTCGCTTCGCTGCCCGTCGCCAGCAAAAAGCCCCGCCTTGAAAGCGAATCCACCCTGCAAACCGCTTGCCGGGAAACCTGGGCGGCCTACTCGACGGCCTACGCCAACCGCTACGGGCCTGATCCGGTCCGCAATGCCAAGGTCAATGCGCTGGTCAAGCAGGTCGTACAGCGCTTAGGTGCGGAAGAAGCGCCATCCGTTGCCGCCTTTTTCGTCAATCACTCCGACGCCTACTACGTTCGCAAGTCGCACGACCTTGGTTCGTTGGTATCCGATGCTGAGAAGCTACGCATGGAATGGGCGTCCGGGCGCATGGTGACGGCAACCTCGGCGCAGCAAGTCGACCGGACGCAGGCGAACCGCAGCGCAGCCAATGAGGCGATTGCTCTGCTCGAAAAGAAGAAGGCTGCGGAAGGAGCGCCGGCATGAGCGAGCGCGAAATTGTCGAAGCGATTGCCGTGACTGCCGAGCTGACGCAGACGCAACTTACCGGGTCGGCGATGGCGGTGATGGCCGACGACCTGATGCGCAACTACCCGGCGCCGGCGATTCTGCAGGCGCTGACGCGCTGCCGGCGCGAACTGCCGGGGCGACTGACGCAACACGCAATCATCGAACGCATCGAGCAGGCCGATGGTCGGCCGGGCGCCAACGAGGCATGGGGCATCGCCCTGACCGCCTTCGACGAAGCGGCGACGGTTGTCACCAACGAAGAAATCAACGAGGCGATGGCGGCGGCGCGGCCGGTGATGATCGGCGGCGACGAAATCGGCGCGCGCATGGCGTTTCGGGATGCCTACGAACGAATCATTCGCCAATCGCGGCTGGCCGGCATTCGGCCGAAGTGGTATCCGTCGCTTGGCTTCGACCCGATCATGCGCGTCGACGCGATCCAGGCGGCCGAAGCCAAAGGCTTGCTGACCCGCGCACAGGCGGTGGCGTACCTGCCCGCCGTCAGCGCGGCCGATGCGGCGCAAGGGCTGGCGCTGATCGCCGGCCGGCTGACCGATCAATCAACCAAGCCGGAATTGCCAAAGCACGAAGCCCTGCTGCGCATTACCGGCATTTTGACGAAACTGAAATCCGCATGAGTGCTTGCGTAACGACCAGCAATCGCGCCAGCTCGAAGCCGCTGGAGCAGCATCTGGCGGGCTACCTGCTCGGGCTGGCGCGGGGAAACTGGACGCTGGCCTACAACCGCGAATGCCTGGCGTTGTGGCGCGAGTGCTACGGCGAGCAGATCGCGGCGCGGGCGGAAAAACTGGTCAAGGCCGGGTGGAAGAAATGAGCAAGGTGATCGACTACGGTTCGGTATGTTCCGGCATCGAGGCGGCCACGGTCGCTTTTTCACCGCTGGGCTGGAAAGCGGCGTGGTTCTCGGAAATCGAGCCGTTCCCCTGCGCCGTGCTGGCGCACCACTATCCGGAAACGCCGAATCTTGGCGACATGGCGGCGCTGCCGGAGCGCATCGCCCGCCAGGAGGTTTCTGCGCCGGCGGTTTTTTGCGGCGGAACGCCCTGCCAGGCGTTCTCGATCGCCGGGCTGCGCCGGTCTCTGGAAGACGCACGCGGCAACCTGTCACTCATTTTTTGCGAGATTGCCAATGCAATTGACGCTGTTCGACTTCATCGAGGCGAAGACCCCGCCATCATCTTCTGGGAAAACGTTCCCGGTGTTCTCAGCACTGCCGATAACGCCTTCGGCTGTTTCCTTGCCGGGCTTGCCGGAGAAGATGATCCGATCATCCCCGAGCCTTGCCCGCCTGCTGCAAAATCCAGTCGCTACTGGAAGTGGAACAAGGCAAGCGGTGCTCACGCACTGGGCTGGCCGGTCGCTGGTTGTGTCGTTGGACCCGCGCGAACGGTCGCGTGGCGGGTCACAGACGCCCAATACTTCGGACTGGCCCAACGACGCCGCCGTGTGTTCGTTGTCGCAAGTGCTCGAACGGGGTTCGATCCCGCCGCGGTACTTTTTGAGTTCGACGGCGTGCGCCGGGATACTCCGCCGAGCCGAGAAGCGGGGGAAAAGCCTGCCCCGACAATTGCAGGATGCGCTAATGGCGGTGTCGCAAACGGCCCCGGGCGCGACGTAGATTCAATCGAGACGCTGCAGGTTATTACGATGGCGCACGGCCAGGGCGGCGCCGAGATTGCAAGTGAGCGTAGTTCTACGCTCACTTGCAATCATGAAGCGCCGATCCTTTTCTCGCCGGTATGCGTGACGGGGGAGATTACGCACACCCTCAAAGCCGAAGGCTTCGACGCCAGCGAGGACGGCACATGGCGAGGGCAACCAATCATCTGCTGCCACGGCAAACAAGATCCGTGCACCAGCGCCGACACGGCCTTTGCGCTTGGCCGGAACAGCGGCCAGGAGAACGCCATCGCCTTCTCCTGCAAAGACTATGGCGGCGACGCTGGGGCGATCAGTCCAACGCTACGCAGCATGGGGAGCGACGGCAGTCATGCGAATGCGGGCGGGCAGGTGGCGGTTTGTTTTGCCGAGAACAGCCGCGCCGAGGTGCGTTTGGAAGGTGGAGACGGCCAGCGCACCGGCGCGTTGAGCACAGGGGGCGGAAAGCCGGGGCAGGGTACGCCGATGGTGGCGGTGGCCGTCGCGTTGCGCGGCAGAGAGGGCGGCGCAACGGCCGAACTCGGCGATGAAGTCGGCAACTGTCTGCGAGCCATCGGCGGGGGAGTGGATAAGGCGCATGTGCTGGCCCCGGTTTCTTACTCCACGAAGCTGCACAACACGTCGAGCAACCAAGCCGGGAAGTTATACCGGGAATACACGGTAGGGCTTGATGTAAATAGCCCGCCGCCAGCGCTGATTACGGCCATGCAGGTTCGCCGCCTTACTCCGCTGGAGTGTGAACGCCTGCAGGGATTCCCTACAAATTACACCCTGATTCCGTGGCGCAAGAAGCCGGCGGCCGATTGCCCGGACGGCCCGCGTTACAAAGCCCTCGGCAACTCGTGGGCGGTGCCGAACGTCAGGTGGATCGGTCGCCGCATCGACGCCGCAATCAAGCAGGCCGATCAAGGAGGGAAAAAATGAACATTGCCTTTCAGGTCGACAAGCACCTCGCCTGCCACATGGAACGCTGGCCCGATGCCGATCGTGCGCAGCAGAAACGGCGGATCACGGAAGCCCTGAAAACCGGAAACGCCTGGCTGTGGCCTGAACCCAAGCAGATGGCGTTGTTCGCATGAAGCGCGTCTCCCGCCGAAAAGTTGAAGCCTGGCTGCGCCCGATGCGCCAGGCTCTGCGCGAAATGCGCTCGGGCGAAGTCGATAGCATCAAGGGGTATGCAGTCACGCGCCTGCACAACCGCGATGACTATGTGCGCCTCGACTTCTGTCTGGCCGGCTTCCGCTGCCTGATCAACCGCCTGTTCCCGGCCGTCGATACCGCGCCCTTGCTGAAACTCGAAACGCGGCTGGCGAACGGCGTACCGATGACTGTCGAAGACATCGATGCCGCGCTGGCGCTGCTGAAGTCGCTCGAAAAACCGCTGATGCTGATGTCTGCCGAAGCGGTGAGCTCGGCGGTCATGGCCGAGCAGGTGCGCAACGAGATGGAATCTTTGGGACTGGTGGCATGAGCGATATGGACCTCGTTGCAGAGATGCGCGGCTTTGAAATTGACCACGAGCCGGAAGGCTGGCCGGCAGTGAAGATGCGCCAGATCAGCGCGCTGTGCGATGAAATCGAACGGCTGCGGCGCGGTGAGTTCATCTGCCAGAAGTGCGGCCTGCGCAAGAACGATGAACACCCGAAGGCGGATTTCTGATCATGAGCCGGATCACGATCATTCGCACGGCCGAAGAATTTCCGCCAGAGACGGTACTGGCGCACGTTCGCCGCTTCCTGTTCGGTCTGTTCGATGGTTGGCAAAAGGATGACCGGCGGGGCTGGCGCAAGTTGTGGAAACGCCTGTCGAGCATGGAATGCGGCGAGTTCGCGGTGATCGAGTTCGTCATGCCGCGCTCGACGCCTTATCACCGGCGGCACATGGCAATCGAGGCGGCGGTGTTCGATGCGCAGGAGCGCTTCAACGATTTCGACATGTTCCGCGACTGGCTGAAGATCGGCGCGGCGTGGGTGCTGTGGGTGCCGGGCGCGAAGGGCGGCATCGTGCCGCTGCCGCGGTCGGTGAGTTACGCCAAGGCCGACCAAGCGGAGTTCGAGGCGTTCCACCGGGCGGTGATCGGCTTCCTGCGCGCACCGCACGCGGCGCCGTACCTGTGGAAACACCTCGGCGATCAGTCGCACGAAATGATGGATTCGATTCTCAATGGTTTTGACGAGTAAAGGGCTTGTATGAGCGAAACAGGAAGACGCCACGTTGCGCGCGTCAAGGCTTTACCGTGTGCCGTATGCGAGCGCAGTGGGCCGAGTGACGCGCATCACATCCTGTCCGGGCGAACGCCGGGGCGCAAGAGTCCGCACTGGCTGACGATTCCGCTGTGCAAGGATTGTCACCAGGGCAGCCGCAACGGCATCCACGGCGAGCGGATCATGTGGAACGTGATGAAAAAGACCGAGGCGGGATGCTTGAACGAGACGCTGGAAAAACTTTACGGGGAGATGCGGTAATGGGAGTAAGAATAGGCGGCGACAGCAAGCCGAAGAAGCGGGTTTCGGGCGAGGTTGACGGGATCAACATGGTGGCGCTGCAGTCGTCGATTCACTGGCGCGGCGATCTGCGGCTTCTGCAGTTGAACGAAAGCAGCGAGAGCATGATCGCCGAGGCCGAGTGGCCGAAGAAAAGCGGCAAGCTGTACTGGGCCTGCGCGAGCACGGGATTGCTGTTCGACAAGCAATCTGGCCGCTGCCTGCAGTCGAGCCAGGTGCTGCTGCTGCCCGAGACGCTGGCGCCGATCAAATGCACGCGCGCCAGCTTCGACAAGTGGCGCAACGCGCGGGTGATGGGCGAGGGCAAGGCGCTGGCGGTGAAGCGCGGACCGAAGCCGAAGGGTTATGTGGCGCCGGAGGCTGGGGGCGACGATGACTAAGGCGGTGGATTTTCTCCATGTTCTAAAAACCTATCTGCCCGGAAATAACTGGAAGGTTTCCCATCAGCAAGGGAATGGTCACATGCTGGTGGCGAACGATAGCGCCGTTGGGTATTCCGCGTTGCGGATTTATTTTACCGAAGATGCGAAAACCGCAATCCTGAAATGCTACGAGGTTGCGGATAAAAAGATACCGCATTGCTTGGAAGAGTTCGCCATTGACTTTTTGCCTACGGAAGATTTGTTTTTTGCCCAAAGGGCCGAAGCGGCGGCGGTGTTAGCCAGTCAGGAAGCGCACCGAAAACAGGTTTCGGAAATCGTTTCGCGGAAGACGGAGAGAAGGTTACGGCGCGCAAAAAGGATGGATGAAAGGCGTTTTTGGCAGCAGAGTCGGCGCCTTACCAAAGGAGACGGCGGGAGCGGTGTTATCGCAGGAAAAATCGTGATTCGGTCGGCGTGGCCGGTCGGGCTTGGTGATTCCGGTGCCGAGTCGCTGGATTTCTGCGGTCGCGTTGAGCCAAGTCTTTGCGAGGACGAACCAAGCACGATTGATCGGGTGGCCCATGCGTTTGAAAGGGCGCATAGAACCTGGTCGCCGTTCGGCCCGTTTTTGGGAGACGAGTTTGATTACCAGTTCACCGATACGCGGAATGGCGTCGCTTTTTTTGGCCACGACAGAAGCGGCCATTCGGGGAGGGTAGAATGCTGCGATTAAAGATTGGGCAAATGAACTCGCTTATGACAAAAGCGAAGGCCCCCAAATACAAGAACGTCAAGGTCACGCTCGACGGGCTGAATTTCGACTCGAAAGCGGAAGCGGCGCGCTACGTCGAGCTCAAGCAGATGCAGGCGGGCGGGCTGATTAGCGGGCTGCAGTGCCAGGAGACCTTCGCGCTGGCGATCGATGGCGCGCTGATCTGCAAGTACCGGGCTGATTTCAGCTACACCGACGGCGCCGGCCAGCGCGTCGTCGAGGATGTAAAAGGGGTCAGGACGCAGGTCTATCTGCTGAAAAAGAAGTTGATGAAGATCCTGCTCGGCATCGCGGTGCAGGAAATCACCAAAGGAGGGCGCCGTGCGAGAAAGCCTTGATCGATTGTCGCCGGCGCTGGTGTGCAGCGATCTGAGCGTTACCGCAGGGGTCGATAACGCGCACATGGTCGCCGCGCTGGGCTATGCGTCGATGACCTACCCGCTGGCCTCGCCGTTGGTGCGCATGTACCTGTCGCACGACCGGGCGTCGGTGCATGAGGCTCGGGCGCAGGCGTGCGACATGGCCAAGAAGGCGGCGCGGCGTGGCGGGCTCAATCTGCGGGCGTCGGAGCTGGCGCAGATCGGCCGGCAGGCGCTGGACTACGCCATCAACAAGACCTGCCCGCGCTGTCATGGCACGAAGTTCGAGACGATCCCGGGAACCAACTGCCTCGGCGCGCATGTGTGCAAGGCGTGTGGCGGCGATGGCCGGCGCAAGCTGCCGGCGAAGCACCGCAAACTGATTGCCGAGGTGGTGGCCAGAATCGAGCGAATCGAATCAATTCTTGACTCGATTGTGGGCAAGCGCGTGTAAAATCGCTACATCAAGCATCCATAAGGGGCTGACAAGCCAGCCCCAACTTATAAGCCAGTGGCGACCATCCGGGTAAATGTGATGGTCGCGCTCGCTCCAGTTTTGGGGATCGCAGCTCCTGTCTCCGTAGGCGCCGAGCCTTCTGCGAACGGCAACCTCCCTTTGAAACGGCCACCCTTACCCGGTGGCCGTTTCTTTTTTCAGGGTTTCTTGATCGGCTGGCCGCAGGTCGGGCAGCGCGGCCGGGAACGGGCAGCAATGGCCCGGTAGATAACCGACGGCGCGACGCCGGCATGAGCCGCCGCAGCGCAGGGCGTCGCCTTGGGGTTGGCCGCCAGGTAATCGAGGGCGATCTGGGTGCGCGTCTTGCGCGGTTTTTTGGCGCTCATGATTGTTCCTGTGCTTTGGCGATGATTTGGCACGCCAGGGTTGCCGACTCCTGCAGGGCGTCGAGTTTGAAACTGATTCCCGAAGCGTAGATGAAGCGGGCGACGCCTTCGAGCAGGAAGCAGTCGTTCGCCTTGGTGAAGTGTTCGGGCAGGCCGAGGGTGTCGCCGATTTCGCTGCGTATGGCTTCGGCAATCAACTGGCAGGTTATTTTCACGCCGGTTGGCGCGGCGTCGAAGCAGTCGGTGTCGCGTTCAAGGTTGTCCATCGGGGGCTCCGTTGAATAGCGGGTTGGCCTCGGTGGTTTTGGCAATGACGGCATCGAGCGTCCAGGCAGCAAAGGCAAGTTCGTTGTTGTCAAGCTGCCGCCGCGCTTCCTGGACGGCCGCCAGCAGGACGGCGATCTGCTTGCCGCAGCGCGCCAGACGGTATTTGGCGTCGGTACTGCGCTCCCGGTATTCATTGCGCTCGCGCAAGGCGTCACGCAGCGTAAAGATGGGATGGGATGCCGCGTTCGCTTCGAGCGCTTCTGTCGTGAAGCCTTCGCAGGCGTTCAGGCAAGCGTCAATGCGGCGACGCAGGCGGGTCAGGGTGCGCGGCTCCCACGGCTCGGGCAGTTGGCTGTAGTCGATGACTTCGATGGCGGGCGCTTCGTGGCTGGCGGTCATGGCTGGCTCCCGGTGGCTTTGGCGATGGCGGCGCGGGCCATCTGCACGAAATACAGTGCTTCGCCGGCTGGCGGGTTCTTGTCGCACCATTCAACCAGTGCCGCGCATGCTTCCAGCAACTCAGGTGCGGCGCAGATCAGGCGCGCATTCGCCTCCTTCTGCGGGCTATTCTTGCCGTCGATAGCATCGTCTCCCATCTGCCAGACAACAGTAGCAAGTGCGTGATGCGAAATTCTCGGGGCCAGCGCGTCAATATCAACGAGTTTGCCGCCGTGTTCGCTGTCGTAGATGTCGCCGAGCGTCCAAGGCCCGTCTGTGTGTTTGGTGGTCATGGCGTGCCTTTCATTGATCGACATCATCGAAGATGCTGCGCGTTCCATCGGCGTTCATCAGTGTGCCGTCTGGCGCGTAGTAGCACTTCCCGGTGGCCTTCCGGACGTTGGCGATGGCCGATTGCAACAAGTCCCAAGCGTGCGCAGGGATAGCCCCGTCATCGTTTTCAAGGTTCATTGCAGCTTCCAGCAGTTCGTCACGCTGCTGCTCTACGGCAGCAAACTGTTCGGCAAAGGAAGAATGGACGACGACCATATTGCGCAACTGGCCGGGTGTATTTGGGTGGTTGCTCATTTCAATCGCCCCGTTGTTGCGCTTGTGCCGCGGTGAAGCAGGCGGCGAGCTCGCTGGTGGTCAGGTAACGCAGATAGCGCGGATAGCAGCGGGCATCCTCGACGGCGAACAGGAATTCGTCGCTGTAGCGGATCTCGGTCGCCAGTTCGCGCAGGCATTGCTCCCGGATGGAAGCCAGGCGCCCGACGGTATCGCCGCGCGCTCGCGGGACGAGGGTGGCAAGAATGCAGGTGGTCATATCAATCTCCGTTTGATTGCGTGCCGGTAGGCAATCAAACTATAGCAAAGTGCTAGGCATATAGCAAATAGAAAAGTGAGGCAGGGCATGGTTGCAGAGAAAAAACCGAAGAAGCCCCCTGTTGATTGGGAGGCGGTAGAGCGGGATTACTGCGCAGGAATGAAGACGCTGCGCCAAATCGGCGAGGAAAACGGATGCACGCACGCCGGGATCAAGAAGCGGGCGGCGCGTGATGGATGGACGCGCGACCTGCAGGCAAAGATCCAGGCGGCGGCTGAAGCGAAAGTTACCAAGGGCGAAGTTACCAAAGAAGTTACCAAGGACGACTTGGAAACCAAAGTCGCAGAGCGGCAGGTAATCGAGGCCAATGCGGAAATGCTGGCCGGCGTGATTCGCGGCCATCGCAAGGACGTGGGGCGCCTGCGTGGCGTGGTTAGCGTGCTGCTGGAGAAGGTCGAGGCGATTCTGACTGAATCGGACCTGTTCAAGCAGATCGGCGAGATGTGCGCGGCGCCTGACGAGAACGGCGTCGACAAGGTCAATGAACTGTACTTCAAGGTTATTTCCCTGCCGTCGCAAACCGACAGCACGAAGAAACTGGCCGAGACGATGAAGATCCTGATCGAGCTGGAGCGCAAGGTGTTCAAGTTGGAAACGCTGCCAGACGATCCGGCCGAGGCGGTGGCGCGCGGGGCGGCAGAAGGCGCGGCCAAGGGCATGGGCGCGTTCACCCGCTCGGCGCTGGCCGATCTGATGAGCGAACTTGAAGATGCAGCGACCCCCGCTTGACGAGTCGCTGGCGCTGCTGATTCGCCGCAGTGGGCGGAAGGCGGCCAAGCAGTTGTGGGCGGCGGTGATCAGTGATTACGGCGACGAGGGGGTGCGCTGGCTGGGCAAGAACGACCGCTTCTTTCTGCTGACGCGCCTGCTGCACCGCAAGGACGCGGATAAGCCCTGGCTGTACGCGCGCTGCCGGGAAGTCGAAGCGGACACCGATGATTACCTCGACCTATGGGCCCGCGAGCATTATAAATCGACCATCATCACCTTCTCGGGAATCATCCAGGAGCTGATCCGCGACCCCGAAATCACGATCGGCATCTTCTCGCACACCAAACCGATCGCGCGCAAGTTCCTGCTGCAGATCAAGTCCGAGCTGGAGACCAATCAGGATCTGATCCACATCTACCCGGACGTGTTCTACGCCGAGCCGAAGCGCGAGAGCCCGAAGTGGTCGGAAGAAAAAGGCATCGTCGTCAAGCGCCAGACCAACCCGAAAGAGGCCAGCGTCGAAGGGTGGGGGCTGGTCGATGGCCAGCCGACCGGCGCACACTTCCGGCTGCGCGTGTACGACGATGTGGTGACGAAGGAGTCGGTATCGACGCCCGAGCAGGTGACGAAGACGACCGAAGCATGGTCGCTGTCCGACAACCTGGGCGCCGCCGGCGAAGACGGCAAGGGGCGAAGCTGGCACATCGGCACGCGCTACAGCTATGCCGACACCTACCAGTTCATTCTCGACAAGAAGGCGTTGAAGCCGCGAATTTACCCGGCAACGCACGACGGTACGCTTGATGGCAACCCGGTATTCCTGTCCGCCGAGGCGTGGGCCGAGAAGAAGCGCAAGCAGACCTCGGCGACACTCGCCGCGCAGATGCTGCAGAACCCGGCGGCCGGCGCGCAGGCGATGTTCAAGAAGGAATGGCTGCGTTTTGCAGACGTGCGACCGGCGACGCTCAACGTTTATATCTTGTGCGACCCGGCAAGCAGCCGCAAGAAGGGCAGTGATCGCACGGCGATTGCCGTGATCGGCGTCGATGCGGCGCGCAACAAGTACCTGCTCGACGGCTATCACCATCGAATGAGCCTGTCCGAGCGCTGGAATGCGCTGTCCGGACTGCGCAAGGTATGGCTGAACAAGCCCGGCGTGCAACTGGTCAAGGTCGGCTACGAGCGCTACGGCAGCACCTCGGACCTCGAATACTTCGAGGAAAAGATGGAGCGCGCCAAGGATGTCTGGGAAATCCACGAGCTCGCCTGGCCGCGCGACGGCAACGGCAGCAAGTACGACCGCATTCAGCGCCTGGAGCCGGATTTCCGGGCCGGCACCTTCTATCTGGCGGCGGTCACGCCTGGCATTACCAAGAACCAGCAGAAGGTAATCGACGCCGGCCAGGCGTACCGGGTTTTCTCGCCGGTCAAGCGCGCCGACGAGAACCGCGCGGTCTATGCGCTGAACAAGACGCTGCTCGACGAATTCCTCGTCTATCCGTTCGCCGTGCATGACGACCTGCTCGATGCGTGCAGCCGCATTTACGACATCGATGCGGTGCCGCCGATCCTGATCGACGAGCGGATGCTCGAACCCGAAGCCTTTGCTGATGGAGTGTGAGACATGGCTGATGAACAGAAAGTAACGACCAGCACGCGATTGTGGTCCGAGGAAGTCGGCATTGCCGCGGCGTCCGATCCGCTGGCGGCCGGCGATCCGAACAAGGAGCCCGGTTACGAGTTCTCGAACGGACGGACCTTCTTCACCGGCGGCGGGCCGTATGACCAGCCTGCTGAATGACGCGCTGGCCGAGTCCGGACAGGACGACTACAGCCAGTTGCCAGAACCGATCAAACAGGCTTACACGCGCACCGAATACCTGTGGCTGTCGGATGCCGAGAAAGCCAACCTCGTTCAACAGGAGTGCGAACCAGAATGGTGAAAGAACGCGATCAGGACGCCGTTTTACGGATGTTTCTGGCAGGCAAGAGCAAGGCCGAAGTCGGCAAGGAGTTGGGCAAGGACAAGAAGCAGGTCGGCAAGTTGCTGGCGCTGGCAATCAGGGAGAAGGGCAATGATCGACCTATCAGGTGACTCGCCGCAGGTCGCGGCACTCGATTTCAACATGGCGCGGGACATGGCCGAGGCGCTGCACGCGGCCTATCCGGGCCATTTGTGGGCGGTGACGTGCGAGGGCGAGAAGGGCATCGCCACGGTGCGCAACATGTATCTCTCGGGGAATTGGGGCTTCGTCCTCAAACTGAAAGATATTTCGACGGCTTCCGACTGGAAAAAGAAAGTGGTGATGGCCGGCGGCGAGCTGCTGGAGCGCTACCGCTTGAGCCGCGGGAGCGCCGATCAGGCGGCCATTGCGGATCTGCAGTCCGACAAGTTCGGCAACATTCTCGGGGACAAAGCGAAATGAGCGACGCCAACACAACCGGCCTGGACGATGCCCAGGCGCTGACGCTGGCCCGCGATGCCTACTCCGGCAGCACGGATTACTTTGACGCCAACGTGCGCAGCGGCATCGAGAAGGACATTCGCCGCTTTCAGTCGCGCTTCCCGTCCGACTCGAAGTACATGAGCGACGGCTACCGGGCGCGCTCGCGGATCTTTCGGCCGAAGACGCGGGCAACGATCCGCAAGAACGAAGCGGTGGCGGCCGAGGCGTTCTTCTCGACGCTCGACATGGTGTCGATCGCGCCGGCCGATGAGCGTAACGAGCAGCAGGTGGCGTCGGCCGACGTGATGCAGGCGCTCTTGCAACACCGTCTGAGCAAGACGATTCCGTGGTTCCTGACGTGCATCGGCGCCTATCAGGAGGCGCAGGTATGTGGTGTGGTGGTGTCGCATCAATACTGGGAGTTCAACGCAAAGAAGAAGCTCGATCGGCCGCGTATCGAGCTGTTGCCGGTCGAGAATGTGCGCTTTTCGCCGGCGGCGAACTGGGCCGACCCGATCAATACCAGCCCCTACGTCATTCACCTGATGCCGATGTACGTCAAGGACGTGAAAAGCCGGATGCGTTCGGGGCGCTGGACCAGCTACGGGGATGCGCAAATCCTCTCGGCGCTGCGCAACCAGGACACGACGCGCATGGAGCGCGACGGCAACCGCACCGATGCGACGCAGCAGGAGACGGCGATCACGGATTTCACGATTGTCTGGGTGCACCAGAATATCGTCGAGCACGACGACGAGGATCTGATTTTCTACTCGCTCGGCACCGAGTTGCTGCTGTCGTCTCCGGCGCCGCTGATCAGCGAATACGCCGCCGGCACTCGCCCCTTCGCGCTGGGCATCTGCGCGATCGAGGCGCACAAGAACTACCCGGGCGGCGTCAGCCGGATCGGTGCGCAGATCCAGGACGAAATCAACGAGGTAACGAACCAGCGCCTTGACAACGTCAAGTTTGCGATGAACAAGCGCTACTTCGTCAAGCGCAACAAGCAGGTCGATCTGCGCAGCCTGACGCGCAACACGCCGAGCTCGGTGACGCTGATGACCGACCCGGGCGAAGACGTGAAAGTGGTCGAGACAAACGACGTGACGGCCAGCAGCTACAACGAGCAAGACCGGCTGAACATGGATTACGACGACGTGGCCGGCGTCTTTTCCGGCTCCAGCGTGGCGAGCAACCGCAAACTGAACGAAACGGTCGGCGGGATGAACATCCTGACCAGCAACGCCAGCCAGGTGACGGGCTACCAGCTCAAGACCTTTGTCGAAACGTGGGTCGAACCGGTACTGCGCCAGTTGATGCTGCTCGAACAGCACTACGAGACCGACGAAAAGATTCTGGCCCTGGCCGGCACGAAGGCGCAATTGTTCCAGAAGTTCGGCATCGACGCCGTGACCGACGAACTGTTGAGCCAGGAGCTGACGCTGAACGTCAATGTCGGCATGGGGGCGACCAATCCGACCGACAAGATCAACAGCCTGGCGCTCGGCATGGGCACCATCCGCACCGTGCTCGCCGACAACCTGCTGGAGAAATACGGCCTGCAGCCGCAGGAGCTGATCAAGGAAGTGCTTGGCGCGCTCGGGCACAAGGACGGTGGGCGCTTCTTCCGCTTCGAGAACGCCGAAGATCCGCAGATTCAGTCGCTGATGGATCAGGTGCAGCAACTGCAGCAAGCGCTGAACGCCAAGAATCCGCCGGAAGTGATCGCCGCACAGGTCGCCAAGCTGCGCGAAGAGGCCAAGAAGGTCGCCGCCGAGCGCGTCGAAAGCGGCGTGCGCTCGGGTTACTCGGCGATGCAGGCGGCGCAGGTCGTCGCCACCATGCCGGCCGTCGCGCCGATCGCCGACCAGTTGATGCAGATGGCCGGCTACACGCCACCCGATCCGCTCGGCGTTGATCCGGACATTCAGGCGCCGGCAGTCGCCGCGGCACCAGCGGTCGATTTTCCGAACAGCACCAATCCACTGTCGCCGGCCAGCCCCTTCACCGGTGCCGAGGGCGGCATCGAAACCCCGCAAGCTGACGGAGTAATCGCACCATGACCGGCAATCACATCATCGACCCGCAGGTGAAGGCGCTGATGGAGTCGGCGGCGATCGGCGAGGCGGCCAGGCTGTTCCTGCGTTCGGACATGGGCGCCTACCTGACACAGCGCGCGGCTGCCGAGGCCGACGAGGCCATGAGCGAACTGATCGACGCCGACCCGGGCGACGCCAAATTGATCGCCGCGATACAGCAGCGAATTCGGGTGGCGAGCCAGGCAATCGGCTGGCTGGTCGAGGCAATGAGCGAGGGCGACAACGCACTGCGCGCGCTCGAAGAAGAATCCTGACCGGGCATTTTGCCCAAGCACGACCCTGAGCGCTGCGGCGCTCTTTTTTTTGGAGATTCACAATGAACACACGCACTGATGAGAATGCCATCCAGTCGGACGCTACCACTCAGCAGGAGATTGAAAACTCCGACCTTGAGACCAGCGAAGCGGCGCAGATCAGCCCGCGCATGGCGGCAATGGAAGCGATCGCCGCTTCGCGCCGCGACTCGCTGGCCGAAGACGGCGTGGACGTCAGCCAGATGGGCGGCGGGGCGAAAGTTGCCGCCATCGATCCTGACGCCGACCCGGACAACCAACTCGCCGCGCAGCTTGGCGCCGACGAGCGGCCGACCAACTACGCGGCCGACGGCCTGATGGTCAAGGTCAAGATCGACGGCGAGGAAATGGAATTGCCGGTTTCCGAGGTCGTCAAGAGCTACCAGAAAGACCAGACCGCCAGCCGCCGGCTGACCGAGGCGACGCGCTTGCTTCAGATTGCTGAACAGCAAGCAAACAAAGTTGCACAAAACAACGAGCAGGAGAATAATTCACCAAACGCCACTGGCGATGAAGGCAAGGAAGGAAGGCTTTCAGCGATCAAGGGCGCTTTCTCGAAGCTGTATGAAGGCGACGAGGAAGGGGCGGCAGACGCGATGCTGCAGATCCTCGAACAGGGCGCCGGCAAGGCTACCCAGAACGTTGATCCGGCACAGATCGCCACCCAGGTTAGGCAGCAACTCGCAGTTGAAAGCGCATACAGCGAAGTGAAGTCGGACTATCCGGCGCTGTTTGCCAACGACGAGCGCGGTGTGGTTCTCGGCAACGAGACGTTTGCCCGCATGAATGCCAAGGAAGCCTCCGGGGTTCCGCGCAGTCAGGCGTTGCAGGAGTCGGTCGAGGAAGTCGCCCGCTTGTTTGGCATCCAGAAGGCCGGCCGTCAATCGACCGACACCGAGCGTACCGCCCGAGACGAGAAGTTGGCGCGCAAAGCCGTTCTGGACATCCCCAGATCGGCAAACGTGGTAGCTGGCAACGGGAATTCACCGGCCGAAGCCCCGAACGTCTCCAGCGTCATTGCAGAAATGGCGCGGAGCCGACTGGGGCAAAGCATGAGTCCTCGCTGAAAGCTGACAACTCAGTTCGTTTTTTGACATAGGAGGCCAATCATGGCTGGTCAAATTTGGGTAACGAACACCCTCGGCGGTTATATGTATTCGGATAACCTGTCGAAGGTGCTGCGCATGGCGGTGCAACCGCTGGTGAAGTTCCGTCAGTTCGCTGACGTGAAGGACGCCGCAATTCAGGGCAAGGGCAAGGGGCAGGAGTTCCACTGGAACGTCTATTCTGACGTGGCCACGCAAGGAACGACGCTGGTGGAAACCAGCACCATGCCGGAAACCAACTACACCATCACGCAGGGCACGATGACCATTACCGAATACGGTAACGCGGTCCCGTACTCGGGCAAGCTGGACGACCTGTCCGAGCAGCCGGTGAAGGAAGTGATCAGCAAGGTGCTGAAGAACGACGCCAAGAAGGCGTTCGACATCGGCGCCCACGCGCAATTCAATGCCACCCCGCTGCGGGTTTACCCGACCGGCGGCACCTCGACCACGGCCGTCACTCTGACGACCACCGGCACCGCCGGCGGCACCAATGCCGGTGTGGCACTCACCAAGAACCACGTCAAGGGCATCGTCGATACGATGAAGGAGCGGAACATTCCGCCCTATGAAGCCGATGATTATTTCGGCCTCGCACATCCGACGACCTGGCGTCAGCTCAAGAACGATCTGGAATCGGTGCATCAGTACGTGCAGGCCGGTTTCAACATGATCCTCAACGGCGAAATCGGCCGCTACGAGGGCGTGCGTTTCATCGAGCAGACGAACATCGCCAAGGCGGCATGGGGCGGCAGCGTCACCAACTGGGCCTTCTTCTTCGGCGCTGACACGGTGGCCGAGGGCGTGGTGGTGCCCGATGAAATGCGCGGCAAGATCCCGACTGACTTTGGCCGTTCGCGCGGCGTGGCCTGGTACTACATGGGCGGCTTCGGCATCGTCCATACCGGTGTCAGCCAGGCGCGAATCGTCAAGTGGGATTCGACCTGATCGTAGCTGATTGAGGGATGGGGGCTTCGGCCCCCTTTCTTCAAAGCGATTGCGTTGGACGGCAGCAAACCCCTGAAACATTAGGAGCACGACATGGGCAAGAACTTCCCTCGTCCCGACGGTTCCGGCGTAGTGCAAGGCGACTCGGCAGCAATGCCGGACCGCGGCACGAAGACCGGGCTGAACGGTGACACCTACGGCGCCGATCTTTCGACGGACGCCATCAATCGCCAGGGCGGTATCACTGGCGCCACCAAGTCGCACGCGCCGGATGTGATGGCGGGTTGCAACAACAAGGCGGGGTATTGAGCATGAAACTCGACAAGAAGAAGGGTTACGGCACGGTTTCCGGCGATCCAGGCGGCGCCTGCTTCGAGCAGGACGGCCGGATGTTCGACAGCGCCGGCGACGAGATTGTGGCCGACGCACCGGAAGCACCGCCGGCCGCCAAGAAGGTCAAGGCGGACAAGGCGGACAAGGACAAGGCGCCGGAAGCGCCGCCGGCCGCCAAGACTGAGCTCGACGAGCAACTGGCGGCGCAGGGCTGATATGGTCTGGCGTGCCGACGATCCGCAGGGCAACGAAGCAGCCAAGGTGCGCTGGGACATTGTGCCATTCACCCGGGGCCAGGGGCTTGACCTTGGCTGCGGGCCGCACAAGGCTTTTCCCCACTTCACCGGCGTCGATTCGTGCAAGGATGTCGAGTTGTTCGGCATCGAAATGCAGCCGGATTGCGTCGTCGAGACGTGCGCGGCTTTGCCGCAGTTCGCGGACGCCAGCCAGGACTTTGTTTTTTCGTCACACCTGCTTGAACACATCGACGATTACGCCGCGGCACTCAAGGAGTGGTGGCGCGTCATCAAGCCGGGCGGCCATCTGGTGCTCTATCTGCCGCACCAGAACCTTTACCCGCGTTGCGGCACGCCGGGCGCCAATCCGGATCACAAGCATGATTTCGAGCCGAACGATACCAAGCGCGTGCTTTACGAGCTGGGCGGCTGGAATCTGCTGGTTAATGAGGTGCGCGACGAGGCGCAGGAATATTCGTTCCTGCAAATCTTCCAGAAACGCGACGACCTGAAGCAGACGAACCCCTGGCTTGATTACGGGCCAAAGAACCGCAAGCGGGTGTGTGTCGTGCGTTACGGCGGCTTCGGCGACATGCTGCAGGCGGCGTGCGTTCTGCCGGCGCTGAAGCGGCAGGGCTATCACGTCACGGTGATGACGACGCCACGCGGGCAGAGCGTCATCGAGCATGACCCGAACGTCGACGCCTTCTTCATCCAGGACGAGAACCAGGTTCCGAACCATCTGCTGCACGAGTTCTGGGAACACCAGGCCAAGCATTACGACCGCTTCATCAACCTCTCAGAGTCGATCGAGGGGCATTTGCTGGCGCTGCCCGGGCGTGCCAATCACGCCTGGCCGCACAATCTGCGCCACAAGTACCTGAACCAGAATTACCACGAATGGACGGCCGAGCTCGCCGGCGTCGAATTCCGCCCCGACGGCCAGTTCTATCCGACGCAGGAAGAACGGTCGAAGGTTGCGGCGCTGCTTGATCCGGGCTGTTTCACGGTGGTTTTCGCCCTTTCCGGGTCGAGCCAGCACAAGTTCTACGCCGGGCAGGACGCGGTAATCGCCAATCTGCTGCTCGCCGTGCCGGATATTCAGGTTTTCATGACCGGTGACGCCGCCTGCAAGATCCTCGAAGCCGGCTGGGAAAATGAACCGCGCGTGCGCTTGCTTTCCGGCGAGCAATCAATCCGCGAGACGCTGACCCTGGCGCAGATGGTCGATTGCGTAATCGGGCCGGAAACCGGCGTGCTCAACGCCGTGGCCTTCGACGCCAGCGTGCGCAAAGTCTGCCTGCTGTCGCACAGTTCGGCCGAAAACCTGACGAAACACTGGGCCAATACGGCGGCGATCGAGCCGGTCGGCACCGACTGCTACCCCTGCCATCGCCTGCATTACGGCATGAAGTATTGCCGCGAGCACGAAGCCAGCGGAACGGCGATGTGCCAGATGAGCATCGAGCCGCAGCGCGTCGTCGATGCTGCACTGGCGGCCTGCCGTGAAAGGAAAGCGGCATGACGCTCGACCAATTGGTCGCCGCATTTCGCCGCGACATCAAGGACACCAAGAAGCCGTATCTGGTCAGTGCCGACGACGCCATGCGCTACGCCAATCAGGCGCAACGCGAAGCGGCCCGCCGTGCCCGCCTGCTGGTCGATTCAACCAGCGATCTGTGCCAGGTTGCGGTAACGGCTGGCGAAGCGGTGGTCGACATCGATCCGTGCATCATCAGTATCCGCCGCGCCCGCCTACAGTCGGCTTCGCGCCCCTTGCTCAAGGCTGTCGTGCGCGACATGGACGATCACTACGCCGGCTGGGACTCGTCGAGCAACACCTCGACGCCGTATGTCGTCGTGGTCGATTACGCGACCGACCAGCTTTATCTCTACCCGACACCAAGCACCAGCGACACGCTGCTGCTTACCGTGACGCGCGAGCCGCTGGAAGACATGGAAGCGGATTCGAGCACGCCGGAAATCGCGCCGCGCTATCACGAAGCGCTGATCGCCTGGATGAAGTACCGCGCCTATACGGCCGACGACTCCGACCTCTACAGCGAAGCACAGGCGGCGCGCGCCAACGCCGCCTTCGAGGCCGAATTTGGCCCGCCGACGAGCGCGGTCAATGAGCGTTTCGACCTTGAGCACTACGACGATGTGGGAGAACGTTGATGACCACGAGCAAAGACCTCGCGTTCGTTCAAGGCAAGACCTTCGCCCTGGTCCTGCGCTGGGCGACTGAACCGATCGTACGCAAGGCGATCAGCGCAATCACGACGCCGACCGGCGCCGCACGTCTCACCGTTCCCGCGCACGGCATTCCTGATGGATGGGACTGCGCCGTCGTCAGCGCAAAAGGGATGACCGAGATCAACGCCGCTGATCCGAACGACATTCGAGACGGCGAGTACACGCCGGCCACCGTCATCGATGCCAACACCGTCGAGCTGAACAAGATCAACGCCGCGGGCTTCAAGGCTTACACCTCGTCGGGCTTCCTGCAGTACAACACGCCGGTCAGCCTGGCCGGCTTCACCGCGCGCATGAAGATCAAGGACAAGATCGGAGGCACCGTGCTGGCTTCGACCGATGTAGGCGACACGCCGCTCGACATCCTGACGATCACGATTGATGACGCGGCGAAGACGATCACCCTGGGCGTCGCTGCGACGGCGACCGACGACCTGACGTGGACCAAGGGCGTCTATGACCTCGAAATGGTCAGCGCGACAGGTGTCGTCACGGCGCTGCTCAGCGGCAAGGTTTCAGTCAGCAAGGAGGTCACGACGTGATGGATCAGACGCTCATCAATTGGATATTGGCCTGTGGTGGCGCACTGCTCGGCGCGATGCTCAACGCCATCTGGAACAGCGTCAAGGATTTGCAGAAGGCCGACACCAAGCTCGCTGAGCGGGTCGGCGAGATCGAGGTGCTGGTTGCCGGAAGCTACGTCAAGCGCGACGACATGGACAAGCTGGCCGGCGCCATCTTCGCCAAGCTCGACCGCATCGAGGCCAAACTCGACGGCAAGGCCGACAAATGAACATTCTCGACCTCACCCTGCAGCGCGAAATCCTCGACGAGGAATTCACCCTCGGTCGCCTCTACGTCGCCAACGTGCACTTCGGCTACACCTGCGAAGACGCCGACCGCCAGCTTGAAACGTTTCCTGAAAGGAAAGTTCATGGGTCAAGTGCTATTCCTCGCGGACGCTATCGCCTCACGGCAAGCCTCTCAAATCGCTTTGGTCGGGACATGCCCATCCTGGTCGGAGTCCCCGGTTTCTCCGGCGTTCGCATTCATGGCGGAAATGGCCCTGCTGACACAGAGGGTTGTCCTCTTCTGGGGCGTGTACGTACCCCTCGCGGTGTCGCTAACTGTGCGGAGCGAAACACTGCTCTCTTGAAACTGATCAACGATACCGAGGAAGCCGGCAACGAGTGCTGGTTGACGGTGGAGTGATGGAACTATGGCTGAACCGCTACCGCATCCGCAGCACGCTAATCCTTTCGATAGCGATCTGGATGGTGTACTCCGCTGCCCAGTGGGGCATGTGGTTCGCCGTCGGGAATACGCGGAGTGGGCTGGAAATTGCAGCCATCCTGACCGCTGTACAAGCGCCTGCGACATTTTTAGCCGGGTGGGCGTTCAAGATATTTCAGGAGAATAAAACGACATGACCACCGCCTTGTTCGGACTGCTCCGCCCACTCTGGCCCTATTTCGCCGCCTTCGCCCTCGGCGGGTTCATGGCTGGTGGCGTCGCGTGGAAAGTCCAGGGTTTGCGCCTGACCGCAGCGCAACAAGAATTCACCGACTACAAACAGACGCAGAAACAACTCATTCAGGAGGCAAAAGATGCCGCAGACAGACAACGAGATCAGGCGCGTGAAAACTTTACTGGCGCGGTCAAGGTTCTTGCAGCGGACATCGAAGCTGGTGCTGCTTACAACCGCTGCCTTGCTGCTGGTAAGTGTGGCCGCGTGCGAGACGTGCCCACCTGTGCCGACCTCCGCCTACCGTCCGCCAGCCGAACTGATGCAGCCGGCGCCGACGCAGTACCTGCTGCCCGAGACCCTGCGCCGGAAGTAGTCATCGACTGTGCCAAGGCGACGCTGCTGATCAACCAGCTACAGAACGACATCGAAAATCAACCGGGATACGACAAATGATTGTTACCACGACCAAAGGCGACATGGACGATTCGCTGCTTGAAAAGCGCGTCATCGAATCGGACGAGCCGGACGCCTTCGTCACCGCCACCGAATACTGGCTCGACGGCGAGCTGGTGCATCGCGGAGTTCATGCCGCGCTGAAATCAAAAGGTCTCTTTTCCCCCCAAGCACAAGGATTCAATCATGGCTAATACCACCGCAGTAAGTGTTCAATTCAAGGTCGACTCGATGGTCGCCATCCTGCCGGCCGCTATCAGCACGTTGAAGGCTGCGCTGTATCTCGCCTCGGCGACAATCAACGGCAGTTCTACCGCGTACACTGCTACCGGCGAAGCGTCTGGCACCGGCTACACCGCCGGCGGCGTCGCCGTTACGGCCGCCACCGCGCCGTCAGCATCGGGCACCAACGCGATCTGGACGCCGACCGCAAGCATCGTCTACTCGACGATCACGCCGCCCTCGGCCGTCGATACGGTCATGATTTACGACACGGCACGCTCGAACAAGGCGATTGGCACATGGAACTTCGGTTCGCAGACGATCACCGCCGGCACCCTGACGCTGACCATGCCGGCCAACGCCGTCGGCACCGCGCTGCTGCAGTGCTGATTTAGCCCGGAGTTCCCGTGGCAACGATCACCTCCACCGAAGCCGGGGCGACCGGGCGCTATATCAACCTCGGCTCGCCCGCGAGCCAGGATGATATTCGCGCGCAGACGATCATCGCCTATTGCAAGCCGACGGCGGCGGGCGGCGGCGGGTTTGCCTACCTGCTCGGCAAGATGACCGGCGCCACTCCGACCGGGCCGCGCTTCTTTATTCGCGATTCCGGCAGCGGTCCGTACATTTCGTTCGGGCAGGACTCGACCACCACGGCGACCGCGCCGAATCGGGAAGGGACGCTGAACGAAGTCACCTATGGTAACTGGGTGCACATCGGCACGACGTGGGATGGCTCGCTCAACAAGACCGGCATCAAACTGTTCGTCGAAAAAGTCGAGAGCACCTACGGTACGGCGGGGGGCAGCAACGGGGCAGGGTCGCTGACATCCGACGCCTCGCTCGACCTCTTCCTGATGAACCGGGGGCCGTCTGGTACGCTTGGTCGTGAGTTCGTCGGCGACGTTGCTTATGTCGCGCGCTGGAACCGCGTGTTGTCGACGGTCGAATACGACAGCGCGGTCGACAGCGGGCCACTATCGGTGCCGTCCGGACTGATTCTCTGCTGGGCGAACGATCAGGATTACTCGACCAACGCCATCACTGCAACAGCACGTTCAACACGAGTAACTGGTAGCACGCCGACCAACACGGCGCTGGGAGGTGATGTTGCGCTGACCGGCCAGAGTTACAGCTACACGCAAGGAACGCTCGCAAAATCAATTGAAGTTGCAATGGCCGGTCAGAGCTTCGCGCTGAGCCAAGGCGCGCTGTCGGCATCGACCGGTAGCAATGTCACGCTTGAACTGAGCGGCCAGAGCTACACCCTTGCACAAGGCGCAGCAGCCGTTGCATTGACCAAAGCCGTGACCGGCCAGAGCTACACGCACAGCCAGGGCGCGCTCAATACGATGGTGCTCGAAGGCGCTTACGAACGATCAAGCGTCGATCTTTCCGGGTCGAGTATTTCCGGCGCAGGCGACAGCGCGGTCATCTCGATCCTTCCGAAGGTGCAGGAAAGCGAAGTCGCCACGCACGGCATCGCCTGGCTGGCGCCCTCGGTCGATGTGGTCGGCGTCAACGGCTTCCGCCCGACCTTCCGCTTCCTCGCTTACAAGAATTCGTCCGGCGGCAACCACGGCTACTCGGATGGCTGGCCAAGCACCATGCGGCCAATGTATTCGTATGACGATGGCGAGACGTGGAACTACTTCGACACCAACGTCACGCGCGACGCCGGCAACGAATGGATCGAGTTTCGGCACTCGACGGCCTTCACCGGCAACAAGGTACGCATCTCGCGCAGCCGGCAGGTCACGCTGCACCAAGTCGGCGATTGGCTGGCGGAGCAGGCGGCGGCTTACAGCAGCTCCTTTGTGCCGACGGCTGCGGCGGCGGCTTACACGCCGAGCGGATCGGTCGCGGATTACGCTGCGCAAACATTTATCGCCGATGAGTTTTCGACGCAGACCGACAGCCTGGGTGCTACGGTGCCGGTCACGCCGTTCTACTCTGCCGAAATCAACGACACGTCATTGACGCCGGCCGGCGGCGGCGCCAAGCGCCTCGCGTTGATCGGTTGCGGCGTGCATGCCGGCGAAGACCCGGCGTGGTACACGTTCAAGGCGTTTGTCGCCTACCTTCTTGGATCGAGCGTTGCAGCGCTGGCAATTCGCGCCGAATACAAGATCAAGTTATACCCGTGCATGAACGCGCCAGGCAAGGCGGGCGGCGCCTGGCGGGGCAGTTGGACGCAAGGACTGGCTGGCGCGGACGACATCAACCGTCATGCCTCCGACACCGATTCGACGCTGGAAATTGTCGACAAGCCCAAAGCGGTAATGACGACCGACCGGGCCGGCACCGTACCCGACTGGGTGATCGACTTTCATAGCGCTTACAGCGGCTTGTGGTCGTACAGCGAAAAGCCGGCCGACGCGTATCACGCCCGCTGGAAGGCTGGCATGCTCGGCTACGGCTATACGCTTGCCGATGTCGGCGCCCCCCCTGATGGATCACTCGAAACTTACTGGCGCAACCTCGGCGTAAAACTTGTCGTGACCAGTGAGCAGGGCGAAACGAACCCGGTGAGCGACGCGGCGATTGTTGCTTACGGAGAAACACAACTCAAGGTCATCAACGACCTGATGGAAGAGGGCGCCTTCTTCGTCATCCCGGCAGGCGTCAGCTATACACATAGCCAAGGCGCACCGGACGTCGGCGTCACCGTGGCGCTCGGTGGACAAAGTTATGCACACAGTCAGGGCGCGTTCGGCGTCTCGACCGGTGGCGATGTCACGGTCGGACTGAGCGGCCAGGTTATCGACTTCACGCAAGGCACGCTGAGCAAAGTTACCAGCGTGCTGGCGACCGGCCAGACCTATACCTTTGCGCAAGGCGGCTTGAGTGCAGCGGTCAGCACAGGTTTGACAGGGCAGTCGTACGCGCTGACGCAAGGGTCAGTGAGTGCGTCGGGCGGGGCGCTGCCGAGCGGCACCGTCGACCTGTCACCAGCGACGATCAACGCGCTGGCCATCGCCATCGCCGACGCGATTTACGCGCATCCGAGCGCACTGAGCGGAGGTGCTATCGCCACTGCGGTCTGGGCGAAGACGCTGCCATGAGTACCGCCGGAGAAATTCTTGTTGCGTTGAGCGGACTGACCGGCGTCAGCGCAGGCGAGCACTTGCTGGCAGCTACTGCGGGCAACGGGATGATTTATGCCAACCGCTTCTCGGTGCAGATTCAGGAAGCGACAACGACCGTCACGCGACGGACGAAAGTCGCCACACAACCCGCCGAGAAGCCAGCGACACAAGTGCACAGGGCAGCGGCGCCGAGCAAGTACGTCTCGGTGTGCACGTCGCGGGAACGTATCGCAGTTATGACGCAGACCGACTGCCTCATCGTCACGCAGCGCAGCGCCGGCACAACCGTCACGCAGCAGTTTGAAACCGCAACGATTATCAAGAAGCGCAACTAAAGGAGCAACATCATGGCCATCATTCATCTCATCGACGCAGTAAAACACGCGATGCTCACCCCGCTGCGCGACGCGATTGACGCCGGCACTTCTGCTGGCGTCATCGACATCTACAGCGGCACCATCCCGACGACGGCAGCAACAGCGATTGGTGCGCAGGTGCTGCTCGGCACGCTGACCTTCTCCGACCCGTGCTGCACGACGGTCGGCACGCCAACTGCCGGTTCGCTGACGATGGCCGCCATCACGCAGGACTCGGCAGCGGATGCCACAGGTACGGCAGCCTGGGCGCGCATCTCGTCGGTGACGGGCGGCGTCAAGACCACGGTAGGCGACATTGACATCACGACGACCGGCGGCGGCGGAACGATGCAGATGAACACGACGAACATCGTCATCGGCGGGCCGATCCTGATTTCCGCTTTCGCCTTCTCGCTGTAAGGGACGGTCATGGCGCACATCATCGCGGACATGGTCAAGGAGACGTCGACCACGACAGGCACCGGCGCGCTGACCGTGGCCGGCGCACTGACTGGCCACCGTGCGTTGTCCTCGGTGCTGGCGGTCGGCGATACCTGCTTCTATACGGCACGCGGCGTCGATGCGACGGAAGCCCCGACCGGCGAGTGGGAGTGCGGTCTCGGCACCTACTCCGGCGCAAACACGCTGACGCGAACGACCGTGCTGTCGAGCAGCAACGCCGGAGCGGCGGTGTCTTTCTCGGCGGGCACCAAACAGGTGTTTATCTCGATGCCGGCAGCGCAGGTGGCATGGGCGCGCGAACGACTTACTGCTGATCGCACCTACTACGTGCGCACCGACGGCAGCGACACGAACACTGGCCTTGCGAACACTTCGGGCGGCGCGTTCCTGACCATCCAAAAAGCCGTCAATACGATCTGCAACACGCTGAGCCTTGCCGGGTTCACGGTGACGGTACAGATCGCCGACGGCACTTACACCGGAGCGACGCTGCTCAAGCCTCTGCCCGACAACGGCGCAGTGACGATTCAGGGCAACAGTGGGACGCCGGCCAACGTTCTGATTTCGACGACATCGGCGGATTGTTTCAAGGCGTCCGGGGCGGGGGCATCCTACACCATAAAAGACTTGAAGGTTCAGACGACAACGTCAGGTGATTGCATATTTGGCACCTTGCAGGCAGAGGTGCAAATCTCCAACGTGGTTTTTGGAGCATGCGCCGCGTATCACACAGAAGCAGACTATGGCGCGCTAGTAACGGCCATTGGTAACTACAGTATTGCAGGTGCGGCGCAGGTTCATTGGTTGGCGTGGAAAGGGGGCGTGATCAACGTCCCGTCCAAAACTGTAACAATTACGGGAACCCCCGCTTTTTCAGCAGGGTTTGCATACGCAGAACGACTGGGGATGATAATTTCTGCAGGCACTACGTACAGCGGGAGTGCGACGGGGGTGCGTTACACAGTAACCCTAAACGCGATCATTCATAGCGGAACAGCACTTCCTGGCAGCTCGGCAGGTACTGCCGCGACTGGCGGGCAGTATCTCTAAATGAGCCTCGGCGCCTCAGCCCTCGGTTCCTCCCCACTCGGCAGCGCATCTCAAGCTGCCAGCGGCATTACCTGTTTTGTCGCCGAGGCGCTGCCGCTTGCTGGTGCCGTTACGTCGGTGCATGGCGTTGCCGGCAGCGTCGTCGCCGACCTGTCGCTGACTGCTGCGGCACAAGCGGTCTACCTCCCGATTGCCGTCGTCAGCCAGCAGATCAACCTGTTCGGTACGGTCGTCGGCGACGCCCAGGCGCACGGTGTTGTCGCGGCGTCTCTGCCACTCACGGCGGCTGCCGTCGGCGCCGGTCATGTCGCCGCTACCGTCGACGGCGCGCTGCCGCTCACAGCGGTCGTCACCTCATCGGGCGCTGCGGTCAGCGTTGTCGCAGCGGCGCTGCCGTTCGCCGGCCTTGTTGCGGGTGCTACTGCCGCTGCCGGCACGGTCACGGGCATATTCACCTTGACCTGCGCCGTCGCTGGGCAAGCGGTGCCCGCCGGGCGCATCTCGGGCCAAATCCGGCTGACCGGAGCGGCGACGGGCAATGCCGGGCGCTTCGCCACCATCTCGGCAAGATTGCCGCTCGCCGGGAACATCGTTGCCGCCACGGGTCGCACGGCGTCGGCAGCCGGCCTGCTGCGTATTTTCGGTAGTGTCTCGGCGACGCACGGCATCAGCGGGTTGATTGCCACGCCACTGCCGCTAGAGGGCTTCGTGCTTGGTACAACGATTCCGCAAGTCGCAGGGGTGGTTGATTTCACCCTGCCGCTGCACGGCGCAGCCTACGCCGAACACCCGCCGCCTGAGTGGCAACCAGGCGTGTCCATCCACACGCGCCCGCAACATCTCTCGGTGCTGACGCAATGAGCGACGACTGGCTCAAGAACGGCCTGCCTGTTTATCACGGGGGCAAGGACCGACAGGGTGCGCGCTCTGAGATCGACAAGCTCGGCGGACCGTCAGGCTTCAAGACGAGCCAGTACACGAACGCCGACGGCAGCGTGACGACGGTGCAACTCAAAGGCGACATGCCGCCGCAGATCAGCACGACCGGAACGAAAAGCGAAACGCCCTACGTCGAAATGGACTCGGGTGGCATCGACCTCGTCGCCGTCGCGCCGCTGGCCGCCGAGCGCTTTGACGACGGGCGGCTGCGCTATGGCACCGAGACGCGCGCCTACGCGGCGGCAAAACGCCTGCAGGGGAAACTCAACACCCGCACGCTGGCCTCAAGCCCGTGCGTCGAGGGCGGACCGCCCGTGTCGTTCCGCGTGCTCGCCGATTCCTTCGGTGTGCGCAACGAGACGCTGGTCGATCTGCTCTACCTGAAAAAACTGTGCGCCTCTTACGCGCCGGCCAGCATGTTCTGCGGCAAGGCCAGGCTCTACGCGCAGGCCCAGTACGGCGCACCGTTGAAATACTGGCAGTGGGCGCCGTCGGTCGGCACAGGCTCGCCGCCGGAGCTGCGCAGCGGCGCGGTGGGGATCACAACGCACAGCGGCGTTTATCTGGATGCCGACAAGACACACTGGCTGCTCAGCATGGACAACCTCGGCGTCAAAATCACGCGCCTGAAGCGCCGCGCCGAGGTGCAACCGCTGGTCAACAAGCTCGCGGGCAGCCTGTCGGTCGATGAAGCCGAGAAGGTTGAGGCGTACATCCTGTCGCGCTCCTACCCTGACCCGACGATGAGTTTCTGGGTCGCCATCCCCGACACACCTGTCTGCGACATGCTCGGCTACGGCTGGAAGTTCAACTGGAACGGCACCGCAGCCGACATCATCGAGATCACGCCGCACGAAATTTCGCTCGGCGTGACGAACTACACGTCCAAACACTACCGGGTCAGCTTCAGCCGCGCGCCGCTGGCCGTCAGCCTCGACCCAACCCTGGCGGAATGGGAGCGAGAAAAGCTGCGCTGGAGCGCGACCCTGTCGGTCGTCGAATCATCAGCCCCGTGGCGCAACTACAAGTACAGCGAGGTGATCGCCTCGCCACTGTGGGGTGCCTACGAACTTGGCATCTTCGGCTCCGTGCTCGGCGGCGCCTACGGCGATGCGCCGGTCTACTGCTTCTACCAGCGTAACGAGCTGCAGGTCTTCCGCTTTACTGCCAGCGGCGGCGAGGCCGTCGTCAAGTACAGCCGCACGGGTGATGTCGGATGGATGGGCAACCACGACTGGTCGGTCGAGAATCCGCCCGTCACCAACCTGCACGGCACGGTCGGCTTGCAAGGGGCCGGAGGCGAATGGCGGCAGCGCACCAACGAACCGTTCACGGGCGGGTTCACCGGGCCGGGCGCCGCCGCTCTGGTGACACTACAGAGTTACAGCTTTCTGGAGCAGAGTTGCGACAACAAAACGCTCAGCAACGTCACCTACTACGACGACGGGATCAGTAGTACCAACGCCGTCTATCGCGGTGACGCGACCATCAGCGCGTCATTGACACGCAACCTGTCGGACGGCGTGCCTTTTTACGAAGGCGGCGCAAGCGGCCCAACGCTCACGGCCACCTCTTACGGCAACCTGCGCGCGAGTACCGGGGCGGGCGCCGGGTCAGACATCACCGTCGCGCAGAGCGAAACGACCGGGACGGTGTCAGAAAGCGACAACTCGCTGCTGATCATCCCGTTCGGCGACGCCGAGGCGGTCTACCTGCATGCCGTTAAAACGACGACGCGCGACGCTGACACGAAGACCGGATCGGGCACGTCGAACGGCGGCTCGTTTTTCGTCATCTATTACGAGTGGGAATACCTCGGCGTGCATGATAACTGGGTAACGACCTTCGGCGCCGACGGCACGCACCTGCCGGCCGTTTCATGGGGCGCCCCGGTCAACACCCGCGTCACGACGGCGACGACGCTCGCCGCGCAACTCGTCACCAGCACCGGCAGCTACGACTTCACCCCGGAAGGCTCGCTGTCGCCGTTCTATGCGCCGGGCGCCGAAACCGTATCACAGAGCTACTGGACCAACACCAGCCTGCGCGGCGCGTGCTTCGGTCAAGGCGCGTCCAACCCGGCAGGTTTTGCCACCTCAAACCCTTTCATCGGATGGGCATAATGAAATTTTCCAACTTCCTCGGCATCAACAACCGTCTGCCCGACTTTGCGTTGAACATCCGCACGCGCCAGCTACAGGGCGACTATCTGCACAGCGCCGACAACGTCGATGTCGACAACGCCGGCAAGCTGCGCCGGCGCAAAGGCACCGCGCTGCACCAGGCGATGACCGCGCCACACAGTTTGTTCAACGACGCCTTCCTGGTGCGCGACTACACGCTCTATGCCGTCGAATTGCCGACCTACAGCGAGACGCTGGTCAAGGTGCTGACCAGCAACGCTGCGATGAGTTACGTGGCGCTCGGCGACGACACCTACTACAGCAACGGCGTCGACAGCGGTCGTGTGACTGCTGGCACGGCTTATCCGCTCGGTCTGGCTACACCCACTGCGCCGGCCCTCGCCGGCATCGGCGGCGCGCTGCTCGCCGGAAATTATCAGGTGGCGGTCAGCCAGTTCAACAACACGACCGGCGAGGAAGGCGGCGTCTCACCGGCGACCAGCTACGAGCTGACGAGCACCGGCGGCATCCGCGTCACGCTACCTGCCGTGGCGACCGGCGCGACGCACATCAACGTCTATCTCTCGGCGGCGAACGGCAGCGTGCCGTATCTGCTCGCCACCGTCACAGGTGCGACTTACGACTGCATCGCGCTGGCTACCGGGCGCGAAGCCAGCGAGCGCTTCGAGGCACCGCTTCCGGCCGGCACGCTGTTCATGAGTAATGGACGCTTGTGCTCGTTCGCCGGCAGCATGGTCTATGTTGGCCTGCCGTATCGGCCCGGCTACTACCTGCCGGCGGAAGGCTACATCCCGTTCTCGGCTGACGTGAGCATCGCCATCGAGAATCAGGGCGGCACCTTCATCGCGGCGGACAAGACCTACTGGGTGCCCGGCGACCTGGGTGACGTGCAGGATAAACTCCCCACGGTGCTGCCCTACGGCGCGGTGCCGGGTACGGCGTTCAGCTTTCCCGACAACAGCATGGTCGGCTGGTTCGGCGCACAGGGCGTCGTCTTCGGCGCGACCAGTGGCGAGGTCGAGGCGGTGATGAACGAGAACATCGACCTGACCGCGCCGGCCAGCGGCAGCGCAGCGGTGTTCCAGAACGACGGTTATCAGCGCGTGATGTCCTGCGGCTGGAGCGTGAACATGGACAACAAGGCGGCGACGACCTACAGCGACTGGGATTTCACCAGCGTCTCGGGCAACTACGGCACCAAGGCCGACGGCATCTATCTACTAAATGTCGTCGGATTAGTAGACGCCAGTATCAATTTTGGCAGACAGGATTTCAACGGCGAGACGTTCAAGCACCTGCCGGCGGTCTATCTCGGCGTCGATGCCGAGTATCCGATGCGCCTGCGCGTGCAGGCACCGGGCGGCGTTGATTACGAGTACGACGCGCGCAGCGGCAGCGACGAACTGCAGCAGCAGCGCATCGACCCGGGCCGCGGGCTGCGTGCCTGCTGGTATGACCTGACCTTGAGCAACACCGAGGGTTCCGACTTCACCCTGGCGAGCGTCAGCTTCGCCGCCACTGCAACGCAACGGAGAATTTAATCATGGCAGATATTGTCTCTTACTCAGGCATCGGCCTCTACCCGCCGTTCGTCCGTGACGTCATAAACGCCGCGTGGAATGAGGGTACGGCCAAAGCAAACGCCTTCGGCGTCAAGATCAACGACATCGAAGCGGCCATCGCCACGCCCGGCATCGTCGCCGACATCACCGCCGACGTAGCGACCGGCGCAACCGTCACCGAACCGGCAGTCGACATCCCGGCCAGCGCCGATGTGACCGACGTGATGGGCATGTTCGACACCAAGTACCTCGAACTGGTGGCGCTGCTCTCGACCAAGTTCACCGACTTCCGCGCGGCATACTTTCCTGACGACAGCGCCGCTTACGCGCAGGTCGAAGACTGGCTGCAGGCCGGGCTGGCGAATGACTCCGGTCTGCCGGCAGCGACGCGCGCCCAGTTGATGACCGACAGCACCGACCGTCTGGTCGCCGACGGCGTGCGGGCTACCGACGCGGTGCTGCAGACCTTCGCTGCGCGGCGCTTTCCGCTACCGCCCGGTGCCGCCGCCGGCGCAGCGCTGCAGATCGCGCAGAAGGTGCAGGACGGAATTTCCGAAGCCAGCCTGAAACTGACGGTCGCCTCGGTCGAGCAGTTGAAGTGGAACGTCGACAAACTGATCGGCCTGCGCCAACTGGCGATGAGTTCGGCCGTCGAGTACATCAAGGCGCTGGCCTCCGGCCCGGAGATGGCCAGTCGTCTGGTCGGCATCGGTTACGACGCGCAGAGCAAACTGATTTCAGCCGCCAGCCAGTTCTACGGCGTGCGCGCCGAGGTGGCGAAGATGACGAATCAGGTCAGCCAGTTCAACGTCACCACTGCGCTGCAGGCCGACGAGAAGAATCAGGCGGTCGACATGATGCTCGTCGAAACGCGCCTTAAAGCGCTGCTCAGCGAAGCACAGGCGATTGCCCAAATGGCTACCAGCCTGTTCAACAACATCCACGCCTCGGCAGGTGTTTCGGCCAGCGACTCGGTTTCCACGTCACTGTGATTGCGTGCGAGAAAGCAAGCAAATAACAGCATATAATGAGCACCACGACGCAAGGAGATTGGCCATGCAGAACGCCCTGAAAATGGATTACGACGCAGCAACTGGCGGCAGCTCGATCAAGATGCCGGTGCGCAAGCCGGGCGGCAACCCGCTGGCAAATGCACGGCACTATGCCGATGGCGGCCTGATCGGCGATCCGCAACAAGTCAATCCGGCGGCGCCGAGTCCAAATGCGCAATTGGGCGGTCTGGTGGCGCAAGCGATTGCCGGCCTGGCCCCCAAGGCACCGGCCCCAATGACGCAGGCGCAGATCGTCAATCAGGACATGAACAATCTGGGGAAGGTCAGCGCGATCCCGGGCGAAGGTTCTGGCGCGAGCCATAACTGGATGGTCAAGTCGGCCGCCGAACAGGCGCAGGCGCAGGGGCTGGACCCGAACGCGGGAAAGCCGTTCTACAAGCCCAGCGGACAACTGACCAAAGGCTCGGTGCGCGACGGGTATCAGCCGGCAGCGCGCAACGCACCGCCCGCCAACATGATGACGCCGGTCGATCAACTCTTTGCGCCGCGTGGCTTTGCTGGCGGCGGCATTGTTGGTCTGATGGCCGGGCGCGGCGCACAGATCGACGCCGCCGTCGACGGCGCGGTCAACGGCGCGCAGCCCGCTACGCCAGCGCCGGTTCAACCCGCCGCGCCGGAGCCGGTCGACCAGTCGGTCAAGGACGCCGTCGCCCGCGCCAACGCAGCGACCAAGCCGAAAGGCATGCTCTCTGGTCTGCGCAGCAAACTCGGCTTCGCCCAGGGCGGCAAGATCGAAGGCCCGGGCACGCCGACTTCGGACAGTATCGACGCCGAGGTGCGCGAAACCGGCGAGCCGATCAAGGTATCGACCGACGAGCGCATCCTTTCCGAAGCGCAGGATGCGTTTCTCAGTAAGTTGGCTGAACAGTTGGGCTTTGCTTCGCTTGACGAAATGCTGGAGCAGGGCACCGGCCAGCCGGTCGGGCCGACGGTCAAGGGCGGCCAGCGTGCTGCGGCGGGCGGCTTACCACCGGAAACGGCCGACACCTGGCCGAATGGGCAGAAGAAACTGGCGCCGGCCAATCCGCTCGCGCAGGTTGCCGCTGCGCCTGCCGTGGCGGCCGACCCGAGCATGATCAACGGCATTCGCCACGAGGCGCAGCCGGTCTCGGTAGGCAATCCGCTGGCAGCGATCGGCGAGACGCTGAAGTTCATGCTGCCGGTCAGCGCCGACAGCCGGATCGAGGCGCGGCGCACGGCCAGCCGGACCGAATTGAATGAAGCTCCGACAGCCCCGGCAGCAAGCAAACCGGGCAATCCGCCCGTAGCGGCGCCGGCAAGCAATCCGGTAACGACGCAGGAAACCGGCAACGGCTTCACCGGGCAGAAAATGGTGAGTTCCGGCAATGGTGACTATGCAGTCAGCGGCAAGGCGACGCAGGACGCCACCAAGATGCAAGCCCCGGACGGCGGCGGATACGTCACCGGAAAAGGCGGCAAGGCGATTTTCGCACCCGGCGGTGCGCCGCAGCAAGCCAGCGCCGGCCCGAAGGACGCCTACGGCAACGATATGACGCGAACCAACGCCATGAAGGCCGAGTTGGCGCAGATGGAGCGCGCGCGTTACGGCCGCGACATGCAGGACGACATCAAAGACCCGCGCGTGATCGCCCTGGCGCAACTCAACCTGAACCGGCTGAACCAGCAGGAGCAGGGCGAGCGGCAGGCGGTTTCGGCCGGGCTCGACCAGCAGGGCAAGCGCGATGCGCTGGCGAAATCCGGGCAGATCAACCAGATGATCAGCGAACTGTCGTCGGCCAAGACGCCGGAAGACCTCAGCGCCAAGCGCTCGAATCTGCTGGCCGCGCAGGGGCGCAATCCGAACGAACACCGCTACTTTGTCGGCGACGACGAGATGACGGGCGTGGACGGCAGCAAGTCGAAACGCTCGGTGCTGCTCGATGCGCTGGCGCCGGGCGGGCGACCGGGTGGGCAGGCGCAAGGATCTTCGGCAAACGTTCCATCGCAAGCGGCCGACATGCTGCGCAAGAATCCGGCGCTGGCCGCCGACTTTGACAAGAAGTACGGCGCGGGTGCCGCCAAACAAATCCTCGGAAGATAGAACCTATGGGCAACGCCTTTGACCAGTTCGACGCGCCGGAAGCCAACCCGTTCGACCAGTTCGACGCGAAGCCCGAAAAAAGCAACCCGCTGCGCCGGCTGATTGCCGATCCGGCGATTTCGCTGCTCAAGGGCGTGGTATCGGTTCCCGAGGCGGCGGTCGGTCTTGCCGACCTGGCCACCGGCGGGCAGGCCGGCAAACTGGCCGAAGAGGCCGGATTCCGCCCGAAGGAAGCGAAGAACATTCTTGACGAGTACCTGAGCCCGGAGCAGCGGGCGGCGAACGCCAATCTGAAGCAGGCCGATGGTTTTGTCGACACGCTCGGCGCGGTCGCCAGCAATCCGTCGGTGGTGCCGCATGCCGTTCTGGAGTCGTTGCCGCTGATGGGCGCCGGCGGCGTCGTGGCGCGCGCCTTGCCGGTCGGCTCGGCGGTGCTGCGCGGTGCGCTTGGCGAGGGCATTGCCGGCATGGGCTCGTCCGCTGAAAGCATCCGCCAGGAAAGCGACGACGGGCTGCTCTCCAGCAAACAGGCATTGGCGGCTGGCGCATCCGGGGCGGGCGTTGCGGCGTTCGGCGCGGCCGGCGGCAAACTGGCGCAGCGCATGGGAATCGGCGATGTGGATACGCTGCTGGCCGGCGGCGTGCAGAACATCGGCAAGAAGGGTTTGCTAAAGTCGGCGGCGAGCGGCGCGCTGTCCGAGGGCGTTCTGGAAGAATTGCCGCAATCCGTATGGGAACAGGGCGCACAGAATATCGCGCTCGACCGCCCGCTCGGCGAAGGCGTCGGCCAGGCCGCAGCGATGGGCCTGGTGACGGGCGCGGCAATGGGCGCCGGCGGTGGCGCGATCGGCTCGATCTACGCCAAATCGCGGCAGGAAAAGATTGCCGCCGAGCCGCAACCGGAAATCGCTGGACTGCTGCCGGCGCCGACGCTGGCCGGAACGCCGAACGACCAGATGCTGCAGGCAGCGGTGGCACGGCAGAACGAAGTCGACGCGGCGCAGAAAAACGCCGACGAAATCTACGCCGAGCGCGCCGCCTACGAACAGGCGATGCAGGCGCTGTACCCGGGCGGTGCGACGATCACCGCCGACCTTGTGCCGCTGCAGCAGAAGATCGACGACCTGCTCGGTGTCGATCAGACGAAGTTGAAAGGTCTGGCGCGCGTCAAGTACCAGAAGGATCTGGAAAAAGCCTTTGGCGAAGTCGTCGGCATCACGCAGGACGACAACGGACGCGAAATCCCGCTGACCCTCGGCGTCTTGCTCGACTCGCAGGCGACCGCCGAGCAGATGGCCAAGCAGACGCTGGCCGTGCGCCACACCGAGCAGCAGACCGCTGCGCGCCTGCAGCAACTGGCCGACGAGGAAAGCACCATCCAGCCCGATGCCATCCCGGTCGTCGGCCCGTTGTCGGCCGCTGCCAATCAGGCGGTGCAGACCGGCGTCACGGCGCAGGTGCAGATGCAGCAGGCGGCTGAACAGGTCGCACAGGCACAGACAAAAGCACCGAAGAACAAGCAAGATCAGGCCGCTGATCCTGGCCCGCTGGCAGCGATTGCGGCGCCGAGTGCAAACGTACTTGCACAAAACGCGCCGGATAGCGTCATTCCGGCCGCCGAACAGATTGCCGCAGCGCAGCCGGCGCAAACGTCCGGGGGTTCCCAGACTCAACCTGAACCGGTTGCCGCTGCGGCCCCCGTTCGCGCCTACCCGAAAGGGCAGGCGACCATGCTCGCCGGCCGCCTGACACGGCAGGGCTTCCCGTCTGAAGTCTATCCGCATCCGACGATCGCCGACGCCTACGCGATCCGCGTAGCGCAAGGAGAGAACAATGGCGCAGTCGCTGAACAAGCCGTTCCCCAAGTGGCTGCGCAAGGCACTGAAGGCCGGCGCGCTGACGCACCAGGAAGCGCAGATGTTTCACTGTCTGCACCTGCTGGCAACACAGAGCGAACCGGCGACGGCGCCGAAGTGGCTGCATCCGGCGTGCGACAAGCTGTACCTGCTGGAACTACCGGCGCACAGAGCGCGCCACTGAGCAAGAAGCCGCGCAAGCAGATCGATGCCGGCCGCGATTCGCTGTTCGTCGCCATCGCCAAGGCGGGCGGCATGGATACCGACGAGCTGCTGACCAACGGATTTGACCAGAACGACATCACCTACCAGGGCGCGGCGCGCGTCGGCAAGAAAAGCGGCGTGCTCGGCAAGGCGCCGCGGCGCGCGCTGTCGTTCGGCTTCGCCTTGCCGCTGCACAAGAAGGGCGGCATGTCGTTCGACGCCATGCGCGAGGCGATGCAGCAGTACGGCTACCTGCCGGAAGGCGCGACGAAGAACGATGCGATCGACCTCTTCCGCCGCGAACTGGGTGGCGAGCGGGTATTGACGCCAGGCGCTGCGGAAAACGCCGCCGAAACCGACCGCGCCGCATACGATGCGCAGATGCTGGCCGAACAGGAACGCATCGACGCCGAGCGTGCCGTAGAGGATGCCATCGAGGAAGAAACCGGCTATGCTGACCTGAGCGCCGAAGAACAGGCGCATGCCGACGCTTACGACGATCTGGTCTTTGACGAAGATGCTTCGCCGCAGGACAGTGACGACATCGCCGCCGGCATGCGAGCAATTGGCTTTAGCGAAAAGGAAATCAACGATGAACTTGCAAAAACAGCAGAAACTCAAGGAACTGGCGGCCAAACTGACGCCGGAACAAGCCAGGAAATCGGCGCTGATAGGCCTGGAAATGGGGCGCAGGAAGTTGGCGCACGTCAAGGCACAGGAAGCCAAGAAGCCGAAGGGCTGACCGGGCAGAGCAACGAAGAGGCCGCCGCGCAATTCGCGCAGCAGGAAGAAACCGCCGTCTCGAAGGAACAAGCCGACCGCGAACGCGACGCCGTGCCGTTCTCGCTGGCGCAGCAGAGCCAGCCAAAGCCGCAGGGCGTGCAGGGCGGCATGTTCACGCCGGATGGCCGGGTCAGCGCCGAGGCGATCGACGCCGCCGCGCACGAAGCGGCGACCAGCCCGAAGAACGATCTGCCGCAACCGTCGGAAGCGCAGATCGAAGCGGGCAACTATAAAAAAGGTCACGTCGTCCTGCACGGCCTGGACATTGCCATCGAGAACCCGATGGGCTCGACGCGCTCCGGCACCGACGAGGACGGCAAGGCGTGGTCAACGACGATGACCAGCCATTACGGCTACATCAAGCGCACCGAAGGCAACGACGGCGATCATGTGGACGTCTTCGTCGGCGCGAAGCCGGAGAGCGAAATGGTCTTCGTGGTCGATCAGAGCAATGCCGACGGCTCGTTCGACGAACACAAGGTCATGCTCGGCTTCGAGAACATGCTGACCGCCAAGGCCGGCTATGCGAAGAACTACCAGGCCGGCTGGATGAAGTCGCGCGTGCTCACCGTGACGCCGATGAGCGTTGATCTGTTCAAGCAGTGGCTGGAGGACGCCGATCTGTCGCAGCCTGCCGCCGAGTGGGCGCCGGTCAAATTCACCGGCCAGCTTGAAGTCGAGTTTGACGGCAAGCGTTATCCGGTCAAAAGCCTTGATGAAGCGTCCGACAAGTGGGTCGCGTTTCGTGAAGAAAGCGAGGCCGGCGTCTCCGAAATCGGCAACGGCATCCCGGTTTTTCTTGACGGGCAACAGGTGGCGCGCATTTCGTACAACGGCAGGGTATGGCCGTTCGCCAACATCAAGACGTTGCCGGCCGCTGCGCCCAAGACGCTACCCGAGCGCGTCGCCGCCAACCAGCAGAAGAAAACCGACGAGCAGGCTGCGCGCAAGGCGAAGTTTGCCGATCTGATGGCGCAGCGGAAGGCTTTGAAAGAAAACGCGCCAGAGCTTTCAAAGCCTGCGGAAAATGGAACGCCGGCTATTGAAGCCGCTGACCTGTCTAAAAAAGCCGAAAAAACAGACACGTCCGCCGAACCCGTACAGAAAACGGCAGAAATTGAGCAGATCAGCCCGCAAGCGCGCGGGCGCGCGGATTTCCTGTCCGGCAAGGAACGAATCATTCCTGACGACCTGCGCAATCTGGAGGCGATCGCCTACAACCAGGGCTACGCCGAGGCGCAACTTGAAGCCGACTACCTCAAGACCCGCGAAGGTAAGGAAATCGTTGTTCGCCCGGGCGAGTTCCCGACCAAGGAAGTCGATGCGTCGTATTCGCACATCAGCCATTCGGGCGCATCGCGTGCGCGGTCAGAGCGTGATTCGTTTGTCGAAACAGTTGATCGGCTTTACGACGAGGCGATGGCGCTTGCCGAAACGCCGGAACAGAAGTCCGCGGCAAAGCGGGCGGCGATTTCGTTCAAGAACGAATATCTCGAACGCCTGCAGGCGGTAATCCGGGTGCGCAGCGGCACCTATAGCGCTTTCATCGCCGGGCGTTCCGGGCTGAATACGAAACAGGCCAACGCCAGAAATAGCGCACTCGATCGCGCGCAGGACAGTTTCGCCGCCTGGCAGCGATCGGCCGAGCCGGAAATCAAGCAAGCCGTGCTCGATGCGCGCAACCCTGAGCAACTGGCCGCCGAGCAGGCGAAGAAGGATGGCAAGGCCGAGAAAGCCCGTGCGCAACTGCTCGATCTCGTTTCGGGAATTGTCACGTTCAAGAAGGGCGATAGCGTCAAGTTCGGCGGGTACAACATCGCCAAGGTGTCGCTTGGCAAAGACGGCTACCCGTCGAGCGTCACGGTGGATGCAACCGACCTGACCGACAACAAGTTCGACATCGCGCGCATGCTGTTCAAGGGCGACAAAGAAGCGCTGCGCGCTGCGGTTGACGAGGTGCGCGCAGACCAAGCAACGGAGGAATCTGCGCCAGCCGCTTCGCCCGAAGCCGCCGTCGAGAAAACGCAGGCCGCCATGGAACCATCCTGGGATGCCTTCGCCGACTTCTGGAACGGCATGCTCGAAGGCAGGGGCTCGATTACCGACGTGCAGGAATCGTTCGCCACGATCCTTGACCGCGCCGAAGAATTCAAGGCGACGATCGGCAAACTGAAGAACGACCAGTTGAAGCGCATGCTGGGCTGGTCGGCACGCCCGGGTGACAAGAAGTCGGAGATGGTCGACAAGGTCTATGACGGCACCTTGGCCCGCTTCACGCTGAACAAGGAAACGCCGAGCAAGCGCTGGAGTTACGGCGAGGACATCAACAAGGTCAATCAGGCGTACAACGAGCAGTTGCGCGCGATCGTCAATGGCCTGACCGATGCCGACCTGACCGAGTTCCGCGACAAGATCGCCGAAAACGGCAAGGCGCGCAAAGCCGCGCTCGAAGAGAAGAAAGCCGCCGTCGCCGATCCGAAGACGCTGGAAGACTTCAATCTGTATGTGACCTACAGCCAGAACACCGGCAAGACGCAGAAGGAAGCGTACCAGGCGCTGACTTCCGAGCAAAAGGCATTGTGGGATAGCCTGGCGGCAGAAAAGACGCGTAGCGAGCGGGCAAATCGCGTTGGCGCGCAGCGGTCGGAAGTGACGGTAGCGGCGACGACGACCGAAGGGCAGATCGTTACGACCAAGCACACCAAGACCGGGCAGGATCTGTTCGTCGTCAAGGCGGCCGAGCGCGTCGAGCGCGACGTTTATACGCACTGGAACGCCACCGCGAAGCGCCTGGGCGGCTGGTACTCGTCGTTCCGCGGCAATGGCGCGGTGCCCGGCTTCCAGTTCAAGACGATGGAGAATGCGCAAGCCTTCCTGAAGTTCATCGGCGGCGATGTGAGCGAGGCCAAGGAAGTTGTTCAGGAACGCCGCGACGCCTACGCCGACGACCGCAGCCAGTCGGCGGTCGAGCGCTTGAATGAAATGGCCGAGCGGCTGGAAGAATCTGCCGATGCGTCGATGTCGCAGGACCGTAAAGCCAACACCGCACGCCGGGCGCGCTTTGCCGCTTCCGCCGAAGCCGCGGCGAGCAGTCAGCAGGCGCTGGCCAAGACGATGCGCAATATCGCCGGGGCGATTGAATCCGGCACGGCCAAGTTTCTCGACAAGGTGCGCCAGAAGGTGCAGGTCGAACTGCTGCAGGACTTTGTGCGCACGGCGAAAGACGACGAGCTGCGCGCCAAGTATCCGAGCTACGGCGATCAGGAGAAGCACAAGAGCGAACCGGCGACCAGCGCGACGGCCGAGCATGCGGTGTGGCCGAGCTACACGATGTACCGCTCTGACCTGGCCAATCTCGGGCGCAAACTGATCGAGGTCGAGGGCACCAAGAAGATCGGCCTGCAGATTCTGAAGGTGGCCGACGACGTAAGCGACGCCTATCTGGCCTTCGCCAAGGCGAATCTTTCTCAGGTGATGAAGTTCAGTACCAAGGACGGCGGGCTTGCCGCGTTCAATACCCGCGATGCCGCAGAATCGGCGATCGCCCGCAGCGGCTTCAAGGGCAAGGCAGTCCCGTATCAGATCAAGCGCGGCGAACACACGATCATCTACAGCCCGACCGAAGCGCAGGAGCGCGGGGTATGGACCGGGGATGCCGACAAGAAAATCACCCTGACCGCAGAGTTCGGCGCCGAACTGGTCGAGAAACTGGGCCGGGTCAATCGCAGCCGGGAAAAGGTCGCGGTGCCGTGGCAGTTCGAGACGACCTACGCCCGGCGCAAGAAGCTGGCGCAGATGGGCATCGAGACGAACGCCGAATTCAGAACCGCTTTGCGCGAGTTCATCGGCCTGCGCGAAGCGCCGAAGGAAGCCGACAAGATCAAGGCGCTTGAGCGCGCCATGATCGGGCGCAAGAACGACGGGCTCGACTTCTTCCCGACGCCGGCCAGCACCGCGCAGGAAATGCTTGACGCGGCCGACATCAAGGAAGGGATGAGCGTTCTTGAGCCTTCGGCCGGCATGGGGCATATCGCCGAGCAGATCCGCGAAGCCGGGGTAGAACCTGACGTTGTGGAGATGGCGAACGACCGCAAAGAACTGCTGGAGGAAAATGGCTTCAATGTCGTCGGCCGCGACTTCATGGATGTCACCGAGCAGTACGACCGGATCATCATGAATCCGCCTTTTTCGGATCGCCGGGACGCGCAGCACGTCCAGCACGCCTATTCGCTGCTCAAGCCGGGCGGCCGGCTGGTGTCGATCATGGGCGAGGGTGTGTTTTTCGGGCAGGACAAGAAGGCCGAAACCTTCCGCAACTGGCTGGAGGAAGTGGGCGGCACGTCGGAGAAGTTGCCCGAAGGGTCGTTCCTCGATCCGTCGCTGCCGGTGAATACCGGCGTCAATGCGCGCATGGTGGTGGTCGACAAGCCGGAAGGAGTCTCTGCGCCGGCCGACAACAGCGAGAACAAGTACAACGTCAGCCCCAAGATGGCCGGCGAATCCGGCCTTGGCCAGGCCACCATCACGCCGACCAAGAGCCTGCCGTTCATTGCCAGCATGCTGGCCAAGGAAAACGCGACACAAGTCACCGTCAAAGGAGGAAACGTCGATGTACTCAACAAGGTCGCCGGCCTGTTCGGCAAAAGAATCATCTTCTTCCGCACCGTGGATGGCCGTCGATCTGAAAACGGGAACGTGGGCGCACAAGCTGGGCGAACTGAATCTGACGCCGACGCAACTGGCAAGAGCAATCAGCTACCGAACGATGGCAACGTCACCAACGGCTTCGTCAATGCCGGGCGGCCTGACCTTGTTTTCCTGAACGTCGATTCTGCAAATCATCTGCTCTACATCGTCGGGCATGAGCTCGGACACTCGCTGAAAGTCGATGATCCCGCCTTGTGGTCGGCAATGGGCAAGGAATTGCAGCCGTTGATTCGCCGCTGGTCCGAGTACAAGGCCAATCAGGCGCAGCAACTGGACGACGCCGGCATGGCCGAAGAGCTGTTCGGCGACATCATCGGGCAGAACTTCCTGAATGAAGCCTTCTGGCAGGACATGGCGAAAGAGAACCAATCGCTGTTCGCCAGGATTGCCCATGCCGCTATCCGCCTGCTGAACAAGGCGCTGAAACTGATCGTCGGGCAGGATGTTTCGATCTACGTCAGCGACATGGAACAGGCCCGGGCGATCGTCGCCAAGACGATGGCCAAGTATGCCGAAGGATCGGCCAGGGGGATTTACTCGCGCTACGCCGAAGGGCAGAAGCAGACCGAGACGCCGGCGTTCGAGAAGTGGTTTGCTGACAGCAAGGTGGTCGATGCTGACGGTAAGCCGCTGGTGGTTTATCACGGGACGCGAAGCGACATAACGCAGTTTGACTCGAAGTTTACTAAGGTTGTAGAGGGAATTTTTTTCACGCCAGAAACAGGTTACGCAAGTCAAATGGCCATAGGGCGGCAAGATGGTGCGAATGTGATGCCGCTCTATGTGTCGCTCAAAAACCCAAGCATTATTGACGTATCAAAAGGCGACTATTACAACAACAGTTCTCTTGAATCCGCAATGTCAAGCAGATCGGATGGCGTAATTGTTTTCGGAGAAGACGGCAATATCCATGTGGTTATCGCCAGAGATGCATCGCAGATCAAATCCGCCATCGGCAACAACGGCGACTTCGACGCCAGCAACCCGGACATTCGCTACAACAAGTCAGCGGCAGGTTCCGGTGTAGACGTCCGCTACAACGTCACCGACGACGACGCCTGGTCAGTCTCCGAGCCGTCAAAGCTCGACGACGTGATTTACGCCGTGCAGGACAAGCACGTCGACACCAAGCGCGTGCTGCAGGCGATCAAGGCGAACGGGCAGAAGATCGCCGACCAGATCGACCCTTACCTGCAGGAAGAACTGTTTCACGGCCGGGCGACCAAGGGCGTCAAGGATTTCATCGACTTCGAGCTGCGCCCGCTGCTCAAGGAAATGCAGGATGGCGGGGTCGATATGGGCGACTTCGAGGAATATCTGTGGAACCGGCACGCGCCGGAGCGCAACGCGCAGATTGCCAAGATCAACCCCGATATGAAGGACGGCGGCTCCGGCATCAAGACGGCCGAGGCGCGCGCCTATCTGGCGAACCTGAACGGCGCGCAGCGCGCCACCTTCGAGGCGCTGGCCAGGCGGATCGACGGCATCAACAAGGGCAGCCAGCGCGTGCTGGTCGAGTCCGGGCTGGAGAAACAGGAAACGGTCGACGCCTGGAACGGCGCCTACCAGCATTACGTGCCGCTGCAACGCGAGGATGTGGATAGCGGCCACGTCGGCACCGGCAAGGGCTTCAGCGTGCGCGGCAGTTCGAGCAAGCGGGCGATGGGCTCCGGCCGGGCGGTGGTCGATATCATTGCCAACATCACCATGCAGCGCGAGCGCAACATCGTGCGCGCTGAAAAGAACCGGGTGAGCAATGCACTGATGGGGCTGGCGGTGGGCAATCCGAACGCCGATTTCTGGACGGTCGACACGGCGCCGAAAGAGCGGGTGGTCGAGCAGAAGGCGATTTACACCGTCACCGACGCGGCCGGCGAGGCGACCGAATTCACGCGCATGAGCGACGCCGAGAAGTTTGCGCGCTCGCTGCCGGAAGCCGGGATCGAACAGACCTGGGGCGACCGGGTGACAGAGCGGGTCGTTCCCGGTTTCTCGTCGCGCGATAACGTGCTGCTGACGCGGATCAACGGCGAAGACCACTACATCATCTTCAACGAGCGCGACGAACGGGCGATGCGCATGGCGCAGTCGCTGAAGAATCTCGACATGGACAACCTTGGTCGCGTGCTGTCGATCGTCGGCAAGGCGACGCGCTACCTGGCGTCGATCAACACGCAGTACAACCCGGTGTTTGGCGTGATCAACCTGATCCGCGACGCGCAGGGGGCGCTGATCAACCTGTCGTCGACGCCGCTCGCCGGCCAGCAGAAGAAGGTTTTCGGCTACACCAAGGATGCGCTGATCGGCATCTATCAGGACATTCGCGCGCACCGCGCCGGCAAGAAGCCGGCGTCAAGCTGGGCGGGGCTGTTCGAGGAATTCCAGAAGGAAGGCGGGCAGACCGGCTACCGCGACCAGTACGCCAACGCCGAGCAGCGCGCCGAGGCGATCCGCTCGGAGCTCGGGCAGTTCAAGGAAGGCAAGGCCCGGCAACTGACGCGCGGCGTTTTCGGCTGGCTGTCGGACTACAACGAGACGATGGAAAACGCGGTGCGCCTGGCCGCCTACAAGACGGCGAAAGAGCAGGGCATGAGTCGGCAGCAGGCGGCGTCGCTGGCCAAGAACATCACCGTCAACTTCAACCGCAAGGGTCAGATGGCGACGCAGGTCGGCGCCCTTTACGCCTTCTTCAACGCCTCGGTACAGGGCTCGGCACGGCTGGCGGAAACGCTGTTCGAGCCGAATAACGGCGATCTCAAGTCGGCTCGGCTGTCGAAGGTCGGCAAGAAGATCATCGCCGGCGGAATCCTGCTCGGCACCATGCAGGCGCTGCTGCTCGCCGCGGCGGGCTTTGACGACGACGAGCCGCCCGACTTCGTGCGCGAGCGCAATCTGATTCTGCCGATCGGCGGCGGCAAATACCTGACGCTGGCGATGCCGCTCGGCTTCCACGTTCTGCCGGGGATTGGCCGGATCGCTACCGAGTTCGTCCTGAGCGGCGGCAAGGATCCGCTGAAACGCATCGCGGCGTTTGCTTCGATGTTCGCCGAGTCGTTCAACCCGATCGGCAGCTCGGGCTTCAGCCTGCAGACGATTACGCCGTCGGTGGTCGATCCGTTCGCCGCGCTGGCCGAGAACCGCGATTTCACCGGCAAGGAAATCTACCGCGAGAATCGCAACGCGATGAGCCCGACGCCTGGCCATGCGCGCGCCAAGGACGTGGCAACGGTCTGGAGCCGCTATCTGTCCGAGTCGATCAACTGGATGACCGGCGGCACGGAGTTCAAGCCGGGGCTGGTCAGCCCGTCACCGGATGGCATCGATTACCTGCTCGGGCAACTGACGGGCGGGGTCGGGCGCGAAATGAGCAAGGCGTTCCAGTCCGGCGCGGCGACGCTGACCGGCGAGGATTTGCCGCTGTACAAGGTGCCGCTGGCCGGCCGTTTCGTCGGCGACACCGAGGGGCAGAGCGGCCAGTCGGCGAAGTTTTACGCCGCGATCAAGCAGGTCAACATGCACGAAGCCGAGTACAAGGGTCTGCTGAAGGCCGGTCGGCGCCAGGAGGCAAGCGAGTACCTGGCCGAGAATCCCGGCGTGCGCCTGATCATGGCCGGCAATCACGCCGAACGCGCCGTGCAGAAGCTGCGCGCGGAAAAGCGCTCGCTGCTGGAGAAAGACGCCGGCAAGGAACAGATTCGCGCGATCGACGAGCGGATCACGGAAACGATGCGCGCCTTCAACGCCCGGGCGGCTATTTGATGAGCAGGTAGACGAGGTTGAGCGAGCCGACGGCGATCATGGCGCCCCAGACATAGAACAGGAACGACTCCTTGTCGTCCTTGCTGCTCCACATCAGCCAGGCGAGAAAGAGGATGCCAAGAAAGATGAAGAGGCCAAAACCCTGCTGCATGCTCTGGCTACTCGTCTTTTCTGGCGACCGGGCGGACGACCAGGAATTCAAACCCCGCGGCAAAGCCGAAGGTCAGGAGTAGAACGGCGACGCCTGAGATGCTAAAGTTGCCGATCAGCCACAGGTTGAACAGTAATATCCCAAACCCGGCCCAGCGTAGTTTTGTCGATTTTTTCATTCCGCCCCTCCGGCAGTTTGACGCATCGCTCTGATTATATGCGAGCAAGATTTTTTGTCATGCTCAATGATGAATGCTTGCCATTAAGCAATCTTTGATCTAAAGTTTCTCCATCGAAGGCGCCCAGCGTTGCGTGAGTGGAATCACATCTTGGCGTCTTCAGTTGGTCATCAATGGGAAACGCTGTGCCTGAGGCTTCGAGCCTACCGCCTCCAGTCGGAAATTCCACCAGGCACAGCAGCCCACCTAACTGGAGAAGTTCATGAATCTCACCACAACCATCCACGGCGGTAGCACCGACGGCCCGACCATGACCAGCCGCGAGCTTGCTGATCTGACCGGCAAGCAACACCAGCACGTTAAGCGCGACATTCGCAACATGCTGGAAGCGCTCGGAAAAGGTGTGTCCAGTTTTGGACGCACCTACAAAGACGCCCAAAACAAGGATCAGGAGGAATACGCGCTCGACCGCGAACTGACCTTGACGCTGGTTTCCGGCTACGACATTCCGCTGCGGCACCGGGTTGTGACAAAACTGGCCGAGCTTGAATCGCGCCCGGCACAGCCGATGATCCCGCAAACGCTCTCCGAAGCCCTTCGCCTGGCCGCCGATCTTGCCGACCAGAGGGCGCAGCTTTCCGAACAACTGGCCATCGCTGCGCCGAAGGCGGAAGCCTTGGCCCGCATCGCCGAGGCCGATGGCTGCCTCGGCCTGCAGGAAGCCGGCAAGGCACTGCAGCAGAAGCCGAACAAGTTCATCAACTGGCTGCGCGAAAAGGGCTGGATCTACCGCCGCGCCGGCTCGTCGACCAATCTCGGCCGGGCAGAGAAGGTGGACGCCGGCTACGTGACGCACAAGGTCAGGACGATCGATCTGCCGGACGGCGGGCAGAAGGTCTGCGAGCAGGCGCTGATCACGCCGAAAGGACTGGTCAAGCTGTCCATGATGCTCAACGTCAAACAGCCTTCTGACCGCGCGATGATTGGCGGTATGGCATAGTCGCTGCGTGAACCAACGAAAAAGGAACGACATGATCCGGGACAAAGATGGAACAAAATGGCTGACAGCAAAAAGACTGGCAGAACTTCTGGAGACATTGCCGCCCGATAGCAGGGTGATGCCAAACACGGTCGGGAATCTGCTTGTGCTGTCTCCAGACGGTTTGCGTAGCATCGCGTTTGTTGACTTCGTTGGCGCCGGCGAAGTCGAGTCGATGGAGTAGTGGACTAGCGCTTAGGTGATGGGCCGAGGCAACACCAGTTGCCGAAGGTCCAGCGCAGCGACATCGACCGCCGTGTTAGGGCGCTTTTTGGAGAAACACATGCTGAACCTGTTGAAAAAATAGTGGAGCAAGCCGGGTGACGATCTTTGCTCGGCGATGGACTTTGCGTTCGAGGCCGGCGCCAAAGCGGCGCGAAAAGAATGCGCAGAACTGGTGAGGGCCGAGGCGCTCCACTGGAAAGCGCAAGGCCAGGAAGACACGCGAGATTTTGAGATTTGCGCACTGCTAATCGAGCGCTCTAACGCTGAGCTAAGGGGCGGCGACAGCCGTCCCGCTTGAGCGCCGGGTTGGGCGCGACTACGAAGAAAGAAGAGCGCGATGAGAGAGATTGACGAACGCGATTGCCAGCATGGATGGGCAGACACAGAGCAAGAAGCAATTGAGCGGGCAAAGTACAGGTTTCGGCTGCTCCGCACTGGAGAGCGAATTAAGCGCGGAGATGAGTGCCTGAATGATGACTGTGAAACATGGAGCGAGGTGAGCGCCATCGTATTGCGATGCGACTACAACCCGGCAGTCTTTGTGCCGCACCGCAGACCGACGCCCAACGCAGAAATCAGCCCGCCGCGTGATGCGGGTTGAGAACAAGCGCCGCCCGTATTCGGTCGCGGCTGGATTGACGGGTTATGGGTCTGGAAACTACGGAGAACGATGAAATGGCAAAAATCACTTTGGACAGGCCGGATGACGAACACCTGACCATCCTCTTGGACGGCGAGGAAGTCGGACGCTTCAACCACGACGAGCACGGATGGTCCGGCATGGAGTCGGCCGAAAAGCTGGCAACGCGACTGGCTGGAAAGCTTGGCATCGAGGTTGAGGAAACCTTCGGCGCAGAAGACGCATAACGTAGAAGTGAGCGGCCCGGAGGCGGCATTATCGCCGGAGGGTCGCGCTCGACTGCCGGGTTGTGCGGCTGGCAGCCACGAAGAAAGGAAATGACATGCTGATTTCAAGACGCGGGTTCCT
>Ga0172380_10000749_pt1 | contig 59412 bp, 50 predicted proteins | sample Leawe162metaG_FD_119747 | JGI IMG/M metagenome (GOLD analysis project Ga0172380, IMG submission 119747) | Leachate microbial communities from a municipal landfill in Southern Ontario, Canada - Leachate well 162 metaG | ecosystem: Engineered > Solid waste > Landfill > Unclassified | place... | reverse complement strand
CTAATGATTTGGTAAATCACTAAGTTTTAATTTGGAGCGACATATCGGGTTCGAACCGATGACCTATACCTTGGCAAGGTATCGCTCTACCAACTGAGCTAATGTCGCATAATCTGTATTAATGATTTGGCAAATCACTAAATTTTAATTTGGAGCGACATATCGGGTTCGAACCGATGACCTATACCTTGGCAAGGTATCGCTCTACCAACTGAGCTAATGTCGCTTTTTGCATCGCTGCTACATTTGCCTTCAACATTAACAAAGGTATCGCCTTTAACCTTTATCAACTGAGCTAATGTCGCATTCAATCTAAATGACCGTACATCTCTGTTCGCATCAAAAAGTTGAGGCCGCATTATATGAAAAATTCATGCGGCTGCAACCCCTTCTTGCATATTTATCTACTGATCGGTCAAATTTTAAATACTTTGCTGCGATAATACTGTAATTCAGCGATCGACTCTTGGATATCCTGCAGGGCTTGGTGGGTATTTTGCTTCTTAAAACCATCCATCGTTTCTGGACTCCAACGCTTCACTAGCTCCTTAATCGTACTGACATCCACGTTGCGGTAGTGGAAATAATCTTCCAACTCGCGCATATAACGATTTAAGAAGCGTCTATCTTGCCCAATGCTGTTACCACACATTGGAGAGGCGCCCTTAGGAACATACTGTTCTAAGAAGGCAATCGTCTTAGCCACGGCTTGCGCTTCGGTTTCTTGGCTAGCACGAACGCGATCAATCAACCCTGACTCACCATGGTGCTTTTGATTCCAATCATCCATAGCGGCCAGCACATCATCTGACTGATGAATCGCGATAACCGGACCTTGACCGATAATATTGAGTTCTTGATCTGTCACTAAAGTGGCAATTTCAATGATCCTGTCGACGTCGGGCTCTAACCCTGTCATTTCCAAATCGATCCAAATGAGATTATTTACATCTGCCGTCATAAATCAGCCTTATCGTGTCAGTTAGCCTAAATTCAGGCTTTTTTATTCAAGAATGTGTATCATACTGCTTTTTTCCAACACAAAAAATCACCTAATTGACGAAGACGAATCAGTGAGTAAAAAGAAACCCCTAAGCCAAGGTCAATTACGCCGTATGCGCGCTAATCACGAGAAGCGACTCAATCGTGATAGTGGCGATAAAAATACGCCAGAGTTACAGGATAGTTCATTGGGGCAAGAACAGCCCGGTACTGTGATTTCACGTTTTGGCCAACATGCCGACATAGAAACTGAAAGCGGCCAAATTGTGCGCTGTAATATTCGCCGTGCCGTCACCAGTTTAGTGACTGGCGATAAAGTGATCGTACGCTTAGCCATTGAGAGCCAAGCCAATAGCGGCATCGCAGGTATTGTTGAAGCCGTTCATCCACGTCGCTCATCACTTACACGCCCAGATTTATACGATGGCGTGAAAATTATCGCCTCGAATATCGACCAAATTTTGATTGTCTCCTCGGTATTACCCAGCTTTACCACCCAGATCATCGACCGTTATTTAGTGGCTGCCGAAGATACCGATATTCCGCCTATCATCATTTTGAATAAAATTGACTTGCTCAATCCCGCTGAAGCGCAGGCAATCGATGAAGCGCTACAGCGCTACAAAGACATTGGCTATCCGGTTTATAAGGTCAGCAGCAAGCTCGGCGATGGTATCGATACCATCAAAGGTATACTCAAAGATAAAGTCAGCGTGTTTGCCGGCCAATCTGGTGTGGGTAAATCATCAATCATCAATGCATTACTACCCGATGCAGAGCTTATTATCGGCGATGTTTCCGATAACTCAGGTTTAGGTCAACACACCACCACCACAGCTAAACTGTTGCACTTGCCTAGTGGCGGCGATTTAATCGACTCCCCGGGCGTGCGCGAATTCGCCCTATGGCATCTTCCTGCACAACGTGTCGGCTGGTGCTTTATCGAGTTTCGCGAATATCTTGGCGCATGTAAATTCCGCGATTGTAAACACGGTGACGATCCCGGCTGTGCACTTCAAGAAGCCCTGAGCCAAGGTAACATCAGCGCAGATCGCTTTAATAATTACCATAAAATTATCGCCAGCTTAGATGAACAACGTCATGCCCGCTATTTCCGCGCGGCCACTGATGAATAACGACTTATTGATAAATAACAACAGTCTCAGCAAAGATTGAGCAGTAAGAAAAGGAATTGAAATTGGATAAAGTCAAAATAGCGCTGCAGTACATGCTGCCAAAACACTTGTTATCTCGTTTAGTGGGTAAACTCGCTGCAGCCGAAGCTGGCGCCTTAACCACTGCCACCATCAAGTGGTTTATCAAACAATATAAAATCGACATGAGCGAAGCGGCGCAGAGCGAACCAGAAGCTTATAAAAGCTTTAATGCTTTTTTTACCCGCGCCCTTAAACCCGGTATTCGTCCGTTAGATATGGACGCCGATATCATGGTGCATCCCGTCGATGGTGCGGTAAGTCAGTTAGGCCCAATCAAAAACGGTCGCATCTTCCAAGCTAAGGGTCATCACTATTCATCGTTAACCCTGCTTGGCGATCAAGCCGAAGATGCTAAACGCTTCGAAGGCGGTGATTTTGCGACTATCTATCTGGCGCCTAAAGACTATCACCGTATCCACATGCCGATTAAAGGCACGTTATCAAAAATGACCTATGTACCTGGCGAACTGTTTTCGGTAAATCCGTTAACGGCGAGACACGTACCCGGTCTGTTTGCCCGTAACGAACGTGTGGTGGCGATTTTTGAAACCGAATTAGGTCCATTGGCCATGGTATTGGTTGGCGCAACGATTGTTGCCAGTATTGAAACCGTATGGGCTGGCACAGTCACGCCGCCGACAGGTAAGCAAGTCTTCACTTGGGAATATCCAACCCAAGGCCCAGATGCCATCACCTTAGACAAGGGCGAAGAAATGGGTCGCTTCAAGTTAGGCAGTACTGTGGTGATGTTGTTTGCCAAAGACGCTATCGCGACATTTGCTGAAGGTGTCGAAGCCGAAGCAGTAACTCGTATGGGACAAGCTTTCGCTAACCTGAAAGACGTTAAGCAAGCGGATTAAGTTTTCTTGAGTTCTGCTAAACCTTCGGGATTAATTGAATTACATCTGGCTGTGCTGCTATTTGGTGGCACAGCTTTGTTTTCTAAATTAATCCCACTCAGTGCCCTCGACATCACCTTTCTACGCTGTATCGTCGCCGCCACTGTGTTAGGTTTGCTAGTCAAATTCAACCGCAAACGTTTAACGCTGGCAAGCAAACAAGATTATCTAGTCGCCATCGGGCTTGGGGTTATCGTCAGCCTGCATTGGGTGACTTATTTTGCGGCCATGCAACTCTCGTCGGTCGCCATTGGCATGATAGCGTTTTTCACCTATCCGGTGATGACAGTGATTGCCGAGCCGTTGCTGACAGGTAATAAGATAAAATTACACGATATGATCAGCGGTGTATTAGTGCTTATTGGGGTGATATTACTGATCCCTGAGGCAAATTTAGGTAACGACACTACGCTGGGCATTGCCATCGGCATAGTGTCTGCCATCTTGTTCACCACCCGTAACTTATTGCACAAACGCTACTTTTCCCAGTACAGCGGCCCCCATGCCATGTTCTATCAAACTTTGGTCGCCGTGGTGTTCTTGATGCCGTGGCACCAAACGGAACTGGGCAGTATCACATTAGAAGTGTGGGGATTAATTATTTTACTCGGCGTCGTCTTTACCGCAGCGCCACATGCGCTATTTACTTCTGCGCTGAGGCAACTCAGCGCCAAAACGGTTGGGCTAGTCTCTTGCTTACAACCCTTTTATGGCGCCATGTTAGCGCTGATCATTTTAGGTGAAGAGCTCAATCTCAACACTCTAATTGGTGGCACTATCATAGTCGCTACCGCCATCTTCGAAACCCATCAATCGCACCAATCACAGCGGCGAAAAAAGAACGCCTGAAACATACCAATCTCAACGCAATTTGGCTAATATGGAGCGTCTTTCGCCCCTAAATGTCTTTAGCCTATATGCCACGTATTTTATTGTTCATTATTGCTTTTTTCACATTTTCCGCACTTGCCAATTCGCCTTTGCAATTGGACAAACGTCTTGGCATGAACAAGCAAGATCAGCAACAAAATCTCAGCATTGACGAACAAATTAACGAACTAAAAATTAACATAGAAAAACTCGCCGCCAACGCAGCCAGTTTCCAACAAGCGCAGATTGATTTTGAGCAACATAAGAAGCGCACTAACCAAGCGCTGAAAGACGCCTATAAGCCTTTATCACTAGAAAAAGGTACTGACCTCAGCCAGCAGGCTTCCATGGCCTATATTCGCTTGTCTGAACTTAAAGAAAGCGAATCCACCCTTGGCCGACAAGTTAACGATTTATTGCTACGTCACAATGACTTACCTACCGTTATCGCCAGCGCGAGGCAAACTGTCGCCCAAAACAAAAAAGCAGAACTCGCCCCGCTAGATACCCCTACGGGAGAGTTACAGCAAACTCAACGACTCTTCTTTGAACAAAGCCTTGCCACCGATGAAGCAGAACTTGCCAGCAGCCAAAAACGCATTGAACTGACGCAATTACAATTGCAGCTAGTCCGCCAACAACTGGTGCAGCAAGAAGCCTTGATCGAAACCATCAACAAGGCAATCAATAAACAACGTCAGCAACAAACGGATGCCACCCTAGCCAAAAACTTAGTTAATACCGAAAAAGTCATCGATCCTATCACCCGTAATATTGCCGACACTAACCAGATTTACGGCCAAAAGCTGCAAACGTTAACTTTGCAGATCAATAATGTGGTCGAACAGCAGGAACAGGCAGAAACCCAATATCAATCCCAAGCTAAACAACTAGCAAACATCCAAGAGCAGATCACTTGGGTCAAAATGAACTCCGCCTTTGGTGAGCGCTTTTTGCAGATGTTGCAATCACTGCCTAAACCACCGAATCACGAAAAACTGCAAACGCTGATCGCCGATGCGCGCTTAGACAGATACCATTTAGAGCAGCAACAAGCCCTCAATGAGCAAGAATTAGAACAACCCGGCTTATACAATGAGCAGCAGATTAAGCTCTTACACTCGCAACAGAGTTTGATCTCGCAGTTGATGCAAAGCTATGACCAATACTTGAGTGAATTAGGCAAGCTGAAGGTCAATTACCAACAACTGAGTCAACAGAATCTCACCCTAAAAAATACCCTTAACGAACATTTATTCTGGGTGCCTAACGCTGCAAGTATCAGTAAGTTATGGCTTACGGATCTTGAGCGCAGCACGGTTTGGCTTGTGCAACAAGCACAGTGGGATGAACTGGGAAAAGCCTGGGATGAACAAAACGATTATTGGTCTTGGTGGATCATATTGCTGGTACTGTGTTTAGTCGTACAAGACTTGATCACCCCTAAATTCAATCGGTTGCTAAATCATTACACTACTTATGTGGGCAATGTGACCCAAGATAAATTCATTTATACTCTCAAAGCGCTCGCCTGCAGTATCAGCTATGCGTTGATAAAACCTTTCCCAGTGATCATGGCGGGATTGATTTTCTATCATTCCGATCGCAATTTTGTGCAAGCAGTGGGTATGGGCATACTGGCGATTGGTTTAGTGTATCTCTTATATCGCTTTATCTTTATTCTGACGCTCGACAAAGGCGTACTCGTGGGCCATTTCAAACGCCCCTCAAAACTCATCCAAGCGGGACAATCACGGCTCAGACACTTTGTGCTGATTGCTAGCCCATTATTGGGTCTGATGGGCTTTACCGAAGTGCTCGACACATCACTGGTGCGTAATAGCATAGGCCGCGGCGCATTCATTATTTTCTGTATCGTTTTATTCTTGTTATACAAAGATATTTTAATCCTGAGCCGTAAAAACTCAGATGCCAAGAAAGACGGTAAAAACAAAAAACTCATTCAGAAAATGCTCTGGACCTTACTGATTTCTGTGCCGCTTTTAAGCGCAGTGTTAGCCTTTAGGGGTTACTACTTCACCGCTTTCCAAATGCTGTTACAACTGCAATTATCGATCGTGCTTGGTCTGGGTTTCTTGCTCTTATACCAATTGATCAAACGGTGGATGTTAATCGAACGCCGCCGTATCGCCTTCGATCGCGCGAAAGCAAAACGTGCAGAGCGCTTAGCACAAAGGGAAAAAGGCGAAACGCATCACCCTTCCGTCGATGGACTCGATACCTACGAAGAACCCGTAGTCGATCTCGAAACCATTTCGAGCCAATCCCTTGGCCTAGTGCGTTCACTCTTGTTATTGGCCTTTTTAGCCAGTTTGATTGGTCTGTGGACTCAAACCCATACGGCGCTGTTTTCCTTCCTCGATGGCATTACGCTGTGGACGACCAATACCAGTGTAAATGGCTTAGAGCAACAATTGCCTATTACCATGAAATCACTGATGTTTGGACTGATAGTAGTAGGTTTCTCGTTAATGATTGCCACCAATTTACCCGGCCTACTTGAGCTAATGATCCTGCAAAGGCTTGATCTCTCGCCCGGGACAGGTTTTGCGATCACAACCGTCAGTCGTTATCTGGTGGTTTTCCTCGGACTATTAATCGGCTTCTCTAATCTCGGGATGGAATGGTCTAAGTTACAATGGCTGATTGCCGCACTGTCGCTCGGTTTAGGTTTTGGTTTGCAAGAAATTTTCGCCAACTTTATCTCAGGTTTGATCATTTTGTTTGAGAAACCCGTGCGGATTGGCGACACAGTGACAATTCGTGATTTAACAGGGACAGTCAGTAAAATCCAAATTCGGGCGACAACGATTATTGACTGGGATAGAAAGGAAATTATCATCCCGAACAAGGCCTTTATCACAGAGCAGCTGATCAACTGGTCCTTGTCAGATCCTATTACTCGGGTCATTGTTTATGTGTCGGTGGCGCGGGATTCAGACCCTGCCAAAGTTGAAGCGACCCTGTATCAAGCGGTGCAAGAGTGTGAAGATGCACTTGCCAGCCCAGAACCTGAAGTCTGGTTTGCCGGCTTTGGTAAACATACCCAAGATTATGAAGTGCGCGCCTATGCAAAAGATATGTCGGCACGCTGGCCACTGCGCCATGATTTACATAAACGAGTGACTAAAAAACTCAAAGAAAACAATCTCGAACTCGCCTACCCGCAGATGGAAATCCATATTAAGAATGGTCAAAATCGCGAGCAACAAGGCATTATTAGAAGCTAATAGGATCGCAGACCATGCTTATTTTTGCTCACCGCGGCGCCAGCGGTTATCAGGCCGAAAATACCTTAGCCGCCATGGCTAAAGCGTTAGAATTGGGTGCACAAGCCGTCGAACTCGATGTACATAATGTCGAAGGTGAGTTAGTCGTGTTTCACGACAGACGACTCGATAATAAAAGCTCGGGCACGGGCGTCATTCACTTAGTGAACAAGGACTACCTAGCAAGCATCAATGTGAAAGGTGAATCCATTCCGACGCTATGGCAAGTACTTGAGCTGATTGCGGGGCGCTGCATAGTCAATATAGAGTTAAAAGGCATTAATACCGTCACGCCGTTAATCGACTTATACCCAAAGGCTATGAGTCAGCTTGGGTTTACGAAGGAGCAGTTACTGATCTCTTCCTTTAATCACCCCTATCTGCATGAACTTAAACAGGTGTTGCCGGATGCGTTAGTCGCACCACTGCTTGCCAGTATTCCACTCGATGGGGCTGGCGTGGTAAGCGAACTGAATGCCTATTCATTGCATTTAGATGTGAGTTTTATCAGCCAAGCGCTAGTAGACGACGCCCATAACCGAGGTGCCAAGGTTTATGTTTATACTGTCGATCATATTGATGATATTCATGCGCTTAAGCAGATAGGCGTCGATGGCGTGTTCAGCAATTACCCCGATCGCGCCATGCAAGCCTTAACCCAAAAGGCAATGGCCAATTACTCTGGCTACTTTGAGTAACGGCCAAAATAATAACGCTATTAAGCTTGGCTATTTCGCTGAGCCCAATAACCGATAAAAATAAACATGGCCACAATTAACAGAAACATCCAATGGGATGGCATAGCCACTATGTGTCTTGCCACCCAAGGCGTGGCTTTCACGATCAATAGGCCATAGCCAAAGGCATTCACAATAATAAAAACAAATGTCCGCAGCACAAAAGAATGCCCCAACAAATGACGCCTTAAGATACGATTGACATCCGCTGAAAAAACCAAAATAAGACATACCACCATAGCGGTAGCAATATCGAAGGCCCAAGGGCGAAGCATATTACCTAACTGGGCAATAATGGCGACTAATTGATCAAACATAGACTTAACCTAAAAAGATGCAGCGCAATCCATCAGCGTGGCCGCGACAGCGTATTGAAAAATAACAATAACCAAGCATAAAGGGAGACGCCATGGGGCACAAGTTACTCTTGCTAACAAAGGCAAATCAACAGTACCGCGACTTGATTGAAGCGCAGAGTCTCCCAGATTTAACGTTACTCGATGATAATCCAGCGGGCATAATTGATGCAGATATTTGGTTAGCCGAACCTAAACTCGCCGCGCCCCTATTACCCCATGCTAAAAATCTGCAATGGTTACAATCAAGCTTTGCTGGCATAGATGCCCTGATGAGTCCAAGGGGCAGAAAAGACTATCAACTTACCAATATTAAAGGCATTTTCGGCCCGCTGATGAGTGAGTATCTATTTGGCTATTTACTCGCGCATATCCGCGGCCATCGTTTTTATCGCCAGCAACAAGGACAAAAACAGTGGCTGATTCAACCCCAGCAGCGCCATTCAAGCCTACAGGGAATGCGATTACTCTTACTCGGTACAGGCTCAATTGCCCAGCATTTAGCGAAAACGGCAAAACACTTTGGCATGCATGTCACAGGGATCAATCGAAGTGGTAATACCGTTGAAGGTTTTGATGCCATTGAAGCGATGGCCAATTTAGGCCAAGTGTTAACACAGGCCGATGTGGTTGCAAATCTACTGCCAAGCACTCCTGCAACGCATAATCTTCTCAATGCTGACATGTTAGCTATGTTAAAAACTGATGCAGTGCTGTTTAACGTCGGCCGCGGTGATGCACTCGATCTCGATGCACTCAATATCCAACTTATCGCTAATCCTAGTCAGCAAGCGATCCTCGATGTATTTGCTCAGGAACCTTTGCCCAATAGCCACCCTATTTGGGAACGGGAAAATGCCGTGATCACGCCGCATATTTCGGCGCCAAGCCATCCTGCACAAATCGTCGATATCTTTAGCCAAAACTATCGCCGCTACATCATGGGTGAGCCACTGCAGAATCGAGTCGACTTTAGTAAAGGTTATTAGATCAAAGATAAGAAATTGAGTTAGAAATCAGTAAAAGAAAAGGCAATAGTCAGACTATTGCCTTTTTTATCTTAAATTTTAGTCAGTTAAATCCTAAAGCTGCGCTTTAAGAATTGCTCGACTAATACCGAGTGAGAATCCATCTCGCGAGTCACTTCGTCATTCAAGCCGACCATTTCACTGCCGAGTTGATGGCTAGAATGGGTAAATTGTGACACATTCACCACGCTGCGATTCATCTCATTTGCCACACTCGATTGCTCTTCAACCGCGCTGGCAATATGGTGCGTCATATCGGTAATAGTCGAAATGGCCTCACGAATCGTACGTAATGCCGTACCTGCTAAATCCGCCGTTGAAATACATTCAGAAGCGGCAACCACTCCTTGCTGCATACTGATAACAGCTTTATTCGTCCCCTGCTGCAACAGATTAATCATACTGTGGATTTCTTTGGTGGCATCGTGAGTACGCTGTGCCAGCGCCCGTACTTCATCGGCAACGACAGCGAAGCCACGACCTTGCTCACCCGCTCGAGCCGCTTCAATTGCCGCATTCAATGCCAGCAAATTCGTCTGACCCGCAATACTCTGAATCACATCGAGCACTGTGCCAATATCTTTACTGTGGGCTTCTAACTCAGTAATAACTTTTGAGGTTTGTTGCAGTTGCTCCGCCATGGCTTGAATCGAGCGAATAGTACTCGACACCGTTTTATCACCATTAATAGTTTCAGCGGATGCCATTTGCGTGGCACTCGCCGCATCGGCACAATTGGAGGACATATCGCCTAATGTGGCGGTCATTTCCTGCATCGCTGTAGCAACTTGTTCTATTTCAGATAGTTGAGCCTGACTGGTACTCTGGATTTGTTTGCCCTTGGCGGCAGATATTTTGGCCTGTTCTGACACGTTATAACAGGAATCCGATGCACGCCCAAGAATCGACTTAAGCTCTGAATTTTGCATTTGCAGTGCTAAATCAATCACGCCAAGATCATCACTGCTTCCACTATAAATATGCGCCATCAAGGGGTTATCGTAGATATGCTTTGCCTTAGCCACTATCGCGTAATAGCGACTCAGCACCAGATTGCCGCCCACCAGCAATACTAGGACACTTATCGCTAGGGCAATAAAGCCCATTAAGCCAATTTGCAGAGCAAGGTAAAGATAGGTAGCATGGCAACCAATGCGAGTAACAGCAATTTAACTGGCATATCCAAGGTACGTTTTAACGCGCTGACGCTGCCCTTTTTGTTCAACTCCGCATAGGCTATTTCTGCACGCTTAACCTGATCGCGTGTGGGTTTAGTGCGTACAGATTGAAACTCGACGACTTTGCCATTAACTGAAATCGGTGAGACATAGGCATCGACCCAATAGTGATCGCCATTGGCGCAGCGGTTTTTCACTATCCCTTTCCAAGGCTCGCCTTTTTTGATACATCGCCACAGATCTTCAAACGCTTGCGGAGGCATATCTGGATGACGCACCATGTTGTGGGGCTTGCCTAGCATGGCATCGAGGTCGTAACCGGCAACGGTACAGAAAGATTGATTGGCGTAAGTGATATGACTTTGAGTATCCGTAGTCGACAATAAAATCCAATCCGCTGGATAATCATATTCTCGCTGTGTAACTGGTAGATTTGTTCTCATGAAACCTTATGGATCTTTGATTAATTCTTCGTTATTCATCCATGAGTTATCCATCCGTGAGGCATCATCACCCTGACTCTGTATTCCTAAACCTACTTCTAAAACTGCCTAGCTTTTTAGTGCTAAAACACACCTAGCATAGACGATAAAATGTGCGCCATGTAACAAAAGAGTTAAAGTATGAAAATCACCCAAAAAACATGATTGCATTTGATAAGCGTTTTCATTTAGAATTAGCACAATTCGATTGGAGACTAATATATGTACGTTTGTCTTTGCCATGCGATCACTGATACGCAAATTAAAAACGCAGTAAGCCAGGGCGATAGCTCGCTTGCTGACGTAAAAAAGCGCTTAGGTGTTGCCGATCAATGTGGTAAATGCGCCAGAATGGCAGTGCAGATCATTCAAAACCAACTAGAGCTTGAGCCTAATTATTACGAAGTCGCATAGAGTTCATCGCGAATAGCGTGGTAAAGGGTAAGTCACTCACCAACAAACTTCCGACAAGTTAAATACACGCTGACTCAAGCAAACTTAATCCAGCTCAAGCAAACTCAATCCAAAAAAGTCCCGCGACAACAAAGCCTTCTATCCGCCACTTCGTCTTAAATAATCTTGCCAGTTTAGACTTTAGATATGATGTTTTAATGACAAGCCCACTGAACTCCAAGCTCGAAAGCCGCGAATAATTCAATGGGGTTACAGATCCAACTTCCGAGTCAAGCCTACTTACGTTTCAACAAATAGGCCGCTTCATTAAGCCAAGGCACTGCTTTCTTAATAAAACGTGGATTGTCGGCCAACACATCTTGCGACGCTAATACTTCAATATCAAAATCCTCACTTAGATGCTGCTCTACCCAAGTAGAGGATACCGCAAAAGGCGGGCCGATAAGGGATTCTTGCGGATAATCTAAAGTCACTAATAAACCGACACTGCCGCTAGGTAATAAGCTCGCTAACTGCTTGGCATATTGTGCACGCATACTTTCTGGCCATGCGATCAAAGCCGCGCGATCATAAAATGCCGTCACGTCTTGAGTGATAGCCTTAGGTAGGGTGAAAATATCACCCTGATACAAGCTGATCTGTTCGGTTTGATAATGCTGGTGTTCACCCACGGCCGTTTGCGTCATCTCGAGTTGGTTATCGCTAAAAAATTGCTGTACAGCCGATTCATTCAACTCACACCCTATGACCTGATGCCCCTGTTCTGCGAGGAAACACATGTCTAGCGACTTACCACATAAGGGCACAAAAACCTTGGTATCTGCGGGTAATGCAAGCTGCTGCCAATACTTAACGAGGAAAGGATTGATGTCTTGCTGATGAAAACCTATCTGTTGCTGCTGCCACTTTTCATGCCAAAAACCGGGTTCCATGGGTTTATCTCTATTCGCTAATGTTGTCCTTACTCTAATGACATTTTAAAGTGGATGCAAAGCCTCCTGCCATTCGGCAAACTCAGCAATGTAAAGACTCACTTACTGATCTAACGTGGCTTGCACTTTACGCAGCCAAACACAGTTATCGCATTGGCATTGACGGCGTGATAAATGATGTGGGCTTAAAGATGAGTCGATAAAGTCCACGGCGATCAACAACTGCTGTTTTAACTCGGCAATCGATTTTTCGTTCACGGCCACCAACTCGTCATTCTGGTTCATCCAGATACATTCCATGCCCTGATGACACGTTAAACATTGCTCGTCTCTATCATTAAAAAATACCGCATGCGGGCAATGGGTCACTTCCATTGACTGTAAAATACGCTTACGCGGATATTCCAAAAGTTCGATCAACAAGGCCTTATATTGGGTGGGCATACGCCCTCCTTAGCTGCACTTTGTCTGTGGGTTAATTAACAAAAATTGATTCCATCTAATGTCCCAAAGATTACCTATAGTCGCGAGGATTTAATTTGATGTAAGTCAAAGTCAGTGACGAAATGATCGTATAGGTAAGCCGCGCCTGACGCTGAACATCAATGCCATTCAAAATACTAAAATAAAGCCACCCGCTATTTGATTATCTCCCCCGCTTACTGGTTAAATGAACAAAACAAGGAGCACAATTTGCAAACACCTCAGCTGCAGCATTTTTATATTTCTGAAGAGCAATCCATTTACTTGCTCAAAGCCAATGATGCCCGTAAACACAAGGCGTGGATCCGCCTCTGTAAACAACAGCTGAGCAAATTAGGTTATACCGATATCGAATTGGTCGGCAAAGGCGCCTACGGTTTCGTGTTTGCGGGTATCAATCAAGCTGGCGATGCCCATGTGTTTAAGTTTTCACGGATTAATTTGCCACAACACATTCAAGATCGGCTCGAAGAAGAAGCCTTTATGCTCTCCTTACTCAAGCACCCTAATGTGCCAGGGGCGATCAAATTTGAGCGAGTAGGTAAGCAGGGAATACTCGTGATGGAACGGGCAAAAGGGGAAGATCTCGACCAACTTTGCCGCCGCATGGGCGCCCTACCGACCGCTATGGTCATGAGCATCGCCCGCCAACTCGCCGATATCTTGTATTACCTGCGCACGGGCAAGCCTTTAGTGCACGGCGATATCAAACCTTCGAATCTGGTTTACGATATTGAACAACAACACTTATCGTTAATCGATTGGGGCTCAGCGGTATTTGCGCAGCGGGATGAACATAACAAACCCGTCGAAGACAATGTGATGGCGTTAATGTCTAGCGATCAACAACATACCAACGCCCGCATGGGTGATGTGTACTTTATCGGCGAAGAGCAACTCAATGGAGCACTCTCCAGCCCGCGCTTTGACGAGCAAGGAGTTGCCGCGACTCTATATGCCCTCGCCTCAGGGCAAGCAAGTCGCTTCGGTGCACAGGTGATCTCGCCCACCAGCATTGGCTTACCGATAGAATTAGCCCGTACCTTAGAAGGCATGCTCAGCACTGATCCGCAGCAGCGCAACATTGCCGGCGATTACTTTTTAAAAAGTATGCGCCACAGCCACAGATTACATTTACCTGAACTGCCCAAAGCTGATTTACAGGGTGAAATTCCTGTTTGGGTGCAATCCCGCAACAAAGATGTTGAAACCGTCAGCTACAGTTCGCGTAAATCCTTTTTAAAGGAACACAACGCCCAAGATCCCATCGCTAAGATGGATGATATTCAGCTCGAAAAATATTACCGTAACTTCCTCGCTGGCATGGGCGATACCGAAAAAGGCTTTATCGCCGCAGTGGGTCGTTTAGCGCAATATCCGATCGTGGGTGGTCTGGCTATTCATTGGCAGGAAACCGGCGTGTTTATCGACTCCAATCTTGCGATTTACGATGCAAAACAAAAAAGTGCGTTAATCATTGCAGTCAACAATATGGTGGATCTCGCGCGGGGAATTAAACGTATAGGGGTGTTTAAGGCCTGTTTCTTTAACGCCAAAGACACACTGCATATCGAACGAGCTGACACCAGCGAGCCTTTTGTCGCCAGTGCAGCACTGCAGTTGCCCTTCGAAGTCGGTGACGTACCCACCTTAGAAGATAAGTCGCGGTTACATTCTTATTTTGAAGACGGTAAAGATCCCGATGAGAACCTCGAATTACCCCATGAAATCATGGAAGAATTAGCCCGCATCAACCAAATTCACCACACAGGCTGCATCATTTTTGAGGCGCTGCCGAATCACTTAAAAATTCACAGTTACTTGAAGCTGCTCAATCCGCGTAAGCAAGCGGCGTTTCGCGCGAGCCTCGATCGCATCTTGCATCATGTCGGAAAAATCCAAGGCCACGGCGTATCGGGCTTTATGAAACTGCCCTACAAAAACACCCGCCGCTTTACTCATCTAGAGCGTAAAGCCGAGCACTTTTATCCGAAAAACCCAAAAGAAATAGGCGCCTAATGGCGCCTTGTTCATCGGATTAAATCGGCGATCCCGGCGGTAAGGTTAACGGCTTAGGAATAAGCTTAACCTTAGCATCGGTCAAACCCGCAGCAAGACCCTGTTGCAACCAAGTATAGTGCGCCGCAAGACTCACATTCGCTCGATTCGACTTCGCTTTCAATTGCTTAATCACAAACTGAGCGCGATCGTTGATCGCAGCCCTCACTTCTGGTGAGGTTTGAGGATCGTGCAGCGTTGCCAGCACTTCATCAATCACCACAGCGTTCACTCGCATCCATACGCCTTCGACCAGCGCGAGCTTATCCTCTTGATACAAGGTCGCCGCAAATAACTTATCCAATAATGTCGTCACCGATAACTGCTCACTATCTGCCATGGATGCTTGGCTGACACGATTCAAGCGTTTAGGCATCAATAGCAAGCTCACAGTATGACGGCTAAACACTTCAGCCATACCGAGAGGGTCGTTAATTGCACCTAGACCTGAATCGAAGGATTCCCGCGTAACATGATAATTCCCCGCCTTTGGCACTAAACTGTCGAGCAAGGTTTGCGGCACAGTTAAACTCGCCGCATCGAGCGTGTTAAGTAACGCGTCTAAGCCTGTTAACTGCAACTGCGGCGCAATATAGCTCCAGCGGCTGCCTTCGCCGATAGATTGATAGTTATAGTCAGTGCCGCCAATAAACTTAGCGACCGCATCGATTTGATAACGCGTCAGCAAATAAATTGGCGCAAAGGCATCGGCTAGCTCGCCCAGTGGCTCATTGGGTAACAAGGCCGCACTGGAGAAATCCGCAATCGCCTTAGTGCGAATTTTATTTAACTTACCCAGCTGATCGATCGGATCGTCACCACTATCCCACAAACTGGCATAGGCCTGACTCGCATCCTTTTGGCGAGAATCGGCCTCACCGATATAACGTAAGCCACGTTTGGCTACATCGGCCAGTAAGTCGACTTGCAGCGCTTGTTGGGTACGGGCATCGCCTTGATCGCTATAACCATAGGCGATAGTAAAATCATCCCAAGGTCCAACACCTGTAGTGTAAGGTGCTGAAATATCAATATCATTGCCCTTTAGCTGGATTTTCGGATGGGGATAATCCATCACAGAGGCATCCTGATTAGTCGAAGCGGCAAAGTTATGATCGAGCCCTAACGTATGGCCAACTTCATGGGCAGCCAGTTGGCGAATACGTGCGAGCGACAAGGCGGTCGCCGCTTTCTCGGCCGCCACTCTATCCTGCCAGCCTGCGGTTAAGCCTTTAGCAATCAAGTAATCCTGACGCACACGCAAACTGCCGAGCGTGACTTGACCCTTGATGATTTCACCGGTGCGAGGATCGGTCAGTGCGGCGCCATAGGACCAACCCCGCGTCGCCCTGTGCACCCATTGGATCATGTTGTAGCGAATATCCTGCGGATCGGCATCTACAGGTAATAACTCAACTTTAAAGCCGTTGATAAATCCCGCCCGAGTAAAAGCCGTCTCCCACCAGCGCGCGCCATCGAGCAACGCCGACCGTATAGGTTCTGGCACGCCAGGATCGAGATAATAAGTAATAGGTTTAACGACTTCGCTTGGCGCTGGGCCTGGATGCACTTTCTGTAAACGGTGGCGCAGGATAAAACGCTGCACTAAAGGTTGGTTAAAGGGCGTGGCATAATCGCGATACTCATCGGACAAATAACCGCTCATAGGATGATAAGCCCGCGGCTGATAGTCGGTATCAGGCAGCTCAACAAAGGAATAACGCATCCGCACCGACATTAAGGTGCCATCGGGTGTTACCTGTGCGACCTGCGCGCCAGCAACATCGCCTTTGAACGTCAGTTGCACATCCACATCGGCGTTTTTCTCAAAGGATTTAATCCCTTTGGGTAAGATGACAGAACGGCTCAAATCGAGCTGATAATTGCCCTGCTCTGTTTGTTGCAATACGGAAGACACGCCGTGTAAATCATTGAGCACCAGATCGTTAATCGCTACCAAATCTGGCTTGCCCTCAATCACTTTGCCTTGCCATAACACAGAATCGGCAAAGGCTTCTTCAACCGCTCTTTGCTCGGCGGCATCAGAGGTATTCGCACGATATTGAGTATTGAGTTGCTTGAGTAAAACATAGGGACCTTGGCGCTCAAACTGCACCATACGGGTCTGACCCAGTTGGCCGCGATCGAGACCAATGTCGTTTGATCCTACGCCCTGTGGCAGGCTAGTAACTAAGATAAAAGGTTGATTTAAACGATTGACCTCAAGATATAACTCTCCCTCAGACTCCTCGTAATAGAGATTAAGAAACCCTTTCGCCTCTTGGCCCTGCTTAATGATCTTGGCGCTAGGCGCGGCTGCCGCGACCGTAACGGTGGGAAATCCTAACAGCGCTATAAATAAGGCTAAGGCTACACTTTGGGGTTTCATCTTTCCTCCTGATTCGGCTGGCTGCGTTATTTACCTTATTAAGTCATTTATGTCATATGCATCTTTGATGACTGCTTATCTCAAGCGATTGATTTAAAGTAAATAATGCGAGGCCATCACTGGCCCCGAGCAAATAAATTAACGATTCTGATGCTGGTTCTTGTGTTTGATCCAGTGATTTAATGTTTCAAATAATTCGTTAAGCACTATGGGTTTAGTGATGTGGGCATTCATCCCCGCCGCTAAACTCTTTTCCCTGTCGCCCGACATGGCATGGGCTGTCATGGCAATGATAGGCAGTTCATCGGCACTAAAACGCTCACGCAATGCCCTTGCGGCCGTTAACCCGTCCATCACTGGCATTTGAATATCCATCAACACAGCATCAAACGGCCGCGAGTCGATAGTATCCAGCGCCACTTGACCATTGTCGGCCAGCACCACTTCGTAGCCAGCGCTCTTAAGAAGTTCAGTGGCCACTTGCTGGTTGATAAAGTTATCCTCCACCAGCAGCACTAAACCTGTGTGCTCCCCTTCCTCAACTTGAACTTCAACCATAGGCTGAACCACATTCAATCTCGGTTCATCGGCAAAGGCGGCAATGATCTCATCGAACAGACTCGATGCCTTAAACGGTTTTTGTAGTACGGCAAACACATTGGCACTATCGACTTCATGCTGCAAGGGCTCTGCCGCATAGGCCGTCATCATAATAATCACCGGCCGTTTCGCTAAGCGGCCTTCGGCGACCATAGTATCTATGGCACTGACCACATCGCTACCGTCCATTTCTGGCATCATCCAGTCGAGCAATAACAGATCGATTGGTGCCCGCGACAGTTTGTAAAGCGCTTCGGCGCCGCTGGCGGCAGTATCAACGTCGAAGTGGAAATCTCGCATCAAGGTCGAATAAATTTGCAGTGCCGTCGGGTTATCGTCAACGACTAAGGTACGTAGACTATTGAGTTTTTCCGGCACGACCAAAGGTTCAATCTTAGCGGCTTCGGCAATTTCAAAACTGATGGTGAAGCTAAAGGTACTACCGACCCCAAGCTCACTCTGCACTTGCATCTTGCCGCCCATCATAGACACCAGATGCTTACTGATCGACAAACCTAAGCCCGTGCCACCGTATTTACGGGTGGTCGAACCGTCGGCTTGGGCGAAGGCATCAAACAACTTATCCTGTTGATCTTTACCTATGCCGATCCCCGTATCGCGCACCCAGAACTTCAAGGTAATCCGATGATCCCGCTCGCCGACATCTTCACAGCCGAGCTCAATCTCGCCAGATTGGGTAAATTTCACCGCATTCGATAACAGGTTAATCAGCACTTGGCCTAAGCGTAGCGGATCGCCCTTAAGAATGAGTCCCGCCGTCACAGGGGCATACAAGAGTAACTCAACGCCCTGTTCCTGTGCCTTAAGCGCATTGAGATCCAGAGCGTGATCGAGCACTTTATCAAGCGGGAACGGCACCCGCTCAAGCTCCAACTTACCCGCCTCAATTTTAGAGAAGTCGAGAATATCGTTGATGATCCTCAGCAGCGATTGTGCCGAGAAACCGGCTTTTTCGAGGTAATCTTTCTGCTGCGCCGTTAACGAAGTACGCTGTGCCAACTGCAACATACCGATAATGGCGTTCATCGGCGTGCGGATCTCATGGCTCATGTTGGCCAAGAATTCACTCTTGTAGAGATTAGCGAGTTCGGCGTCTTGCTTGGCTTCGAGCAACGCCACTTCGTTACTCTTATGGCGGGTAATATCCTTATGGGTACCAAGCATACGTTTGGGCTGACCTTCGGCGGTGAACTCCACCACACGACCACGGGATAACACCCAGTGATAGCAGCCATTTTTACCTAACATACGGAATTCAATTTCGAAAGCACCGACGGGATCAGCAAGATACTGAGCACGGTATTCCTCGACGCGAATACGATCGTCGGGGTGGGATAATTCATCAATCGTCGATACTAAAGCTGGGAATTCATTGGTTTTATAACCCAACATAGAATAATAGGCTGGGTTACAAATGATCTGTTCAGAGTCTAAATACCAGTCCCACAGGCCATCTTCCACCGCATCCATGGCTAAGTGATAACGCTCTTCGGACAGGCGTAATTGTTCAGCGGATTCGTATTCCCGCGTCACATCACGCCACACGGCAATCAATCCCTGCAGTTCGCCGCGGCGATTGTAGAAAGGCAGTTTGAGGGTATCAAGCAGCACAGGTTTACCCGCAAGCTCGACCTTTTCTTGGTAGCGCAGCGGCGTGCGATCTTTTAAGACTTGTTCGTCTTCTGCGCGGATACGTATGCCCATTTCAGGCGAGGTCAGATCCTCAGATGATAAACCTATCATCTCGCTCTCAGTGTAACCCAGCATGCGCTCAGCCGCCTTGTTACAACCTAAATAGTTGCCTTCTTTATCTTTAAAGACAATCGCTTCGGGAATTGAGTCAAGCAGGGATCGCAGTAGCGCATATTCGCGCTCACGCCGCTCTGTGGTGTCTTTTAAGCGTTCAGTACGCCGCGCCACTAGCTTATCGAGCCGCTTATTCTGCTCAGCCAGATGGTGGGTATATTGTTTGTTTTCCTCAAAGATCCGACTGACCAACAAGAACCAAGGTTCCCAGCCGCGGGTGATTTTCTCCGGTGGCTTACGCGGCTCTTGGGAGCAACCTTCAAGGTGCGACAGTAGTCGCGAGGCTGGACTCACAAAAGATCGACGCGTTTGCCAATGCACTATGGTCACTAACACTGACAGGGCGATAACCACTAAAATAAACGTCAGCTGCAGTTTTTCCCACGAGTCTTGGAATAGGTCGTCTTCATCCTGCAAATACAGTAAACGCCAAGGCGCGTTATGCAGGGCAACCGAGTGGATGTAATAGCCGTTACGAATGATGCCGTCGTGGGCATCAAACAATTCCGACTCGGGTAAAGAATGCAGCTCAGAGGGAATACGTTGGCTGATGTGATAGACCCGATTGATATCTGAGCTATCAAAATCGCTGTGGGATAAAATATTGTTCTGTTGGTCGAGCAAAATCACTGTGCCCGGCATCTTAAAGTAAACCCGAATTTGCCGCGCTAACGAAGCAAGCGTCATGTCTAAGTTGATTGAGCCAATGAACTCATCATCCAAATAAATGGGCACACCTAAAGTGGTCAATAAGCCTTTGCCCGTGGAGTCAACATAGGCTTCACTCCAAAATACACTGCGCTGCGGATTCATTGCTGGGGTGGCGTATTGGAACTGTTTCTTGTTGAGTAATTCGTCCCTAAAACGTTGATCGTCATTCGACCAAGGGAAGTAGGACATGATCCTACGTTTCGACAGGTAATAAATCGCCGAGGCTTTCGGGGCGGCTTCTTTGGCGACGGGGAATGACAATGACAGCTCAAACAACATCTCAAGCTCTTGATAGAACTTGTCGTCGCGGCCGTCGAGAGAACCCGCACCAGTAATCCTACCCATGTTGGTAAAAGGCTCACCGCTCTGGGCGTAGCTAGGTTCTAAGGTAAAATACTGGCCGCTTTCGTTGAATTTACCGTATTGGGGTAAGCGTTCTTTACGCACGAGTTCGCCCAAACGTAAATGATCCACAGCAACATTGCGTAAGCTTTTTACCGCTCTAATGCTCGACTCAAGTAGCAAATCGATTTGCAATACATGGCGCTGAACCTGCTCTTCACGCTGTTCCATCTGCTGTGCTTTTTGGCGGTCGAAAAACATCCATGCGGTCAACAAAGACATGACGATAACGCCGATGTACGTATAAAAAACGGCACGGTTGTAGTTCTTCTGGATCGGCGATTTTAGTTGGAGATCCGGCTCACTCGATTTCATCCACTACCCTTGATTGCAGCGCTTAATTTCAGCCTACGGCGGCAAAAACTATGAGCTCCATATAGTAGCAGGAAGGAACTGCCAATCACATAAAATAATTGTCAGATAAAGCCTACTCATACCACTGATAAGTCGATTAAAAATCTACTACTCCATAAAATTAAGGCCTCCATATCAGAGGCCTTAGTCATTACCCAAAATTAAACCGACCTGCTTTACAGATGCTCTTCGGCGTATTCCGCTAAGCGTGAACGCACCACGCCATTCAGATACACGTTGGCACTGCCTTCAAAGTCTTTAAAACGTTCGACAATATAGGTTAAACCTGAGGTAACAGCAGTTAAGTAGTTAGAGTCGATTTGCGCTAAGTTACCACAACAAATCAGTTTTGTGCCTTCGCCCATACGGGTGATCATAGTTTTGATCTGCGAGGCAGTGAGGTTTTGGCATTCATCTAATAACACTATGGAGTTTTGGATCGACCGCCCGCGCATAAAGTTTATCGACTTAAACTGAATGTTAGCCTTCTCCATGATGTAGTTCATGCTGCCAGTGGGATTCACATCATTCTTATGCAGTACTTCGAGCGTATCAGTAATCGCGGCCAGCCACGGCATCATCTTCTCCTCTTCCGTGCCGGGCAAGAAGCCGATAGATTCGGCGATTTCAGGGGTGTTACGGGTGACGATCACTTTGTCGTAGCGATTACGCTCGACCACCAGTTCCAACGCCGCCGCCATGGCGAGCAAGGTTTTACCGCAACCCGCAGGGCCGGTTAAGATAACCAGATCGATATCGGGATCGAGCAGCGCCTGCAATGCCATGCCTTGATAGACGTTTTTAGGTTTAACACCCCATGCCTCGAGGTTTTTCACCCGCTCACGGCCTAAATCTAAAATATGTAAATGGGTGTCTGTGCGCTCGATAACACGACCGCAAAAATCAGACTCTGTGTCGATAAGATATTGGTTGATATAAAAATTATCATTTTCGAGGTCTTTGAGCGGTACTTCATACACTGTATGTCTACCGTGGCGCTCGGTGGAGACCTTGTTCAAGTGCTCCCAAAAATTACCTTCAAACTGGTAAAAGCCTTTACTGAGGAAGCGGATATCATCAATCAACTGGTCAGTTCGATAATCCTCAACCAATTGAATACCTGCACCTTTGGCTTTAAGGCGCATATTGATATCTTTGGTGACTAAGACAACGGTACGGGGATGATGTAGGTTTTGTAGATGTAGCGCGGTATTGATAATGCGATTGTCGTTTCCATCTCCAGGCAGTGCGCCTAAGGTAAAATCGACAAGGTGATCAGGGAAAATTGAGAGCGAACCGACGGCATCAGCATGACCCTCTCGGCTGGGTAAAGGGACGCCATTGATAATCTGCTCAGGGGTAGTTTCACCGCCTAGGGTATCTTCCAATGCCCTGATAGCAACCCGAGCATCACGACTCACATCACTCTTTCGATCTTTAATCTGGTCCAACTCTTCTAGCACTGTCATCGGAATGACCACATCGTGCTCTTTAAACGAATAGATCGCCAAAGGTTCATGTAGTAACACATTGGTATCCAGTACAAACAACTTTCTGTCGTCTTGTTCCATGGCGCCTCCAGAGTGCTTCATTAAAGTTTAAACACACTTTTGAGTCTCAATAAAAGTTACACGGCTCCTATTACTGGCTAAGCATATGGCAAAGAATGATCATAAGGTTCAAGTTGATAGCACTTTACTCGCACTTAAACCTTAAGTTGATATTGGCACCAAACTCACGAGATAACAATACAGCAACCATTGTTTACCTTACAGACTCGAAGCAGTGTATAACCGCGGATGTGACATTAGCGTGACAGTTTCATGTACTGACATGACAATTTTGTCGCTTGTACAATTTGTAATCTAGCACTCTGGGAATTAGGCTCTAACGGGTGAGAGGGCGATTTAAATATCACGAGTATTGGTATAACATACGCGCCCTTTGTTAGAGTCCGCCTAGAAATGAGAATTTAAGATGCCGTTCGCCTTAGGTCAACGTTGGATAAGTGATACCGAGTCAGAGCTTGGTTTAGGAACTGTGGTTCAAGTAGAAGGCCGTATGGTCACTGTATTATTCCCTGCCACGGGTGAGAACCGCATGTTCTCCCGAGCAGAAGCCCCTCTGACACGCGTTATATACAATCCCGGCGATTCGGTTGAAAGCCATGAAGGCTGGAGCCTTGCGGTCAGTGAATTGACCGAGAAAGACGGGATAGTGATCTATCACGGCATTCACAGTGAGACAGGCGAGCAAGCTACACTGCGTGAAACCCTGCTGAACCACAATATTCGTTTCAACAAACCCCAAGACCGTTTATTTGCTGGCCAAATCGATCGCCTCGACCGTTTTGGTGTGCGTTATCAATGCCAAATGTTGCGCCACAAACTGGCCTCATCGGATTTGCTGGGTCTGCAAGGTCCACGCGTTGGACTTATTCCGCATCAAATGTGGATTGCCCATGAAGTCGGCCGTCGCTATGCACCGCGTGTACTGTTAGCCGATGAAGTGGGTTTAGGTAAAACCATTGAAGCAGGTCTGATTATTCACCAACAACTGCTGACCGGCCGCGCCGAACGCATTCTGATTATCGTGCCCGATACTCTGCGCCATCAGTGGTTAGTGGAAATGCTGCGCCGCTTTAATCTGCGCTTTTCGGTATTCGATGAAGACCGTTGTGTAGAAGCCTATGCCGATCACGACAATCCTTTCTACACAGAACAGTTAGTGATTTGTTCACTCGAATTACTGCGTAAGAAAAAACGTCTAGATCAAGCTCTTGATGCCGATTGGGATCTGTTAGTGGTTGACGAAGCACACCACTTAGAATGGACCGAAGAAGCGCCAAGCCGCGCCTATCAAGTGGTTGAAGCATTAAGCGAAGTCATCCCAGGCGTTTTGCTGTTAACCGCAACGCCGGATCAACTCGGCCATGAGAGTCACTTCGCCCGTTTGCGTCTGCTCGATCCAGATCGTTTCTACGATTACGATGCCTTCCTAGCCGAAGAAGACAGCTATAAAGACGTCGCCATTGCCGCCGAAGCCTTGGCTGGTAACGCTAAATTACCCGATGCCGCCATCAACAGCTTGACCGAATTACTGGGCGAGAAAGACATCAGCCCAAGTATTCGTTTAATCCAAGCCGACGGTATTGATGCAGGAATACAACAGGCCGCCCGTAGCGAATTACTGCAAGAATTACTTGACCGTCACGGTACTGGCCGCGTGTTATACCGAAACAGCCGCGCCTCGGTAAAAGGCTTTCCAAAGCGTTTCTTTAACGCTTATCCCCACGCCATGCCAGATCAATATCAAACAGCCGCACGCGTCAGCGGCATGATGGGCGGACACAAGTCATTAGAGGCGAAAGCGGCGCAAGCCCTGAGTCCTGAAAAACTGTATCAAGAATTTGAAGATAACAGCGCCAGTTGGTGGAAGTTCGATCCCCGTGTGGATTGGTTAATTGAGTTCTTAAAATCACACCGCAGCAAAAAAGTGCTGATCATCGCCAGCCAAGCGGAAACCGCCCTGAGCTTAGAAGAAGCCCTGCGCACCCGCGAAGGGATTCAAGCGACGGTATTCCACGAAGGCATGTCAATTATCGAGCGCGATAAAGCTGGCGCTTACTTTGCTCAAGAGGAAGGCGGCGCACAGGCGTTGATCTGTTCTGAAATTGGTTCTGAAGGCCGTAACTTCCAGTTTGCCAGTCACTTAGTCCTGTTCGATCTGCCGCTAAACCCAGATCTATTGGAACAGCGCATCGGTCGTTTAGACCGTATCGGCCAGAAAAATGATATCCAAATTCACTTACCGTACCTTGAAGACACCGCCCAAGAACGTTTGATGCAGTGGTATCACCAAGGGCTGAATGCCTTCGAACTGACTTGTCCGAGTGGCCATGTGCTTTACAGTGAATTTGCCGAAGATCTGTTAAACGTGCTTGTGGTTGATGACAGCGACGAGCTGACAAACCTGCTCAATCACACCCAGAGCCGTTATAAAGAACTCAAGCACGCCATGGAGCAAGGCCGCGACAAGCTGCTGGAAATCAACTCACACGGCGGCGAGAAGGCAATGGCTATCGTCCAGCGCCTCGCCCAGAATGATGGTGATACCCATTTGATCGGTTCAGTGATCCGTCTGTGGGATATTATCGGTGTTGATCAAGAAGATAAGGGTGAAAACTCGATCATTCTGCGCCCGAGTGAGCACATGATGTTCCCAACCTACCCTGGCTTGCCAGAAGATGGCGTGACGGTAACCTTCGACCGTGACACAGCGTTATCTCGCGATGATATTGCGCTGATCACCCAAGAGCATCCACTGGTGCAAACGGGGCTAGATCTGATCACATGTTCAGAAACCGGCACCACCAGCGTCGCAATTCTGAAGAATAAAGCCCTGCCAGCAGGTACCTTATTCTTAGAACTCATCTACATGGCCGATGCTTCTGCACCTAAGTCGAGCCAGTTGTATCGTTATTTACCACCAACACCCATTCGCGTGTTGCTGGATAAAAATGGTAACGATCTGTCGGCTAAAGTGGATTACGCCAGTTTCGATAAGCAATTGAGCGCGGTGAATCGTCACATTGGCGGCAAGTTAGTCACGGCATCTCAGCCTATTTTGCATCCGTTATTTGCTAAGGGTGAAGAATATGCTCAAGTGGTTGTCGATGAGATGGTCGCCCAAGCCAGAGAGAAAATGACTCAGCAACTGAGCGCAGAGCTTGATCGTTTAGAGTCACTCAAGGCGGTGAACCCCAATATCCGTGAGGAAGAATTGGAATACCTGCGTAATCAGATGCAAGAGTTAAACACTTATCTAGATGCCAGCCAGTTACAACTCGATGCGATCCGTATGGTGCTCGTCAGCCACGTATAGATCCAAGCGGAACAGCAGGTTTCCATCAATTAGCCCAGCCTCAGCGTTGGGCTTTTTTGTGCCCTGTGGCTTTCGATTCCAAGTGGCCTCTTATTACAAGTGGCTTTTTATACTAAATGACAGGTGCAATTCTTTGGCGAGGAAAATTCACTTTTTGGTAATTGTTCAGGTTATACTCAAACACTGATGAATTTATGAGACTACACAGGTGGTTATCAATTCTATGCCGCGCATTCTTTCACTCCTCTTTTGCCTCATTCTCGGCATCACAACCATCGCTACCTACGCGGCAGACACGACAACAACTCCGCCAACATCTGCGCCAGCCGAAATCAGTGCCAAAAAGTCGAATCACAGCTATCTACCCACAAATGAAATTAAACAAATCACGATTGATAATAAGCCCTACGATTTGTTAGTGCGACCATGGGAAGGTAAAAAGAAACTTGGTGCGGCGATAATCCTGCCCGCCACCAATGGTACCGCAGACGCGCCTGGATTGATGGCGTTTGTACGCCGCAATATCAATCCTGCCGGTTGGGCCAGCTTAAGTTTAACTCCGCCAACTGAAATGCCCGCAGCTAACTTTGCTACCGCCGCCACTGAAGTGACCTCGCCTGGCGCCGCGCAATTAAGCTCACCGTCCAACAAACCAAGCCCTAAAATCAAGCCCGAAGATAACAGCAAGCACCAGCAAGAGCAGGAAGATTTTCTCGTCAAAAGCATGTCGCAGTTAGATGCCGTCGGTGCAGATTATGCGGGAAAACGTATTTTGATCACCGCCGACCAAAGTGCAGGATTATTGATTAGCCTATTAAGCCAGAAGAAGATTGCCGATCCCGATGTGCTGATTGTCATCAATCCCTATCGAGAAGACGAACAGCGTAATCAAGCACTCGCGGAGCAACTGGCAAAACTTACGCTGCCCATTTTAGATATTCAATCACCAGACGGTCACCCAGCCTCATTAGAAACAGCCGACAATCGCAAAAAACTCGCGGTGACCTTAGAAAGCCCTAACTATCGCCAAACTACCCTAGCGCTCAATTTAGATAACGAGAGCGCATGGCAGAATTGCTTAAATGCGATCAAAGGCTTTTCTGCCCGAATGAGCGGCGCGCAGTAAAAACGGCGATTCAAGCTAATTCAGACAAAATAGCATTACCAACCCGATTGACGATCCCGATAGGGTTTCTGCGGATCTTTCAGCTGACGCGTCGCCGCTATCTTGCTATTTTTGCCTAACAATAACCGAATCTGACTAATAGACTCGCGGCACAGCAGACTACGGATAGAAGCAGTCCAACTGCGATTAATGCTAAGTTTGATGGCCGCTGCCGCATCCGGTGAGGTTTGCATCAGTTGCCGCGCCAATTTCTCAGCGGCTTCCATGGGCGTCTCACTCACTTGTGTCACGAGTCCTAAGGCCAGCGCTTCATGACTCTCAAGCACTTTTGCCGTCAGGCTAAGTAACATGGCTTGATCCTTAGGCATAATTTGCCTTAATGCGACTAAACCCGCCATATCTGGCACGAGTCCCCATTTGGCTTCCATGATAGATAACTTACTGTCGTGGCTAGCAATACGCAGATCTGCGCCTAAAGCGATCTGCATACCGCCGCCATAGCAACAGCCCTCAAGCACGGCAATCACTGGCACAGGCAAGGTTTGCCAACCTAGTGACACCCGCTGTGCCAAATTCGCATTCCCCGGTAACCCCTTAAACAGTAACTTAACTGCCTGCATCGGTGCCGACATGACGCTTTTGACATCGAGCCCAGAGCTAAAATTCCCACCCGCTCCCGAGAGGATCACGGCTCGCACCGCACGATTGGATTTAATACTTTTAATCGCACAGTCAAGCTCACTAAACATTAAATAGTTAATAGCATTCATTTTTTCAGGACGATTAAGCAACACGTAGGCGATGCCATCATCGATTTTAACTTGTACACTTTGGCCACTCATGAAATATTCCGTTACTGGTCAGTCCAGAATAAATGTTAACACGTTTGGCATAATTCACTAAAAGATATAACATAAGCCTGTTTTTTGACTTAAGTCAAAATATTGCCAATTCCATCATGGATTGAAGGCAACTTATGTTAGGCTGTCATCACTACGTGCAGTAATCCTAATGTATTTTTCGATTAGATAGCCTTAGCAAGCTCAATAATTAAGCGTATTTAACCGCTAGCTATTTAACTGCTAATAATCGACACCAGTATCGCAATGCTACCTACTGCGAAGGATGATTGGGCAGCAATATATGGATTCTATAGTCCTTTTTTAGTCACTATATCCTTGTTATTTACTAAACATTAGCCAGTTCGATTTAAGATTCTGCATGATTTGATTCAACAATGATTCAAATTTTAATGCCATCAGAAAATATAAATTTATCAATGATATCTATAAGTTACATATAAAAGATATTAATCAGACTTGCCCGAAGAACGCAATTCGTCAGTCAGACCTAAAAAATAAGTGTTATCTTCAATAAATGGGCAAATAAGGATCACTAGTCAGCATGTCAATATCTGTACTCATCTGTGACGATTCCGCCATGGCACGTAAGCAAATGGCCCGCACACTCCCCAAAGAGTGGGATGTGGAAATAACTTATGCGACCAATGGTGCCGAAGGCCTTGATGCCATCCGCGCTGGAAAAGGCGAAGTGGTGTTTCTCGATCTCAACATGCCTGTCATGGACGGTTATGAAGTACTGCAAACCGTGCAGCAACAGGACTTACCCGCGCTGATTATTGTGGTATCCGGCGATATTCAAATCAAAGCTCACGAGCGGGTTAAAGCCTTGGGTGCGTTAGATTTTATTCAAAAACCGGTGAGCGCCGATGCCATCAGCAACATTTTACAAGATTACGGCATCTTAACACTGACGCAGAAAGATCTCACCGACGAAGTCCCGATGATCAAAGTCGACATGCGCGACGCTTGCCAAGAAATAGCCAACGTTGCCATGGGACGCGCCGCCGATCTGTTAGCTAAGTTACTCGATGTATTCGTGTTACTACCTATTCCTAATGTGAACGTGCTTGAAGTCAGTGAGTTAACCATGGCGCTCAAAGCCACGGAAGAAAGCTCAACTGTATCCGCGCTCTGCCAAGGTTTTATCGGTGCGGGTATTGCGGGAGAAGCCCTGCTCTTGTTCCATGATTCCAGCTTTAAGGACATGGCCAAGCTGATGGGATTAGCTAATCCAGAAGACAAAAATACTGAGATAGAAGTCCTAATTGATACTGGAAACGTACTGATAGGCGCCTTCCTTAACGGCATTTCTGAACAGCTCGATATGAAATTTAGTCAGGCTCACCCTGTCGTGCTGGGACGGCACTGCACGGTTAACGATCTGATCCATGATAATTCAGAGAAATGGCACCGAACTTTGGCAATGGAGATCAACTATCGGATTGAAGATCATAATATTCAATGCGATTTGCTACTGCTCTTCACCGAGGATTCTATCCCCACACTTAGCTATAAACTCGGCTATTTACTCGATTAACCAGTTGGATTTTATCCTATGTCAAATGACCAAAGCGCAATGAACGAACTACACTGGCTCATCGATATGGTACAAACCATAGAGGTGGGATTAGTGGTATTAGATCGCCATTACAATATCCAGCTGTGGAACGGTTTTATGGAGAATCACAGCGGTGTTTCCCCTAATTCTATCAAAGGTCAAAACCTGTTTACCCGCTTCCCCGATCTGCCCGCCACTTGGTTAAAGCAGAAAATGGAATCGGTTTTTATGCTTAAAAACCGTGCCTTTATCAGCTGGGAACAACGTCCGTACGTTTTCCAATTTAAAAACTATCGCCCGATAACGGGCCGTGCTGACTACATGTACCAAAACGTGACCTTGTTGCCACTGGCATCGCTCACGGGACAAGTGACCCATATCAGTGTGATTATTTATGACGTGACAGATATCGCCATCAACAAATTGCAACTTAAAGCTGCCAACGAGCAACTCGAACGCCTTAGCCAAACCGATGGTCTAACTCAGTTGCACAACCGTCGTCATTGGCAAGAGTGTTTAGACCACGAGTACGACTTGTATGCCCGCTACTCAGGTATGGCAAGTTTAGTCATGATAGATATCGATAACTTTAAACATATCAACGACAGCTATGGTCATGTGGCGGGTGATAAAGTCATTCAGCATATTGCGCACTTACTCAGCCAATCCTTACGTGATACCGACTGTGCAGGACGTTATGGCGGCGAAGAATTTGCGGTTGTATTGCCTAAAACCAGCGGCGCAGATGCGATGAACTTTACCGAGCGACTCAGGGAGAAAATCGCCGCATCCGTCATAGTGTATGAAAGCCTTAAGATTACTGTGACGGTAAGTTTAGGCGTATGTGAAATTGGCTCCCATATTACCAGCAGTTCTAGCTGGATCTCCTGCTCCGATAAAGCCCTGTACGAAGCGAAACAAAAAGGCCGTAACTGCAGTGTTTTACATACGAGTAAAACAAGTAAATCCTAAGTATACCCAATAAAAATGCCCATCAATGATGGGCATTTTTATTTAAAACGAGTGGAGACTAAACTCGAGATCCACCAACGAATTAATGAGGGAAACCATCATCTTCTTCGTCTTCATCTTCTTCGTCATCCATTTCATCGCCGACGAAATAGGTGCCCCAACCGTCATATTCCACTTTCTGCTTTACCGCTAATTGCAGCAATTGCTCGGCCGCTTTGTCCAGTAGTTCAACATCCAGTTTGTGGTGTGCGACAGCATCGAAACAGAAGATAATCGAACCATCCTCCAGTTCCATTTCTTCGGCATCATTCACCTCAAAACCTAATTTGAAGGCATCCACAGCCGCTTTTTCAAGACGGTCAAAATTGGTCGATGAAAAGTGATGCTCAATAACATATTCCGCATCAGGCTCTGAGCCATCGTCAAGCAGGGCTTGCACTATGTCACGATTCTCTGCAAGTTGGGCTTTTAACTGACTTTCAATAGACATGGATTTGTCTCCGTTAAGGTAAATCTGGCTCAAATTGGCATTATACCCAAACAACCTGAAGATGCAGGATTCAGCGGGAATTTAACGCACTTTAGGCAAGGCGGTTATTTGCAGACCTAGCGGGCTAAGTTAAAAATAACCAACTCAGCATAAAGTGCGTTAAAACCCGCCGGGACGGAGCGCCTAGGGCACTCCATTTCCGTGTTGCATCAATTCAAAAGGTGACCGACATTCTTTCATTGATGCGCCTTGAATTGAAGCACCCTAGGCGCTCTGAAACTCGTATCTTCAGGTAGCTTGGGTATATTATACGTCATCACTCGCGAGAGTTTTACCCATAAGTGCTGCCGCTTCTTGATTTATCTCAGCAAATCTCGCCGACATGCTGGCATGGATTTGCGCAGAGAAGTTTTTCACATCGGCTTTATCTAAACCTGCGGTCGGCACAGGTGCCATCATATCGATGATGACGACACCGTTATTCCAGCGATTTAACTGAATATGGCTCTGACACGAAGCAACCACTGGCACCACTGGCACTCCCGCCGCGATTGCAGTATGGAAAGCTCCCGCTTTAAAAGGTAACAGACCACGCCCACGCGAACGTGTACCTTCAGGAAAAATCCATACGGATAGATTCTTCTGCTTAATTTTTTCAACCGTTTTAGCCATAGTATCAAAGGCACTGTGACGGTTTTTACGGTCGATAAGAATATTACCTGACAACCAATAGATTTGACCGAATAGCGGCATCCACGCCAAACTCTTCTTGCCTAAACTCACTGTACCTTTAGGAACTGCTGTCGTGTGAGTAAAGAGATCAAAGTTATTCTGATGATTTGCTAAGAAAATATACGGGCCGTCCTGCACATCTTCGTGCCGGCGAACAATCACTTTAATCCCAAGGATTGGCGCAACCGATGAGAAGATCTTGGCGAACATATGTACATTGTCGCGATGGCGAGGCCTTAATAAACACACTAAGCCACCAAAAATAAAGGCAAGCAACAAAGATACCGCCAACAACATTGATCTGACGATTAAAAGCACGATTTACTCCGACTGTAAAAGTGGCGACAGTATAGCCACCATGGCTTTGGGACTCAATATATTGTTTACATCTGTAAGCTGACTTGCTAACAAGCAAGCAAAAAAAGCCCATCGATATACTGAACCTCCAGTGTATCGATGGGCTTTAATATTAATATCGAACTAAGCGTGGTGCTTGGGTAAGATTTCAGGCTCAGTTGCCTGAGGTGAGACTTTACTTAACACAAAGCGGATCACTAAGGCACTCACGGCCAAAGTCGCGACAATTGCCGCACCACTAGGGAGATCTAAGGTCGCCGACAGAACTAAGCCCAAAACATAGCCCAGTAAACCTACGAGGTAAGCGTAAAATAGCCGACCTTTACCACGGTACTTGTTCAACGCTAAAGCTGGCAATATCAGGGTACTGAACACCAGATAAACGCCGACTAATTCCACCGATAAGGTAATCACTAGCGCAAATAGCAGATAAAATCCTGCCCCGTCCAACATCTGGGGGCGCAGGAATATCGCTAATAACACCAGTGAATACACCACAGCCGGCAAAATCAGTTGTGACCAACTCACCCACAGGATCTGACCTGACATCAATTGCTTTAACAACTCGGCGCCGTGTGGGTCATTTGCCAACAACAGCATTGCGGCCACCGCAGACAAGACGTAAAAGCAGCCAATCATAGCCTCCAACTCACCCGCCATACGCTTAGCTAACCAAGCGATAAACCCTGCACCCGCAAGGGCAAACAGCGCTGGCATCCACACATTAGCAAACGGCATATCTTCTAATCTGTGGTCCATGTGAGCGACAATCGCGCCTAAAGCGGCAACTTGCGCTATCGCTAAATCAATAAAAATGATGCCACGCTTAAGCACTTGTCTCCCAAGTACAATATGCGTCGACAACACTAAGATCCCCGCTGCCAATGCAGGTAACAGAATCGACATCAGCTCAAGATCAAACATAGGTTTATTTCACTCCATTTAAGAGGGAAATCACGCTGTCATACAGGCCAAACAAATCTTGGCTCTTATCATTACCACCCACAGACATAGGCAACATCACCACGGGCAAGTTCGCTTTTTCACCCAGCCATTTTGCACCGCGTTCATCCTGATAGGATGCCACGACCACCGCCAGAATATCCCCTTGTTCGGCGCGCGTCAGCAGACTCGCTAAGTGGCCGCTAGTCGGAGCTAAACCCGGTTTAGGCTCTAAATCTGCCACTTGCTCGATACCAATCCAGTTGAATAAGTATCTGAAGCTTGAGTGGTAAGCGATCACTTTTTTACCTTGTAATCCCTTAGCTTGCGCTTCCCAACGCGGGACTGCGGCTTGCCAGCGAGTGGTAAAATCTGCCAGTGACTGTTGATAATCTGCCGCACCAGCAGGATCTAGCTGAGTCAGCTTAGCACTCAGTGCCGTGGCGACTTTTAACAGTCGCGTCGGGTCAAAATGAATATGTGGATTGCCTTGAGCATGCACATCCCCCATGCTGCGATCGACACTGGCCAGTTTATCTAAAGTTTCGATTTGATCGGCAGCGAAAAATAAGCCTTGCTCGGTCGAGCGCACTTTTGCGTTTGCCGACTTCATCTGCAGCATAGGCAACCAACCCACTTCAAGATCGGCACCTGCGCACACCACAAGATCCGCCTGACGCATTTTAGCGATCAAACTCGGACGCGCCTGCACTTGGTGAGGGTCTTGTAATGCCGTCGTTGCCGAATAGATGCTAGCCGTTGGAGCAAGCTCCTTGGTCAATGCCGCGTATTCAGGTTCACAGGCAAACACATTCAGCTCGGCATGGGCCAAACCAGTGTAAGTGACAGATAAGGCCACTGCGGCCAATTTAGCTAAATTAGAATTGATGCGCACCGTGAGCCCCCAGAGACATAATGTATTGAATAGTGAAGATGTTATCGTCTTCTATTCCATCGAAGTTAGTACCCTTTTGATTGGTATACTGGAAACGAACCGTTGAAAAATGGCTTGAATGCCAAGCCAAACTCACCTCAGATTCCTTCAACTTTTGCCCATGAAAATGATCGCCATGGAGCTCTTGCGTATCAGCTTCACCGTAACGCACACCCGCTGACCAGCTCGGCGTGAATTGGTACACACTGCTCAAATACCAACCTTGGTGGTAATCTTGGCTCGGTGCATCCTCTGGATGTAAATCGATAGGTGTAAAATCGCTCACGCGATAGTACTCACCGCTCACAGTGAGATTTTGATATTTGTAATTACCGTTAGGCGCCCACTTATAAACAAAATCAGCACCATAGGTATTTTTACCTGTGTAAGATGCGGCATGGCTATGACCTTCGTGCTCATCACCATGGGCATGCTCATCTTCATGTTCCCCTTCTTCATGGGCTGTCACTTGGCCATTTTCGTTGCGCAAGTAACTCAACCCCGCTTGCCATGAGCTGTTATCGCCTATGTCGCCACCAATTTTTGAGTACAAGGTATAAACGCCGACCTTCTTAAACTCACGCTCACCATGCTCATCGGCAGCACGTAAACTATCGCCCTTAAAGGCTTCAACACCCATGGTCCAATACAAGTCCGTCGGCGATACGTAGTTAAAACGTATACCGTAATCAAAATAATGTCCCCCTAAGAATGCACGGTAAACCACAGGACGGTCGGTGAAGGAATCAGTATGTAAATGTTGGTTATTGAGGTAACCAATGTCCGATAAGAAACGGCCACCACGGATAGAAAACCCCGCTGGCATCGCCATGGTTTGAATAAAGGCTTCTTCCAGATTCAGTTCAGTCTCACCGTCATGCATTTCAACTACTGCGGTGATTTTACCGTAAAACATATCATCGATATTGGCACTCATCGCCAGTTCAGTTTCACCTAAACCAAAGCCATCTGGACTCTCGGCTAATGGGCGCTCTCCCGTCTGATAATATCCATTTAGCACACCACTGATATTAGGGTTGGTCAAGCTCGAGTCTTCTGCAAATAAGCTAGGCGAAACGAGCGCACACGCCAAAGCCACCAAAGAAATTCGGGTATTTAAAACAGTCATGATATCTCCAAAATACAACTAGCACTCGACGACTGATATAAAGTCATCAAGAAATACAATAAGTTAAAATTTTAAGTTGATTTAGAGAGCGAAGGGAGGCGCACGACTGCGATAAACACTGACGTGTTCAAAAATAGAGGAAGGTAAAATAAATTCGACCACATCGAAATGCTGTATAGCTAAATTCAGCGTCAGCGGATGGGTCAATAAAATCTTGTTGAGTTGGTGCTGATGGAAGCACAGGGTACAGTGAGTCTTAGCGCCATCATCAAGATGGGTCACACTATGGGCTGAGGCTGCAAGAGACAGCAATATCAGTACGGCAGCAAGCCATATCGAAATTGTGCGTCTAATGTGACTTTTAAGTCTCACTCAGTCGTCCCCATAGTTAAAAAGTTGCATAAGTCTATGTCAGTGCCATAGCAAGTTGCAATAAGGTAATCGCTTTGCAAAAGGTTACAAGATATTTGAGGTACCCAGTCTTACCAATAACTCCTTGTATCAATAGCGGTAGGATCTTGCGAGAACTCAGGTAAAAAAACGCATTTAAGATTAGCTTAAGTGAGTGTAACTATAGTGTATTTAGTTTTTATGTCTGCGAGCACAATGACGAAGTCAAGCTCGATATGGCTCCGTTTTATCCACCTAAAGGCAACTATTATGCTAGCATTTTTTCGTGAAAACTTAGGGCTTATCTTAGGGATAGTCATCTTCAGCGCGGTGATATTTGGTGGTATTTATTACGTTGAGCACTCCTTAACGAGCCAAGAACAAGTCGTGCAGTAAATAAAGACGCGGCTGCAGTTCGCCCTTTAAACCCTCTTAGTTGCATTTTGAGCGCCTGCTAAAGGCGCTCAAATGATGTTCGTCTCTAGAAAATTATACCGCCGATTTTCCTATCCATAACGAATCCACTTATTAGCCTAACGATACTTCTGCCTTTGATCGCTATCATCGACTTGCTCGGGCGCTTCAATGGTGATGACTTGATCCATAAAATGGCTCACAAACAACAACATCAACGAAAAAATCATTACAGGGATCGCAAAATACCGCACAGAGGCATCAAAGTAACTGTATCCCGCCGTAAACACACTCAAATAAAATCCTAATAACTTGAGTTTAGCCAATGTTGGACTGCGGCCTAACCAAGCCGCACAATGGGGACAACGCACTTGAGCGTCGAAACCTTTGCCTCTTTGCTGGCTAATGTCACTGACCTTGATGTACTGATTACAATGGGAACACAACATGAAAACACGATTCCTAAATAACGATGCGCAAGTTTACCAGATACCGACTAGAGTTCGGCCTGTAAATAGCCAAAATGTCGGAAAAAGCAGATAAAGCACCGCACTCAAGGTTAAGCTCAAATCAACCCTTCCCAAAAAAGTTTAATTCCAAGGGCTATTTCACTCGCAGATATTTTACAGTAAATCCGGCAACATCTATCATACTCAGACATATTTCTACTTAAGATCACTCCTATGCACCGCTACCTCGCTCTCGTGTTTGCCCTGCTAATACCACTACTCAGCCTTTCATCCCAAGCGCAAACTGAACCTGTCGCTGCAACCGAAAGCCCATTAAGCACTCCTGTAACGCTCAAGGCAGAACTGGCAATGCTGCAACAGGCTATCGATACGGATATACGTAAACTAAAAAATGCCAAAGGCGAATTGAAGACAATTGTTGAATATCGAATTCAAAACAAAACCTTACAGTTACGTAATAAGATTAAAGATCTGCTCGAAGCAACGCCAATCGACAAAGCTTTTCTGCAACCATTAATCCAAGGACAACTTAACTACATCCAACAAATTGATGCTTATATCGATGACAACATTAGTAAATTAGAACAGCAATTAGGTTCGAGCACAGATGATGCGACTCTGCTGGAAATATCAAAGCGCGAATTAGAAAAAGACACCTATTACAAGCAACAACTCGAGACGCTCACTTGGCTCGAACAAGTTGGCCAAGATATTAGCGAAGCACAAAAATCACTGATGCAAATTTTAGTAGCACGTGCCGATACGCTAGAAAGTTTAGTGACTTATACCCAGCAGCAACTACAAGCAGCAATCGATACCGCAACTAATGCAGGTAAAGATGTCACTTCGGCGCAAACCAGCCACGTAATGATGTTAAAGGAACGCTTAGCACAAAATAGTCAGAGCTTAAATATCGACATCAGCCTACTCGACGCTTTAGGCCATGATACCGCCGCGCTGAAAAAGACACTCTTTAGTGTTTCAGGTGATATAACTCAAGATGTGTTGAACTTTGATGTGGCATCAAGTCTCGTTGAGCAGTGGCTAAATACGGCACAAGAACAAGCGATTAATCACGGCCCAACCGTCGTGTTTAAGTTATTTGTTTTCTGTTTGATCTTGTTTATTGCGGGTCTCGCCGGCAAGTTAGCCAAACAGATAGTGAAAAATACCGTTAGCAATTCTAAGTTGAATTTAAGTAAGTTATTACAAGACTTCTTCACCTCGCTATCAGGTAAAGCCGTCTTTACTATCGGGCTATTAATCGCCCTTTCACAGCTTGGGATCGAACTTGGTCCCTTGCTCGCAGGCTTTGGTATCGCGGGTGTTATTATTGGTTTTGCCCTGCAAGATACCCTGTCGAATTTCGCCTCAGGCATGATGATCTTAATTTACCGTCCCTATGATGTGGGCGATTTGATCAACGCCGCTGGCGTCACCGGACGCGTCAGTCACATGAGCCTTGTCTCCACCACGATTAAAACCATGGATAACCAACGTCTTATTATTCCTAATAATAAGATTTGGGGTGACACAATTAACAACATCACAGCTGAGCATCAACGTCGAGTCGATATGACCTTTGGGATCAGTTATAGCGACAGCATCGAACAAGCTGAAGCGATTCTCAAGTCCATCGTCGAAGCGCATCCTAAGGTACAACCATTGCCAGAACCGACGATTAAACTACATCTATTAAGCGAATCTTCGGTCGACTTTATCGTTCGCCCTTGGGCAAAACCGGAAGATTACTGGGAAGTGTATTGGGACATTACCCGCGAAGTGAAAATGCGCTTTGACGCCGAAGGGATCAGTATTCCCTTCCCACAGCGTGATGTGCATATCTATCAAACCACGAAATCACCGCTTTAAACCAGCGTTAAACGAGAGAAGAAGGGCGTTGCAATGAGCTCGCCCTTATTTTTATCTCTGGCCTATCAATCTCTGTATCAAGTGTTAGCCTAAGCCGACTATCTCACCTTGCGCATCAATATCAATTTTTAAGTAACCCGGTTTCAGCCCAAGTCCTGGCATAGTCATCACATTCCCCACCAAGGCGGTGATAAACCCCGCACCAGCATGCAAGACTAAACCCCGCACTGGGATCTCAAAGTCCTGAGGAACGCCCTTTAAGCTAGGATCGTGACTAATAGATAACGGCGTTTTGGCCATACACAGGGGCAAATGTCCATAACCTAATACGGTCAGCTGCTGCGCCTGTTGTTTGGCCTCGATAGAAAGGCTAACGCCCGCTGCGCCATACCCCACCTCGGCTAAGGTGGATAACTTAGCCTCCAATGAGGCTTCATCTGAATATAACAGCTTGAACTGACTCTCGGTTTCAGCGGCGCGAATCACAGTCTGCGCTAAGGCGACAGCGCCCGCCTCCCCTTGGCTAAAAGCATCGCTGACCTCACAGCCAAAGGCGCTGCTCGCGTTGACGGCTTCAGTTAGCCATTGCAACTCGGCATCAGTGTCAGTGGCGAAACGGTTAATGGCAACCACCACAGGAATACCATAGCGAGCCACATTGTTGATATGCCAGTTTAAATTTGCAAAGCCTGCTTCGAGTCGAGCATGATCTGGTAGATTGATATCTGACTCAGACACCAAACCACTATTGGCCTTCAGCGCTTTTAAAGTAGTGACCAGCACAGCGGCAGCGGGCACCTGACCCGATTGACGCACCTTGATATTACAGAACTTTTCAAAGCCCATATCTGAGCCAAAACCAGCTTCAGTCACCACAAAATCCGCCAGTCTGAGGGCAATATCATCAGCAATAATGGATGAATTACCGTGGGCAATATTGGCAAAGGGTCCCGCATGGATCAGGCAAGGTGAACCATTTAAAGTCTGCATTAACGTCGGCTTTATCGCATCCGCCATGATGGCCGTCATCGCACCAGCGACACCTAAGTCTTCGGCTGTGATCACTTGCCCTTGAGTATTTAATGCCAGCACTAGACGACCTATTCGCGCCCGCATATCCGCCAAATTATGACTTAAGGCTAAAATCGCCATTAACTCAGAGGCGGCGGTGATATCAAAACTGGATGCGTACTCTGGGCCATTATTATCGCCTAAGCCCACCTGGATTTGCCTAAGACAGCGATCGTTGTGATCGACCACTCGGTGCCAACGGATCTCTCTGGGATCGATATCCAAAAACGCTTGCCCAGATTGCGCCTCAAATTCCGCCTTACCTAAGCGCGCTTCATGAAATAGCCGCGCCGCAATCGCCGCAGCCCCTAAATTGTGGGCACTGCTCACGGCATGAATATCACCCGTGAGATTCAAATTCATCTCCTGCATGGGTACCACTTGCGCATAACCGCCACCCGCAGCGCCACCTTTCACCCCAAATACAGGTCCCATGCTGGGCTGGCGAATACAGGCACAGGCCTTTTTGCCTATGGCATTTAACGATTGCGTTAAGCCAATGCTAGTCACTGTTTTACCTTCACCGTGAGGCGTAGGCGTGACTGCGGTGACGATAATCAATTTGCCTTTGCGCTGCCCAGCCAAACGCTGCAACACACTGAGCTCGACCTTGGCTTTAGTGTGACCAAATTGCATCATCTCTTCGGGTAATAGACCTAAGTCGGCGCCCAGTTCATTAATGTCTTTTAGGCTAGCGCGATTCGAAATATCCATATCTGTCAGCATGCGTCGATTTCTCCCTTTCAAATACGCTTTGGTTTAGTATGAGGGGTTGCTAAGCACAACACTCATTGAATAGGGCGGATATTAGGTGATTGGCTTTAAGATATATAGCCGTCGAAAGGGTTAATGAGCGATTCCTTAATCTGCATCAAATAATCTACCCTGCGTTCGAGCGGCTCAGGAGCGCCGTCGCCGCCAATGAGATCCAGCTCGGTCGCCAGCAATGGTTCAGTATCTGGCAGGCATCTATGGGTCACAGCGTACCTTGATTTTTGTTTCTCAAAAGCAATAACCATAAACAACAACGGCGCCAGAAGGCGCCGTTGTTGTATGTATTATTGAGTGCGGCTTAAAACTGCACATCGCCACTTAAATGGGGGCGACGGCCTTTGCTGTCACGTAATTCAAATACCATATTATTAGCATTCTGCTCATAGCCAAATCCAACATCGGCAGGCATCAAAAGTGGCAGTTTAAAGGTCACATCCACAGTGAATGGACGATCGCCAATACTTGGCATCAACTCTGCTAGACAACGGGCCTTAGACCACATGCCATGGGCGAGCACTCGATCAAAGCCAAAACGCTTTGAAAGCACAGGATGCAGATGGATCAAGTTATAGTCGCCAGATGCCTTAGCATAACGACGACCTAAATCTTCACTCAAACTCCAGCTTTGTGGTGTTTCCCATGCCATATCAATGGCTTTAGGTGGGCGAACGCGACGCCCAGCAACATCGATACGATATAAATAGGTGGATAGCGATTCCCAGACGAGTTCTTCACCGACAAACGCCTTAGACACAAATTCAAACTCTAAGCCAGAATCCGTCTCGCGGCTCGTGGTCAAGGCGCACTCGAGGGAGAAAGTCTCGTCCACCGTCACAGGCCGATACACTTGAATCCGATTCTTTAGGTGGATCATCCCAAGCAGTGGGAAAGTGATCCCATCGTGGGTAAAGATCACCGCATGCAGGCGAAATGCCATCACGTAGAGATAGGTTGGCGGTAGAACTTTACCGTCAAATTGAAAACCACACACCTGCGCATATTGGCTTACTTTAGCTTCAGACACAGTCACATGCGGCGCGGTCACCTTGATTTGGGGCAACGGCTGTTGATCCCAACCAGGCTTACGGCCAAAGAAGATCTTGCGATAAAGAGAAAACAGCGACGGCATCGCGTTCAATTCAACACAATATGCATTATTCAAGTCTGAGTACCTTTTAATTAACTATCCCTTGGCACAAAAATACATTGCCATAAATTACCCCGCACAGACGAGTAACGTCTGATCAATCAAGCTGATAACGAGTGTAAAACAGGCAGTGCTGCGTCTTAATAAGGGCTGATGCTGACTCTCCGAATGGACAACTATACCCAAACAACCTGAAAATGCAGGATTCAGCGGGAATTTAACGCACTTTAGGCAAGGCCCTTTATTGCTCCTGCATAAATGGCATTCACGCCATCCATGGCGATTGCGGTTATTTGCGGACCTAGCGGGCTAAGTTCAAAATAACCAACACAGCATAAAGTGCGTTAAAACCCGCCGGGACGGAGCGCCTAGGGCACTTCACTTCCGTGTTGCATCAATTCAAAAGGTGGCCGACATTCTGTCATTGATGCGCCTTGAATTGAAGCATCCTAGGCGCTCTGAAACTCGTATCTTCAGGTCGCTTGGGTATATAGAGTCAGGTTTGGCGAAAACGGCGTGATTATAACCCAGAGCACAGAGTTCTGTGTATCCCTAAGTTTAGTAGGAATAATTACTACTAATAAAATCAATAGATTAAAAATTAACGATGCAAATTTATCCATCTCAACTCGGCAATAACATCTCCAGAGTGCGAAAAATTTACGACTGTGCCACACTATCGTTCCACTCTCTTTAACCTAGTTATCACGTGCAAGATAAGAATTTTGATAAGCTCGCGCAAAAATTTGCGAAAAACATCTATGGTACGCCCAAGGGCGAAATTCGTGCCGCTGTGCTATGGCGCGACCTCGTCCCCGCGCTGGCAAAACTGGGGGATAAAAAACTCAGAGTATTAGATGCGGGCGGTGGTTTTGGTTACTTTAGCCAAAGATTAGCGCGCCTCGGCCACGAAGTTGTACTCTGCGACATCTCTGCTGAGATGCTGGCTCAAGCCAAAGAACAAATTGATGCCTCACCTGAACCATTAGCTATCCAGCTTATCCATGCGCCTATCCAAGCATTATCGGTCGATAACCATGGCTATTTCGATATTATACTGTGTCATGCGGTCGTTGAATGGTTAACGGATGCTAAGCCCACTGTAGCGGGTTTACTTACTATGCTAAAACCCGGCGGATTATTCTCTTTGATGTTTTACAACAAAGAAGCCATGCGCTTTCATGCTTTAGTGTCGGGCAATTTCGATTACGTCGCCGCTGATTTAAAAGTGAAGAAGAAAGTGCGACTAACTCCCACTCATCCGCTTTATATTCAAGAAGTTAAAGATTGGTTTAGCGAGTGGCGAATGTCGCTCATCAGCCAGTCTGGCGTGCGTGTAATCCACGACTATTTGAAAAAGAGTCAGCCTGCGGATTTCGACTATCACAAGCTGCTACAAATGGAGCTGGAGTACTCGCAACGCGAACCCTATATTTCCCTCGGCCGATATGTGCACTTTTTAGGGCAAAGCTTTGCAGTGTGAACGCGCGTCGTTACAAACGCGCTGCCTAAACGATTACTGACAAGTCTGTTTCCAGCAGGCGCTCACTTTGGCGCCTGCTTGTTCTAACAATTGCACCACGCTTTTATCCCCCACCACATGGCCAGCGCCAACCACCACAAACAAAGGTGAAGTCACGTCAGTCGAGCCCATTAATTTTATAATGCCATCGGCCATCACATGGTTTCGCTGCCAGAGGATTTTCTCTAGCATTTTAGTGTCGCCCTCGCCGCCCATTTGCTCCTGCATTATGGCATCAAGCTCAGTTTCATTACCTGAACGCCAAGCCGTTATTAACGATAAAAGCTCCGCATCCGATGCGCTAATCGCCTCACGCACCATAGACCACTGCTCTTGACTATTAAAAGACGCTAACAATTGAAATTGTGACTCTGCGGTTTCCAACGGATACACAGGCAAAGTCGCATATCGAGCCATCAACTGCATATCAACGCCATAATCCGTGCTGTAACCTAAGTCGTTATAACGCAATAAGTTAACTTGAGTAGCCTGCAGCCAAGGTGCGAAAGATTGTATCGACTGACAAACATTTGCCGTGGCCGCGCAATAGGGCGTCATGCTCTCGACCGTTTGCTTATCTCGGCTCTGCCAATCTAAACCCTTAGTTTTATCGGCGCGGCCGTATTGTTGCAGTAAGGCTGTGCTATCGACTTTATTGATATCGACTTCTACAACTAAGCCCTTAGCTTTACCCAACGCGGTTTCAATTTGGGTGGGTAAAGGATAAAAGTCGGCACGTCCAATATGAATCGAACCCAGCAAATACGCGCTCTTGCCTTGCCATTGCACTTGATAAAATGGTGGTTTATCGGTTTCTGCGCCCACCACTTTTGCGCTCAAACCCGCTAACGCCATAAAACAGATTGATGCAATTAGTCGCCATTGGCTTGTTGCCATATCCTTTGCCCCTTATAATTCCTGCAAATTTTGCAATGAGACGCTGTTATGCCACATACCAAGGTTATAGAGCAACTGAAAGAAAATCTTCAAATCGCCTATCGCCAAGCCATAGACGCCGACGCTAAGTTAGATGAGCTAAAGAAAGCTGGCCATGGAAACTTCACCAGCATATTCACGGCAGAACAAGGTTTTATCGCTTCGAGTAATCGCTTTCTGCCCTATGTGCAAGAGTTGGTCGATGACTTAACTCGCATGGAAGAGCATCAAACGCTCGATCCTAAAGAACTCGAAACCTATGTGCGTCAGTTAGGCGCATTACTGCAAACATTGCAGGCCTTTAAGAAGCAAAGCTAAACCGAGATTAGGAGCTGAAACTCACCTTAGATTTCAGCTCTTTCCATGGCATATCCAATCAAGCCCACCAACACAGATAGATAGCACTAAGCTTCCCCAAAACTGTCATCATTTTGTCATTTCTAAGTCATAGACTCCGCTCACATAGACGAAGGGGCTGACGTAATGACAAGTTTAGATCTGGCTAAAGAGCTCGATAAAATAATCTCTAAAGCGGCAATCAGTCCCTTATTTCAGCCAATTTTCAATATATTAGAACATAAAATTCATGGTTTTGAGGCGTTAAGCCGTGGCCCTGAACACAGCCCGTTATACTCCCCAGTCCCGCTATTTCAGACCGCCGAACATCAAGGTAAATTAAGCGAGCTAGAAACCCTTTGTCGCCGTATTTCACTCGAGCAATTTAAGTTGCGTCAGTTTCAAGGCAAGCTGTTTATCAATATCTCGCCCAAGGCATTGTTAGATCCCGCCCACCCCAAGGGCATGACCTTACAACTGCTGCAACAACTTGGCATAGCGCCATCACAGGTTGTGATTGAACTGTCAGAGCAATATCCCGCCGATGATATCGATTTACTCAAATCCTGCTTAAATCACTATCGTAGCCAAGGTTTTTTAACGGCGATCGATGACTTAGGTGCAGGTTATTCGGGTCTGAGACTCTGGTCAGAATTGTCACCTGACTATGTCAAAATCGACCGTCACTTTATCCATCAGATTGATTCGACTCCCGTAAAACAGGAATTTGTCCGCTCGATTGTGGAGTTATGCCAAAGCTTAACCTGCAAAGTGATAGCCGAAGGAATTGAAACGCAAGAGGAATTAGCCGTACTCAAACAACTGGGTATCGTCTATTGCCAAGGCTACTTACTCGGTCGTCCAGAAGTGCTCCCCTGCCGCGCGATGAAAGCGACCTTAGTGCCGAGCAATACTCAAATTCAACCTAGATACAGCGAATCGGCCGAGAGCCTGTGCACGAGCGCCATAACCGTAGTGCCTACACTTAAACTCAAATTTTTAAGTGACACCTTTATCTCGCAACCTGCATTACAGGCGGTTGTAGTGGTCGATAACCAGTTGCCACTCGGTATTATCAGCCGCGCGACCTTACTTGAACTCTTCAGCACACCCTATGGTCGCGCCTTACATGAAAATCATGCTGTGAGTGAAGTGATGGACCCGCAAGTCATCCAGATTGAGGCCAACGAACCATTATCCATCGTAAGTCAATTACTGACCTCAGAGAGTGCTAATACGGTAGCGCAACAGTTCATTATCCTTCGCCGTGGTAAACTACTCGGCATAGGCCATACCAAGGATCTGCTACAAAGGATCACAGAGCACAGAATTAAGATGGCGCGCCATGCAAATCCTCTTACAGACTTGCCGGGTAATGTGCCCATTCAAGAGGAATTAAAACGCCTTAAGATCCAAAAGAAACATTTTTATCTAGCCTATTTTGATCTGTGTAACTTTAAGCCCTATAACGATATTTATGGATTTTGCCGTGGCGATGAAGTGATTTGTGAAGTGGCGAATCTGTTACTGAAGTATAAAAGCGACAATTGCTTTGTTGGCCATGTCGGCGGCGATGACTTTGTCATTATCAGCACCTGTGAGCATATGATCAGCCGTTGCCAGCGAATTCTAGCGGATTTTGAAACCCATAAGCATTTATTTTATAGCGCAGATCACTGGCTGGCCCAGGAAATGCTCGCCGACGATAGAAAAGGTGAAGCCTGTTACCATCAATTGATCAGTCTGTGTGTAGGCATTTTACCACCCGCACTCACCTTTAACGCCCATGAACATAGTCTATCGACCTTAAGCGCTAGGGCAAAAAAACAGGCAAAATCCGCAAATAACGGATTTTACCTGTTAGAAAATCATCTAATTATCGACACTCAGGCACTAACAGCATAGCTAAACAGCTTTAATACTCAGCATTAGCGACCGATATGAGATATTAAAGTTGTGGTGCAATCGTCTTCTTTAACCACTCGGTTAACATTTTGGTTTCATACATAAAAGGTTTATCATTTAAAGATTGGATCCCATCCATGAACCCCATATTCGACAGTTTTTCATCGCCCGCGATAATCACTTTATCGTTTTCCATGACTTGATAAGAAAAAGTCATACGTGGCGGATAAATGTCTTTGATAATGCGTAAATCATTGGCGGTCGCACCAAATGTTGGACGCATATCACCCGCAAGATCAACATCGGTAATGGTCATTTCAAGCTTTTGATTTGGCTTTAAAATCTTCGCAGCTTCTTTATTGATGTTTTCAGTTAAGGTCTCAAATAAGCGTTTCTCATAACGGGATTGGAGCTCCCCTGATGATTTTATATCGCGATAATCTTTAGGACTTTGCCAAACAATTTTAACCACACCATCTTCGGTGACGGGATCCACAGGCGCTTCATCGGCCGCCCAAGCCGCACTGCAACTTAATACACCTGCGAGTAAAAGGGACTGAATTTTCATGTTTGCCTCCAAGGCCTAAATAACTTTCTGAGAACCACAGTACAAAATCTAACCTGAACTAGAGCTTAACGCAAAACTGATATAAGTACAGCAAATGTGCCGTAAGCTTTTGTATAATTGAGTAAATATTATTTAACCATCACAACCGATACGTATCTTTTTGTATCGGAATTGCACCAAGTAAGTGCATAGTTATCAATTTGTGAACATTTCACGCGCATAACGACAAAAAAAGCGTTATCCTTCCGCTATTGTTTACATTGCCCACTTAATAAAAAATGAAATTCCCTGTTGTACCTGTGTTCATTCTTATCCTGTTTACCTGCGTCGTAAGTGCGATTTGGTTTATCTCCCCGAGTGACAAAAATACTGGCCCTAAAACTTGGTCAGCCTTTATCTACAACCATGGCTATGATTCAGGAAAATATAAAAAAACCGATAACTTTGACAGCTATAATACTTGCCGCGATTTTGCACGCGAACAATCTGCCTTCTACGACAATGTGCCTTGGGAATGTGGATCTATGTGCCAGTTCGATACTCGTAAGCAAGGATTTCAATGCGAAGAAATGAAGAATGAGCACTAACTAACCATTCAGCATAGGTTCAATATTTATACAATAAACTCAGCTCCTCACAGTACAACTCGTTTTCTTTACCGTCTAAGGATGCACGATTTAGAACTAACGTGTTAAACGTAATTTTTAACTTGGAGCTTACCTATGAACCTAAACACGGCTTATCTATTCAACCCATATTCACCAAAACTCGCTTTATTGGCACTGCTGACAATTGGAACGAGTATCAGCCTTTCAAGCCAAGCTGCACCATTGACCATCAGCCAGCAACAGGCTGTTACTGTTCATTTGAGCAAATTGGCTCAGGTGCAAAATGCGGCTGAACATCAAATGACAGAGCAGCTTAAGCAAGATTTTAGTCAACAATTAACGGCGCAAGAACATGAGTTTATGAGCGACATCTGCCCTAAATACGGCATGACCTTCGATGTCACTACCAACGCTTGCTTACGCTCGTAAGGTATTGCCAAGATTAAAATGGAAAACGGGCGCTGAGCTCAGGGTATTGCAGCTTTAAATCCTTGGGCTTAGTGCTAAATTTTTTACCCACGGGCGTCGCCTTGCCCGATGGCATAAAGGGCAGTTCCTCACCGGTTCTATCTTCGTATAATTGCCCTGCGATAAGGTCGTATTCATCTACAAAAGGGTAAGCATAGGCATCTCGCTCTGGCCAAGCGACTAAACGTGCTAAAGTGTCAGGCTGATTAACCACACCTTCGAAAATTTCTTTACCGAGTGAAATCAAAAAACACCTAAACTCGGCAAAAGCATATTCAGAATCACAGCCCGTAATAATGTAAGCCGCCCCCCAAACAGACCACAAATAACTACGGCGCATCTGCTGACCAAAGATTTTATCGAAAGCTTTTAACTCTTCATTACTCAATTCGGCAAGTTTCTGCTTCAGTGCTTGAGTCAAAGACTCCTGTGATTGTGCCGCTTCCGTTCGCGTGACTAAACCCCAAAACTCAACTTCTGTCATAAACGTCACCTATTAGAGCCTCTAGCAAAAAGGCATATTCTACACGATATTACGGTTATACTGGACTCGGATTAGGGCATTTCCTACACTTGCTCATCTTCTTTGCTACTGGTGTGCACTTCAATCTATGCCTAAACGTCTTATACTACTGATCACGTTATATTGCCTCTTCAGCATTGCTGCACTTTGGCGTACTGTGATGACTCAATCCCTAGATGTATTCACCCTAGGTGTCCTCCCCGTGCTCGTTGGCATACTCATACGCGCGCCGTGGTCTAGCTTAGTGTTGAAGATTTATATTGGCATGCAAACCTTAGGATTCTCGGCTCTGGGGATTACAGCAATTATTGCCTATCGCATTACCCCTGAGGATGTAAAAGTGGTTGTTTCTGGCCACAACATTCCTATGTTGCCACTCACAGTGAGCATTATTGTTATTTTACTCGTGCAGTATTGGATCGCATTTTCTAAGGTCACGAGACACTATTTGACCCGCCAAACTCAGTAATGGACTTTGTTGCTAAGCTGTTATCAATAGCGTAGCTTAGCGACCCAGTAAAATACTTACGACTCTTAACTTGAAGTAAACTATGAGCCATTTATCGCCCAGCGAACTTTCCATTCTTTTGGTAGAACCTTCAGAGACACAGCGTCGAATTATTATTCAGCGCTTACAACAAGAAGGCATTCTCAGCATTCAAACCGCAGAAAACATAGAAGCGGCTAAAGATATTATTGCTCGCCATAAACCTGACCTTATTGCGAGCGCCATGCATTTCGATGATGGCACTGCCATCGATCTCTTGGGCTACTTAAGGGCCAACGCTGACTGCAAAGATATCCAATTTATGCTGGTCTCGAGTGAGTGCCGCCGTGAGCAACTTGAAATATTCCGCCAATCGGGTGTAGTAGCGATTCTACCTAAACCCTTCAGTGCCGACCATTTAGGTACAGCATTGAATGCCACGATTGATTTACTCAGCCACGATGAACTCGACCTGAGTAATTTCGATGTACAAGATGTGCGTGTATTAGTGGTCGATGATAGCCGTATGGCAAGAAACGTCATTAAACGTACGATTGGTAACTTAGGGATGAAGCTGATTACCGAGGCCGAGGATGGCGCGCAAGCCATAGCGTTAATGAAACACAATATGTTCGACTTAGTGATCACTGATTACAATATGCCGAGTGTAGATGGGCTAGCTTTGACACAATTTATCCGCAATGAAAGCCAACAATCACACATTCCCATCTTGATGGTGTCTTCCGAAGCCAACGATACCCACCTCAGCAATGTATCCCAAGCGGGTGTAAATGCCTTATGTGACAAACCCTTTGAACCCAAACTTGTTAAAAAATTACTCTATCAACTGTTAGAAGAATAAAACCAGAATAAAACTTAAGTCACGAACTGAGTAAATATTCTGCGCTTTACTGAACATCCTGCTGCACGCTAGACGCAAAAGGCTTTCCAAGTGCTAAACCTTATGGCATGTTAGGCACGCTTATTTCAAATAAATCTACGGAAAGAAGAGACAATAAAAATGAACAAAACTGAACTAATCGCCAAAATTGCAGAAAATGCCGATCTAACGAAAGTAGAAGCAGCACGCGCATTGAAGTCTTTTGAAGCAGCTATTACCGAATCAATGAAAAATGGTGACAAAATCTCCATCGTAGGTTTCGGTTCTTTTGAAACAGCGACTCGTGCCGCTCGCACTGGCCGTAACCCACAAACGGGTAAAGAAATTCAAATTGCTGAAGCGACAGTGCCTAAGTTTAAAGCGGGTAAAACCCTACGTGACAGCGTAAACTAAGTTATAAAATTCAATACAACGCCTCCATTGTGAGGCGTTTTTTTTTGCCCAATCCCAGTGAAGCACTGAATATTTTTTGCACAACAAAAGTGCGCCTCTGCCCCACAAACTGGCAAATAAAAACATTTCATTAACATTGCGAGTTCTAATACCTTGTTTTACATGGCATTGTAATAGTGGCATGTGATTAGCAAATCCTTCCTTAGAAAAAACCAAGATGCACTAATGAACACAGCTGACTTTGAGTGTGCCAATGGTGAATCGATAAATAAGTCAATCGAGGGGATGAGCATGAAGAAATCACTGTACAGCGTTTTGGCCTTATCGACGGGAATGTTACTGGCAGGCAACGCCTTTGCAGCCGTATCAGGTAACATTGGCGGTACCTCTAATTACCTATGGCGCGGTGCGACCCAAACTAAAGATGCAGTCGCAATCCAAGGTGGCCTTGACTACAGCCACGATTCTGGATTTTATGCGGGAACTTGGGCATCGAATGTGGATTTTGGTGATGATACTAGCTACGAGCTTGATCTATATGCGGGTTATGGCGGCAGTATTACCGAAGACATCAGCTACGACTTTGGCTATCTCTACTACGCCTATCCAGACGCACCAGGCAGTATTGATTTTGGTGAGCTCCATGCTGCTGTCACGTGGAAATGGCTCGAACTGGCTTACTCCCAAGTCATCAATGCCGGTGACGATCTGGCCGCCGATCCTTTAGATAATAAAGATCTCAGTTATCTTGCCGCGACGGTATCCGTTCCTCTCACTGAAAAGCTGAGTTTATCAGTGCACTATGGTTACTCAAACGGTGATGTCGTCCAATCTTGGTTTGGCGAAGATAATTATGCCGACTATAACGTGACTCTCAGCGCAGATACCAGCATAGGCACAGTGTCATTTATGGTCTCAGATACCGATCTCACCGATGATGATGCCAAACTAGTACTCGGATATTCCTACAGTTTTGATCTATAAGCTCTAAACATAAAAACGCCACCTTAAAAAGTGGCGTCATTTTATCACTATCACCAATTAGGCAATAATTGACCGGTTTGTTTTACGGGCCGCAACCATTTTCTCGATATACTCAACAATGGGCTCAGTCACTGAAATCCCTGTTGTTTGCTCAATCCCTTCAATGCCAGGCGCCGAATTAACCTCAAGGATCAGTGGACCACGGTTAGAACGTAAAATATCTACTCCCGCGACAACCAATCCCATCGCCTTCACAGCGGCAATAGCCATTTTACGCTCAACAGAGGTGATTTTTACCACCTCACCACAACCCCCTAAATGCAGATTCGAGCGGAAATCGCCCTCGGGACCTTGACGTTTCATCGAAGCAACAACCTTGTCACCGACAACAAAACAACGAATATCACTACCATTGGATTCTTTAATGTATTCCTGTACTAAGATATTCGCTTTGAGCCCCAAGAATGCTTCAATCACGCTCTCAGCAGCCGTTTTAGTTTCAGCGAGTACGACACCAATCCCTTGAGTGCCTTCGAGTAATTTAATGACTAACGGAGCGCCGCCCACCATATTGATGAGATCTGGGATATCATTTGGCTTATTGGCAAAACCCGTCACTGGCATGCCAATCCCTTTGCGGGAAAGTAGTTGCAGTGCCCGCAATTTGTCCCGCGAACGCGCAATGGAGATTGAATCATTCGCGGCATATACGCCCATCATTTCAAACTGACGTACAACGGCACAACCATAAAAAGTCACGCTAGCATGAATACGCGGAATGATGGCATCAAACCCAACTAATTCAGTACCTTCATAATGAATGCTAGGTTTAATAGAATTAATATTCATGTAGCAATTCAGCGTATTGATCACGACCGCTTCATGTCCACGACTTTGGCAAGCCGCGACTAAGCGTTGTGTTGAATACAACTGGGGGAATTGGGATAAAATACCTATTTTCATTGCTGAGTGACCAACTTAAGCATGAGTGAATAAACCGTTCTGCGGCACCAAAAGCACAGCGACAGAAAAAGGGGCTGATATTTGTCTATTGCTCAGTGTAAAGCAAGAAAATATTCCTCACCAGACGAAATCATTATGCTAATGAAATACTTCAAGACCTATCACACTCGGAACTCGGTTTAAGTTAACAGCGGCAGAATATACTTAGCCTCAAACTCCGTTGCATCTAAGGGACGAGAAAACAAATAACCTTGTAATACAGTACAATGGCGAGAAGTACAAAACTCAGCCTGCTCAATTGTTTCAACGCCCTCAGCTACTGATATGACATTAAACCCATGGGCGAAGTTAAGTAATGCAGCGAGCAAACGAGTGTCTTTATCATCCTTATCATAGGAAGCGACAAAGCTTTTATCGATTTTCAGCACGCTAATGGGAAACAATTTGATATGTTCTAAGGACGAAAAACCCGTCCCAAAATCATCAAGGGCAAAACGCACCCCTAACTCGGCGATTCTATCGAGCATTTTGGCATGTTCATGGGGATCTTCAATAAGGCAATTCTCAGTAATTTCAAGCTCTAATGCTACAGCAGGAAGTCCTGTCTTAGTCAGCGTATTCGCTATTTTATCAAACAGGTTCTCATTTCCAATTTGCGATGCAGACAGGTTAACGGCAATGGTAAATTCTCTCCCTGTTGGCTGTAATTGGGTTAACCAAACCTGTGCCTGAATACAGGCTTGTTCAAGCACCCAATCATCAATGTCCTCCATTAATCCAATTTCTTCGGCTATGGGTAAAAATTGATCTGGGGTGATAATGCCGTCTACAGGATGCTGCCATCGGATAAGGGCTTCCATCCCCACCAGCTGATGGGTTTTCGCATTCACTTGCGCTTGATAATGAACCTTAAATTCATTTCTTTTTAAGGCAGTACGCAAACTCGACTCGATATGATTACGGTAACGCACCTCTTTATCTAAAGCTTCTGAGTAAAACTGAATCTGGTTTCGGCCCATTTTTTTAGCGCGATACATAGCGATATCGGCACATTTCATCAGCTCAGAACTGTTCGAAGCCGCTTCATTATAAAAAGCCACGCCGATACTGGCACCAATAAGCACATCGTTATCACCGAGATAAAACACGTCCTCAAACACTTTTAACAATCGATTAGCCACAATCATAGGGAAATATTTATAATCATTATCAGTGACTAGCACGACAAATTCGTCCCCACCTAAACGGGCAATAATGTCGCCATCTCGTAGTACTTCACTTAATCGAGCGGCTACTTTAACTAAAAGAATATCCCCCGTCTGATGGCCTAGAGTGTCATTGATCGCTTTAAAATCATCTAAATCGAGTAAGATAACGGCTAAATAGTCGTGACAACGTTTGGCCCTTGCTATCGCTCGATTAAGACAAAGTTCAAAACCATAGCGATTAACCAGCTTAGTCAACGAATCGTGTTCAGCTAGCTCTTTTAGTTTTTGGTGACTATTGCGTAACGCCAACGCCATTGAAGATCTTTGTTTCGCATAACGAATTGCACGGGTTAGTATCCGCGAGTTGACCTCATCTTTAAGCAAGAAGTCCTGTGCCCCTAGTTCAATACAGCGTTGAGCCAGTTTCTCATCTTCATAGCGACTCAGCATAACGACTACGGTCTGGTCTTGCGTCATGGCATTGAGCTTGATCAACACTTCTAAGCCATTAGCATCGGGTAATAAATAATCCAATAGAATACCGTCAAAATGACGTTCTAATGCGAGATTTAAACCATCAAATGCACAATTTGCTTCGACCACATTAAAAGTCAACTTTGACTGTCTGAGTGCTCGGATGATCGCAGTTCTATCAACTTCATCATCATCGATCAGTAGTAAATCCATATACTCACCTTATGCGGATGGGAGCTCCACTATTCGCCAATAACCTTCAAGCATATTAAAAATATTGTTAAAACCATCTTTCATATCAGTTTTAACCATGTAACCAGCCACATGATGGCTATAGGCTTTCATCCTATCTTCATCGGTACTCGACGTGGTGAGCATAAAAACGACAGACGAAGAAAGAGAAGGATCTGAACGTATTCGCTCAAGGAACTCAAACCCATTCATTCTTGGCATATTAAGATCGAGCAAAATAAGATACGGACCTTTGATCGTGTCTAAACTCGTTAGAATAGTTAATGCTTCGATCCCATCCCGAGCACGCACTAAGGGATTGAGTAACCTCAATTGTCTCATCGCCCGCTGCACGGCCATGTAATCCACGTCATCGTCATCAACCAATAAAATGGTGACCTGTTGATAGTGATTTGCTGCGCTCATAGAAGCTCCTTTTTCACTATTTTCTTAGGCCAACTAAAGCAAAAACAACAACCTCGGCCCTGCGATTTAAGCTGAATCTCTCCACCTAAACTTTCAACCGTTTTCCTCACAAGTGATAAGCCTAAACCACTGCCTTCAACTTCATCCCTTGGTTTAAGTGTTTGAAACATCTCGAAGACTTTTTCATGATATGAGCTTGATATCCCCGGACCATCATCTATCACACTGAATCGATACTGCTGATCAACCGCCTCACATGAAACCGTAATCACACCTGTACCTAAGTCATGATGTTTTATGGCGTTACTGATTAAATTTCGTATAACTAATTCCAACAATGGTCTTACGGTATAAAAATTCGGAAATTCACCTTTTAGGACTAATTCAAATCCCTGTGGCGGCGCGACGAGCGCAAACATGTCTTCAACCAGTTGCCGACTTTTCACTTCAGTGGTTTCGGTATCGACACGACCAATCCGAGAAAACATCAATAGTCCATCGAGTAATAATACCATTCGATGAATACGACTTTGGATAAGCCCTAGGTATTTCTGTACATTTTCATTGGTGTTATCGACTAAATCCTCAGATAACCAAGAGGTTAGCTGCTCGATACCACGTAAGGGGGATTTCAAATCATGGGAAGCAATATAGGCAAACCTGTCTAATTCTTGATTGATACGCTCAAGCTCAAGCATATGTTCTGCACGCTGAACTTCAATTCGTTTACGTTCAGAGACATTGTTAATTGTCGCGAGAATAGAAATGCCATTACTAAAATGAATAGGCGTTAACCCCACTTCAATTGCGAGTCGACTACCATCTTTGCAACAGCCAAACAGGTCATCCCGCATCGACATATTTTTCGCAATAGGCTGCACTAAATAGTTACTCATGTGCTGCTGATGAGCATCCCTTAGGGTTTCGGGCAATAACATATTGATGGAACGACCGAGTAACTCGTCTCTGGTATAGCCGAACAAACGTTCAGCATGGGTATTCACTAAAGTAATAAATCCAGATTTATCCACCATAAATAGCGCACTTGGAGAGGCTTCAATTACTAATCTAAAGCGTTTTTCGTTAGCAATTAACTCTGAAGTCAGTAAAGACTCCTTATATCGATTACGCGCCATAATTAACACTGAGTAAAACAATGCCAAAATAAAACCACAACCGATAAATTGGAGCCACATACCTTGGGTCTGTTCCGCTCTCGAGATAAAACGCGATTGTGATGAAATGTCTAAGCGCCACAACTGCCCTCCAACTAAGTCAGTCTGTGAGTGATAAAACACATCCTGCTCATTCGGGGCCACTTTGCTGCTGGTAAACATTAGACTGTCAGCGCTTGCCTGCGGACTTTCATAAATGGCAAGTTTCAAGCCTGAGAATCGCTCCCCCATAATCCCTTGCATGAGGTCATCCATCCTAAACGCTGCATACACAAGTCCAAACACGTGCTGTTTACGCTCAGCCTCTGTTGTTGTGGTGCCTTGATAAAGCGGTAAATACATTAAAAAGCCCGCTTTCGCATCATCAGAAGTATCTTGAACTAATACGACTTTGCCAGAAACTGTCGGCAGTCCAGTGGTAATAGCGCGAGTGATGGCTTTATATCGATTAGACTCGGAGCACATGTCATAACCCAAGGCTCTTTGATTACGCCAATCAAAGGGTTCTAAGTACACAATCACGCAATACTGATCACGCGTTCCTTCTGGGTAAACTTTATAGTCTTTAAAACCTTCAGCTTGAACTTGTTGGATGTGCGCACTTAATGCTTCAGGTTGAAGTAACTGAGCATAGCCAAAACCTTGAAAACCTGGGTAATACTCAGATAAATGAGCATTGATGACATAAGTTTGCCATTCCTGACGTGTCACATTACTCGAGGATAATAATAAGCCAACGCCACCACGTAAGACTTGCTCATAGGCAAGCATTCTGCGATTCACGGCTTCTGTTAATTCTTGAACGCTATTTTCGAAACGCTCTTCACCTCTATCCCTAAGATATTGCTCAAGCACATACCAAGAGATCCCCATGAAAAGTAAGGCAGCCACTATCATCAGCCAGCTAGAGCTCAGCACGCTAAAGTAGATATTATTAGATGGGGGGAGTGATTTAGAAAACTGATCCTTGTCCATGTAAGCCAATTCCCTAGCAAACGATTAACAACAAACACTGGTACAAGTGTTGTTGTAATTATGACTAAATTCAAGTTTATCCTACTATTTAACTCGGAATTAACGCGAATATATCTATGACTATACCGTGCTCTTAATCACAAAATAAGCAAAAACTAAATTAATCAAATATTCAATTGCTGTCTCGGGCCTACGCCAAACAGCAGTAAGCTGAATCATCCGACTCACGGGAAGAATTTTTCACCCTAACTCACAAAATTATTTGCTTTTCTACCATACTCTTTTTAGTTAGAAAGTCGTTAGGAACAACAAGAGGAATTCGTTATGGCTCATATTACTGAAGTCGTGCCCAACGATACTGAACTTGAGGCAATGACCACACCAAGAAACAGCAAAGCTGCCGAGGCAATGCAGCATAGACGCGAAGTCAAAAAGCGTTTAGAAGACTACCTCGAGCGGGCGGAGTTAAAACGTGCATTAGGAGATGACGATTTTTTCTAGCCAATTCTATCTCGCTATCTAGTGGTCAAAATGATGGGATGATGATCTCAGTCGGTGATCATTTGTTTCGAACTCACTGAGTTTTGGCCCACTAAAATCGAATATCTCACCCAGCCAACAGTGCTGGGTGTGACTCTGCTCTAGCTCACTAACCTCCAGATTTAATATCGCGTCATCACGGTCATTTTTACCACTCTTGTCGGCTTGAGTTTTGATTAACAAGCATTCAGCCTTAGCACACTCAAGTAACTCATCGCTGCCATGTTTTGCTCCAATCAATCTATTTCTATATCAAGAACAAAGCAGCTTTAATGTCATATCAATAAAATATTATTAAACAGATGGTTACTTATTTATGTCCCATAGACATAGCGCTAGAATTATAACAAGTGCACCAAAATGATTCACAAAATCGATAACAGCTAATTTATTTAATCGGTATATTTTCTCAGCTAGCCTGCGAATCAATATGAATAAATGAGGTTTAAGGCTATGATTAGCCACATCTCTCTCGCTGAAATTACCTGCAGGATATACGGGAATGTCTGAGTCGTTAGCCCAATATCAACAAGATCTACGCCGTTTTTCCGATGAATTAATTCGCATTCAAACGCCAATAAAAATCTTAGATGCCATTAAATGGCCGCGGGAAATGGAGGAACGTTTTCTCTCCAATAAGGGCACGGTACTTCCGGCTATTAAGCAAGAGTTCTATCAAAACATTGCTTTACCTTTTGATCCTGTTAAAACCCAAGCTGAGCTAGCCTCCCTAAAGCAGGACATCCATAGACGTTTGGGTAAACGAGACAAACTCGGCAAAATATTAGTGGCAAACGTCGATCAGTATCGCCTTGTCATTGATATGTTGGGGAATAGAGGCACGCCAACCTTTGGTAAGCTCAGCCAAGAATTGTACGGCAGTGCTAGCCATAAACTGCATGGCGATCGCCATACCTTGCGCCAGTTAGGCGATAAACTCAGCTACATTTTCTCGCTGCCCGCGGCGAGGCACATGAATAAACATCACCCTAAAATTATTAGCGCGCCAGAAGCGGTTAACGTACTCAGCCAACGTTTAGAAAAGTACTTCCATAGCGATGATATGCGTGTACGCCTTAGTGACGGTATCGTCTCTGACGCTGCAGTCGGTGGCGACACTGTTAAGCTCAATAGCAAAGCAATGTTCAGCGAATCGGATCTTAATGTATATGAAGTTCATGAAGGTTGGGTGCATGTCGGCACGACGCTAAACGGCCGAGCTCAACCCCACGCCACTTGGCTCAGTGTCGGTTCTCCGCGCGTAGCAGCAACCCAAGAAGGTCTAGCCGTTTTACTGGAAATGCTGACGCTAAGCTCAAATCCAGGACGGGCTCGGCGAATTAGTGACCGTGTTGCCGCGGTCGATATGGCTGAAAATGGTGCTGACTTTATAGAGGTATTCAATTATTTCAGAGGATTGAATCTAAGTGCGACAGACAGTTACCGTGTCACCCAAAGGGTTTTCCGTGGGGGCATGGTGGAAGGCGGCAGTTTCTTCACTAAGGATATTTCCTATGTGCGTGGCTATGTGGAAAACATTAACTTTATCCGCAGCGCCATCACCTCAGGCCTTCCTGAACTCATCCCTATGCTATTCCTCGGTAAATTGGCGATTGAAGATATCCCCGTGTTATACCAAGCTTGCCAAGAGGGCATTCTGACTACGCCTAAATATCTACCGCCCATGTTTGATAACTTTAGTGGTCTTTATGCTTGGTTTGGTTTTGCATCAGGTTTAGCAGGAATCGATTTGAAAGGTGTACAGCGCCATTTCACTCGCTTATTTAAAGACGTACCGAATGTCGTCCCGACCTTTGAGTTACTCGATGATACTGAATTTGACAACAACTCGGACTAATACAGTAACCTGATTTTTTTAAAATAAAAAAAGCTCACAACTATGTGAGCTTTTTTATAATACTAAACGCTAATCTTCGATAGAAAAACCTTCACCATTACATTCATAATACAACTCACAGGCAGGATAACTCGCTTTGCCACACGTGTAGAAGATAATGGCATTTCCACCCAACTTTTGAACTTGTACTTTCAAATCTTTTTTAAGATCGTCCAAATTGACGTGTTCAGCAGGATAAATTTGAGTACTGCAAAATGTGGTGGAGACTTCACCTAAGCTCATAAACTTGTGCCTGGACATTTCTGCCTGAGAATACACTTCAACAGTACCGGCGACTGCATTATTTAAAGCAACAGCACCCGCATTGGTGCGAAATGTCACGCCATTACACGCTGTCAGTAATAAGCAAAAAACGATTACACACAGACTTTTATTTAGCATCATTTAAATTCCATTTTATTAGGGTCTGTTGATCTTTGCTGTACAAATGTTGTTCAGCAATACATCGGCAGCCACATTAACATAAACGCCAGTGACACCATACTGGCGTAATTTCTTGCTAGCTTGTCATATCTTG